>Ga0049085_10001080_pt1 | contig 10769 bp, 9 predicted proteins | sample GreLakmeSU08MSRF_FD_66721 | JGI IMG/M metagenome (GOLD analysis project Ga0049085, IMG submission 66721) | Freshwater lentic microbial communities from great Laurentian Lakes, MI, USA - Great Lakes metaG SU08MSRF | ecosystem: Environmental > Aquatic > Freshwater > Lake | place: Great Lakes... | reverse complement strand
ATAAATTAAAAACGTTTTTTAAATAAATATTAAAAATTTAAATACAACACTTGACAAAGTATGTCAACCAATTTAATTTTTAGTTAAATTTAAATTAACAAACCACGAGGTTACATGTATAAGAATATATTTTTCCTAATTTTATCACTTTCTTTGTTTTCTTGTCAATCAAATCTAAAAAAAGAAGATGAAAATAAGGCTCAAAATGATAATAAAATTATTGAAAACCAACCTCAACAACCCTACGAAACCATTAGCTCCGAAGAGCATGCCCAATCTTTAAATCAAAAAACTGAAGCCGAAAATCAAGAAGTTGAAGTTGAGGATAGAGTTTTATTTTCTTCAAACTCATCTTCAGTTGAGGAAGATGCTAAAAAAATTCTTGATGTTCAAGCTCAATGGTTAAAAAGCGATGAGTCAATAAATGTAACGGTTGAAGGGCATTGCGACGAACGCGGAACCCGCGAATACAACATCGCTCTTGGTGAAAAACGCGCTTTTACGGTTAAAAAATATTTGAAACAACTCGGCGTTTCAGAATCAAGAATTAAAATAGTTTCTTACGGCAAAGAGCGTCCAGCTTTTTTTGGAAATTCTGAAGAAATTCATAGCAAAAACCGCCGCGCTGTAACCGTGGTTAACTAAAAAAAATCTTGTCAAAAAATAATTAGTTAAAGGTTTTTTATCCATAATTTTGCAACTTTTTCAAGCAAAGAATTTTGTTCGCATCTAGCGTGAAGATGCTCAAAATCAACCTCATCCATCGATTGATCTTGATTGGCGCAAGAATAAAAATATTCAAATTCACCATTAATATTTTTCTTTTTTTGCAAACATTGTCCGCACACACCTTTCATCATACACTGCATTGGAGCGTTCAAACTGGTGATTGAATATTTAGCATCGGCGAATTCCCCAACAATATTTTCATGACGCAAGCGCGCCACCTCATGCATCAAATGATCATTACCAATCGCGAAAACTCGATCGATTTTAACTTTATTTTTAGCAAAATAATCTTTAATTGAATCAATTACGCTACCTTGAAAATAGCCCATTTGCGACTCCTCATCTTCAACCGAAATAATTAATTCATCACAACATTTTTGCATTTTTTCAGGTCGTACAATATAATTTTTTTGTCGATAACCTGCGAAAAATAAAACCTTGCAACCATTGTTTTTGAAGACTTCAGCTAATGCCGTGAGCGGTTGATTTCCTCTTCCGCCACCAACTAAAACCACAGTTTCGTTGCGCAAAATTTCGGTAGGCTTGCCACTTGGACCCATAAAAACACAAGGCTCGCCAGCTTTAAAATTTTTAATTAAACTCGAAGATCCCCCAGTTTCGACTACAATTCCACTAATCACGCCCGCTTCTTTATCAATTGCCAAAGCCGTCACGACAACGCCTTCCATTGCTAGCGTTTGCCCTTTTAATTCTTGAGCTAAAGCATGATAATTATGTAATCGAAAAATTTGACCGACATGCGTTTGATTGGCCAATAATTTCGACTTAACATAAATTTCAACAACATTTTCAGAGAGTCTATCCACCTTTAAAACACTTACCAAAAAATCTTCTCGATAATTTTTATATTCAATATTTTTTGTTGAATAATTTACTAATTTCATAGCCTCGTTAATTTGTTGGTAACCCTTCTTGGCACTGGCCATAGCCTTCACGACATTGCCTTCAAAATTTGCGTGCAAATCACCAAAAAAACTAACGGATTTTTTAGATTTTTCATCAATTTTAGTAATGACTGAAAAAGATTTTTTACCTTGTAAATTTTCGACTTCGAGAGATTGTTTTGGCAGAAAAATTTCACTCAAATATTTGCCATCATTAGCAAATTCTAAATGGTCTTCAAGAGCGAATGAAATATTTGGCATCGTGCCAACCGCCATCAATAAAGTTTTACATTCAATATGCTCTCCCGCCTTGGTTTTAATGGCGCAAACATGATTAAATTTATCAACAATAATTTGAGAAATTTCACTATTTTCTAAAAATTTCACACCCTCTTCCAAGGCATTTTTTAATTCTTGATGATTCAAGCGATAAGCGTTTGAATCAATTATTTTTTTACGATATAAAATTTTAGAATTTTGTGAAAAATTTTTATCTTCTTTAAATTTTTTAGCATCATTTATAAACTCTTCAGCAACTACTCGCTCTTCTTCGTTCAAACTTTTAAAAAATTCTTCATCAATTTTTAAATCAACAAACTTTTGAAGCTTTTCAGCAAATTTTTCAACTTGAATTTTATAATAAGCTTGCGCCTCAGTTGCCGAATCAACCGCTGTCAAGCCACCACCAACAACAACAATCGGTGAACGAATTTGTAAATTAGTAAAGAGATTTTTTTGATAAGCGCCCGTCAATTGAAGCGCCATCAAAAAATCCGATGCCAATCGCGCACCTTTGGCAAAATTATTTTTTAAATCTAAAAATTGTGGACGCCCCGCTCCAACGCAAAGAGCCACATGGTCAAAACCATATTCTTCAAAGGCAATTTTATCAGTGATTGAAGAGCCAAAACGAATTCCGCCATACATCATAAAATTTTTTCTACGCTCAAGTAAAAGACGAATTATTTTTAAATAATTTTTATCAAAGCGAGCGGTAATTCCATATTCCGCAACACCTCCAAAACCAGCAATTACACGACTCGAAAGCGGTTCATAAATTTCGCTAATATTTTCTATCGGCTCAAATTCAAATCGATTATGATAATGGTCAATACCCGAAATTTTTGCATTTAGCGGTTCAATTTTTAAGCCGTCAATCGCTACAATTTCATGACCTTCATTGAGCAAATAATGCGATAAAGTATAGCCCGCAGGCCCAAGTCCACAAACTAAAATTTTCTTGCCAGTCAATTTTTTTGGCAATGGATTTTTAATATTTAGTGGATTCCATTTAGTCAACAAAGAGTAAATCTCGAATCCAAATGGTAAATTTAAAATATCTTTCAAAATTCGCGATTCGATTTGCGGAATGTCGACCGGATCTTGCTTTTGAAAAATACAAGATTTCATGCAATCATTACAAATTCGATGCCCCGTGCCAGCAATCATCGGGTTATCAATTATTGCCATCGCTAAACTTGCCAACGAAAATCCGCCACTTTTTAAAAAATTCATTTCAGAAATTTTTTCCTCAAGCGGGCATCCTTCTAGCTTAATACCCAGATCATCGATTTTTATTTTTTGCGTTTCTTTATCGATCAATCCAGTTTTACAAGAATCTTTTTTTTGATTATGGCAAAAAATACAATAATGTGCTTCACCGCTAGCGCGTAAAGCTGAACAGCCCTTATCGGTTAAATCAAAACCTGCGCGATGCCGTTTTTCAATTTTTGGAATAAGATTTTCTATCGCAGTTTTTTGCGGTAAAATAAATAAAGTTCCCGTTTTATGAAATTTCTGCCCAGCGTTATCAAATAAGGCCCAAATGCAATATTTTTCAATAGTTTCTAAATCTTTTTTTGCTAAAATTTTATCACTTAAAGCGATTTCTATTTGCTCAATTTGTGAAAAATTTATGGCTAAATTTTTTAAAGTTTTTTGATAATCAAAATTTTCAATTGATTCCAAATCTTTGTAAGAATATTTTTTTGAAATATGCCTTTGAATAAACTCTTTCCTTGCTTCGCAAACTTTTGTATATTGTAAATATTGCGCTTTTAATTCAGAATTTTTTTCATGAATTAAAAATAATTCTACTAAAAAAATTTCTAAAATTTTAGCAATTTCAATTAAATATTGTGAATTTTCAGAATTATGAATTTGATATTCTAAAAAGTGTGCGGGAGATTTTTCTTTTAAAAATTCTAAAAATTTTTTATGAATTTTTTCAAGGCCTTCAATGTCGTATAAATCTTGAAATTCAATATTAAACTCATGATTCAGAAATTTTTTTGATGGCATTTTTTATAATTTTTGATTCGTTAAATTCAAATTTTTGCGCGCCAATTATTTGATAATTTTCATGACCTTTTCCTGCAATTATCAAAACATCGCCATTTTGCAAAATTTCAATGGCTTTAGCAATAGCAATTTTTCTATCAGCGATTTCCAGAGTTTTCGATTGGTCGCATTTTTGCATAATTTCTTGACGGATTAAGGCCGGATTTTCATTGCGCGGATTGTCGTCGGTGACAATTATCAAATCAGCATTTTTGCAAGCGATTTCGCCCATTATTGGACGCTTTTTCGCATCGCGATCTCCACCACAACCAAATAAAATAATTACACGATTTTTAGCAATATTTTTTGCCAATTTTAATATATTTTCAATCGCATCGGGGGAGTGAGCAAAATCAATAAAAATTTCCGCCCCCATATGCTCGCAAACCTTTTGCATTCTACCTAAAGCGCATTCCAATTTATCAAAATTTTTTATTAATTCGGCGATTTTTTCATTACTTAAATTATATTTTGCCAATATATTTCCAAGGGCGCACAAAATATTAAAAACTTGAAATTCGCCACTAATATTTGTTGTAAAAGAAAATTGTTGTTGATTATATAAAAAATCAACTTTTTGATTTTCAATTTTAATAATCTTCAACGCTTGCGCCTCATAGCCATAATCAATAATTTTCAATTGATTTTTTTGACAAACTTTTTTGATGTAAGCAAACTCTTTAATGTCCGAATTCAAAACCGAATAACCATTTTTCTGCACAACTTTTTCAAACAAAATCATTTTGCATTCAAAATAATTTTGCATATTTTGATGATAATCGAGATGGTCTTGTGTAAAATTTGTAAAAGCTCCAACATCAATTTCTAAACCTGCTATTCGACGCTGATCCAAGCCGATTGAGCTTACTTCAATCGCCACATCATCAATCGCAAATTTTTTTAAAATTGTTAAATTTTTGTAAAGCGAAATTATGTCGGGCGTTGTTAAATTTGAAACTTCTAAATTATTTTTTATTGACTCGTCGCAATTAATTCCAATCGTGCCGATTGAAGCCGATTTTTTGTTTAAAAATTGTAAAATTTGTCGAGTAAATTCTGCAGTTGAGGTCTTGCCATTCGTGCCGGTAATCGCATAAATATTTTTTGGAAGAGGTTGATAAAAAATATTTAAAAATTCTACTAAAATTTCAAAAACATCGCCAATAATTATAGTATTTTGCGGATTTTTTTGAAGAAATTCTTGATAATCAAATTTTGAATTTTGCGAAATAACTGCAACCCTAGAGCCATTACTCGCAACATCTTGTAAGAAATTAGCTCCATCATTTTTTTGCCCAATTAATCCAAAAAAAATAGTATTTTTATTAATTTTTCTTGAATCAATTGAAATATCTTCAAGATCAAGTGCATCAAGGTTTTGCAAGTTTCCGAAAACTTGATAAATATTTGAAATTTTTTTAAGAATCCTGTGCAAATTCATTGATTAATTTTATAAATTTTTGAGCGCTTAAATGCGGATTTTCACTTTGAGTTATAGGTCTTCCAACCACTAAATGCGAGGCTCCACTAGTTAAAGCCGTTGCAACATCGGCAACTCTTTTTTGATCATCATTAGAAATTTTTTCTCCACGAATTCCCGGGGTCACGATTAAAAAATCTTGTCCAAAATTATTGCGTAAATTTTGAGCTTCTTGCGCCGAAGCAACAACGCCGTCAAGCTTTGACTCTAAGGCAATTTGAGCTTTTTTTAATACTAAATTTTCTAATGATTTTGTTTTATCAAATCCCATTTCTAGTAAATCATTTTCATTAAGATTTGTTAAAACCGTAACGCCAACGATTTTCATTTTTCCTTTATTTTCCGAAGCACTCAACATTATTTCGCGACTAGCACAATGGATTGTCAAAAGATCAATCTCGAATTTTGCTAAATTTTTTACAGTGCGCGCGATTGTTTGCGAAATGTCGTATAATTTTAAATCGGCGAAAACTTTTTTATTATTATTTTTTAGAAATTCAATGATATGAAAATAATCGCCACTCGCCATTAATTCTAAGCCAATTTTATAAAATTTGACATCGCTTCCCAAATCTTTAATCAATTTTTTAGCGCTCTCGAAATCGGGAACGTCTAGGGCTACAATTAGTTTTTCGGACATATTAAATCTTTTTTTCTTCGCCGGTGAGGATGCGCATTATATTTTCTTTGTGGCGGACAAAAATAAGGATAAAAACCGCCCAACAAAAAATAATTTGTGAAAGCGGAGCATCATATGCGGTTGAAAAAATTGTTGTTGAAAAAATTGAAACTAAAGAGGCTACCGCTGAAACTCTAAAAGAAACATATGTTAAAATCCAGAAACATACCGCCAAAATTCCTACGCTAAAATCAAGCGCGATTATTGTGCCGATTGTTGTTGCAACACCCTTCCCGCCTTTAAATTTTAGATATACTGGATAAATGTGGGCTAGAATTGCCACGAAGGAAACTAGGACTAAAATAAGATGTAGATTATCATATTCGTAAAAGTTAAATCGCGCTATTATTACCATAATCGCGCCTTTAAGCGAATCGAAAATCAAAGTTAAAAATCCCAATTTTTTACCAAGAATTCTTGTGGCATTTGTGGCGCCAATATTTTTTGAACCAAGTTCCCGAATATCAACTTTGGCAAAAACCTTTCCGAGAATTAATCCAAAAGGGATGGCGGATATTAAATATGTAATTATTAGAAATATGAACTGATAAAAAAATATCATGAATTAATATCGGAATTGGGTTTATTATTTTTTCTAAAAGCATCTAAGGAGATTACTTTTTGCGACAAATCAATTTCTTTTACTTTCTTCTTAGATTTATTGGCAAGATTATTTTCATCAAAATGATTATCCGAAGAAAAATCTTCAACATCGCCATAAATCATGCTAAATTTTAATGCAAAATTCATCGAAGGGTCGGCGAATGAGGTAATTGAACGGTAAGGAACCATTAATTTTTCAAATTTACCACCAAAACTCAGAGAAATTTTGAAGCATTCCTCCTCGACAATTAAACTTTTAAACTGATATTGAATCGCAATCGTCATCTCTTCGGGATATTTCTCCATTAGCGATTTTGGAATCGAAACACCAGCAAATTTTGTTGCAAAGGTAACAATAAAATAATGCTTTCCCGGCAAGCCAGTTTTTTCAATTTTTTTTAAAGTTTCATAAATTACTGAGCGCATTGAGCTTTCAATAATTTCATCATATCCGATAAGATCTTGCATGAAAAATAATGTAAAATTAATTTTTACGCTCGGTCGTTTTTTTGACAGGCGACCGAGCAAACCCCGACTATTTCACTTAAGCAATTGCAACTTTTGTCGCGTATGCAGGTTCGAAATTGTCATTAGCAAAGTTATCGTTTGCGTTTACTGTTTTTGAACGGATATTGCTTAAAGCAACCGGCAGTTTCTCAACCGAGTAAAGTCATTTCCTTTAGCGAATGTCGAAAGCTATTCACCCCCAAAAAATTTGCCAAATTGCAAATCTAAAATAATTGGTGGAGGTGCTGGGTACCGCCCCCAGGTCCATAACGTTTATTACGAAACGCATTTATCACCATATTTCCAAAATAATCAGAACATTTTTGATATTAAACACAAAAAAAAATTTCACAAGTTTTTTTAATTACGGCTTTAATCCTTTATTTTCTAGGAGGATAAAAATATTTTTTTAACCAATAATTTATTTTTATCAAAATATAACTTTGAGTCTTTTTTATAAATTTCTACCAATAATTATATTTTAGAAAGGCATCTTTTTAAATGTTTAATAAAAAAACCTTGTTGATAAAAAAAATTGTTTGTAAAATTTTAATCAAAAATTCAAATATATTTCTAAAATGTCGTCAAAAAATTTAACAAATCAAAAGTTTTTTACTAATTCATTTTGCGAATCAAATCCGTCCAATCGCAAAAAAGTTATAATTTTAGGATCCGGCCCAAACCGCATTGGTCAAGGGATAGAATTCGATTACACTTGTGTTCATTCGGCATTTGCCTTTAAAGAAAATAACATCGAAGCAATTATGGTTAATTGCAATCCAGAAACTGTTTCAACCGATTACGACACCTCGGATCGCCTTTATTTTGAGCCTTTAACCGCCGAAGACACCATCGAACTTATTCAAAAAGAAATGACAAATGGCGAATTACTTGGCGTCAATGTTCAGTTCGGCGGACAAACGCCTCTAGGTTTAGCCAAATTTTTACAAGATGAAAATATTCCAATTATTGGAACTTCGCCCGACATGATTGACTTGGCGGAAGATCGCGATCGCTTCAAAAATTTAATCCAAAAACTTGAGCTCAATCAACCGCAAAACTTTATCGCTTATTCAAAGCAACAAGTGCTTGAGCAAGTCAAAGAAATTGGTTTTCCGGTGGTTGTTCGCCCGTCTTATGTTTTGGGCGGAAAAGGCATGGCGATTATTTATGATGAAAATTATTTGTTAAAATATTTAGCTGAATATGACCAAGTTTTTGACACTGGCCCACTTTTGCTCGATAAATTTTTAACCGATGCCATGGAAGTCGATGTTGACGCCTTGTGCGACGGCAAAGAAGTTTTTGTTGCCGGAATTATGCAACATATTGAAGAAGCCGGAATTCACTCGGGGGATTCAGCCTGTTCAATCCCGCCTTATTCACTTTCAGAAGAAATTATCGTTGAAATAAAAAAAGCCACTACAAAAATGGCTTTGGCACTTAATGTTAAAGGCCTGATGAATGTTCAATATGCCATTAAAGACGATGTGCTTTATGTGCTTGAAGTCAATCCTCGAGCGTCGCGAACCGTTCCTTTCGTTGCCAAGGCGACGGGCATTCCAATCGCTAAAATCGCTTCACTAATAATGGTTGGCAAGAAATTATCCGAGTTCAAATTACAAGAAAAAAAGTTCGATTATTACGCGGTAAAAGAAGTTGTTTTCCCGTTCGCGCGCTTCAGCAATGTTGATATAATTTTAGGCCCCGAAATGAAATCGACGGGCGAAGTTATGGGCATCGATAAAACTTTTCCTTTGGCGTTTGCTAAAGCGCAAATCGCTACGGGATCAAAATTACCAACCTCGGGCTTGGCATTTTTATCCGTTAAAGATTCCGACAAAAAATATTTGCCCGACATCGCCAAAAAATTAATTAAAATTGGTTTACGCATAGTCGCCACCCGTGGCACCGCCAAATTCCTCGCCGAAAATGATATTGCCGTTACCATCGTAAATAAAATTACCGAAGATAAACCTCATGTCGTCGACATGATTGATCAAAAAGAAGTAACTTTGGTTATCAACACAACCGAGGGCGCGCAAGCCACCAAAGATAGTTTTTCAATTCGTCGCACTTCATTAATGCGCGGAGTTACTTACACTACAACGATTTCGGGAGCGAGAGCTTTGGTTGATGCGATTGAAGCCTATAAAAATCAAGATTGCAGATTTGAAGTTTACGCTTTGCAAGATATGCAAAATTAAACTATTTTTTCAAAGTAATTTTTTGATAAGTTTCACGATTCATCTCAATAATATCAACCGAAATGTCGCATCTTTTTTGCGGAAGTTTTAAATTTTTATAAAAATTATTTACAAATTCGAAACTTTGCGAAGCCAGTTTTTGCCTAACTTCAACCGCCCTGCCCGCTAAAATTTTAATCGAAATATGAATAAAATTTTCGTCATTTTCTTCAAGTCCAACTATATAATTTTCATAAGTAATTACACGAATTTTACATTGATCGGGATCAAAATTTCCTTCGACAATTTTTTTCATAATTTGCTGAATTTCTTGACCGATTTTAAGAGATTCGCTTGCCAAAATATTTTTGGAAGTTTCGATAATAATGTGAGGCATGGATTTAAAATTTGATTATAAAAAAATTATTAATTAAATTTAAACCAATTAATTTATTAAATAAATTTAAAAATCGTTAAATATGAAAAAATTTACAATCTTAGCTATTTTATCTGCTTTACTTTTTAGCTGTGGCGTCAGTAAAGACTTGGCTCGAACCCTAAGATTCGCCGACACCGGAAGAACTCTTGGCATTGACGAAATCTCTTTCAAAGAATTAAAAACCATGAAAAAAGGTCAATCTTGTACCTGGAATTTATTATTTTTCATCCCAATTTTTGGCGATGGATCAATAATTACCGCTGCCGAAAAAGGCGATATAAATGACATTCAATTAATTGGAGAAACTGGTTCTTGGTATGGCGGGTTTTTAAACAGAACTTGCACGGTTGTTTACGGCGATAATCCAAATGTTTTGAATAAAAACGAAAACCCAATTTCTAAAAAGAAATAGGTCAACTTAACCTAAAGCTAAAATAAAAATCTGATTGCGGAATGTCCTGATTTACTTGCCTTCGAAGCGACTCAACTTGAAGCAAAGTTTATTTTAGAAATTGCTAGATTTTTAAACTTAGGAAAAATGCTAAATTTGAATTCTTAAAGCATTTTCGTTCTAAAGAAAAAATTATAACGCTAACCAACTTTTAATATTTATCACAAAAATAAAATCAAAAATACTTTTATATAATAAAGACACTTAATAATCATTGCTTTCAGAAATTTATTATTGAAGATTTTTATTATAAAATTATAAAATAAAATTCAGGAAAAGGCATGGCGCAGAAAGTAATTAAGAAGAAAATAAGTTTAACAATATAATTAAATTTGATTAATAATTTAATAAATAAAAATTATGCGACAATTATGGAACACATAACCCCCGCTTTAGAACCAGTAATATCCGCCGATACTCGCCTTCACAAAGCCGCTAAGAGTGGCAACT
>Ga0049085_10001079_pt1 | contig 10771 bp, 6 predicted proteins | sample GreLakmeSU08MSRF_FD_66721 | JGI IMG/M metagenome (GOLD analysis project Ga0049085, IMG submission 66721) | Freshwater lentic microbial communities from great Laurentian Lakes, MI, USA - Great Lakes metaG SU08MSRF | ecosystem: Environmental > Aquatic > Freshwater > Lake | place: Great Lakes... | reverse complement strand
CCTCACGAGCTACCTGCGGCAGCAGTCGCTCGATCGCGGCCTCGAGAAGCCCGTCAACATGGGCCGCATTTACCGCGTGGTGCCGGACGAGAAAAAGCCCGGTCCGAAACCGCAGCTCACCAAGGCCGCCGGCACCGAACTGGTGCAGCAGCTCGCGAACCCGAACGGTTGGTGGCGCGACACCGCGCAACGCCTACTCGTCGAACGCGGGGACGCCGGCGTGGTGCCCGCGCTGCAAAAACTCGCGGCCACCGGCGGCACCCCGCTGGCCCGCCTGCATGCCTTGTGGACGCTCGAAGGCATGGGCAAGTTGAACGCCGCGACCGTCACCGCCGCCGTGGACGACGCGCATCCGAAAGTGCGCGTGGCGGCGGTGCGCTTGTCCGAAAGTTTTCTGCGCGTGATCACGCCGGACGCGGCGGCGTTGCGCGGGAAGGTGCTCGCGCTGGCCAAGGACGCGCCCGCCGAGGTGCAGGCGCAGCTCGCCTTCACGCTCGGCGTCATCGCGCAGGATGACGCGGGCCGGGCGGCGCTGGCGGCCTTGAAGACTTCGCCCGCCAAGCTGGTGGCCGACGCGGCCGCGTTCACCGTGGCCAGCCACGAGCCGGTAAAAATTTCCACGCCCGCCGTCGCCGCCGTCCCGTTGACCGCCGCCGAGCAGAAGCGGTTCGACGCGGGCCGATCGGTGTTTGAGGCGACCTGCGTGGCGTGCCACCAGCCGCACGGACTCGGCCAGGACGGGCTGGCCCCGCCGCTGGCCGGCTCGGAATGGGTGTCCGGCTCGGAGCAGCGGCTGGTCCGCATCGTCCTGCAAGGCGTGCGCGGACCGATCACGGTGAAAAAGCAGACCTACGAACTCGACATGCCTTCGCTCGGAGTCCTGGATGACGAGCAGATCGCGGGAGTGCTCACCTACGTGCGGCGCGAGTGGGGGCATGGTTTCACCCCGGTCGATGCCGCGACGGTGAAGAAGATCCGCGAAGCCACGGCCAAACGCGAAGATGCGTGGAGCCAGCCCGAGTTGCTCAAGATTCCCTGACCCCCATCACATGAAACTAGTTTCGTTGCTTGTTTTTCTGGTCGCAGTGATCTCCGGTCGCGCGGCCGACAATCCGCCGCCACCCAAGGACGAGCCGGTCATCATCATCACCAACCTGGCTCCCGCCGGCCTGCCCGACTTCAGTTCGATCGGCTTGACGAACATTTTGGGTGACGAAACGGCGCTGGTCTCGACCAACAAGGTCAAGGACACCAATCTCTACAATCTTCCCCGACCCCTCACGATCGAGTGTCGCGTCAAGCTCAACGTCAAGGCCCGGGGCAGTATCCTGGTCACCAGCGAGGCCAAGGATTCGCCGCTCCATTGGGAACTTTATACTGCTCCCGACACTGGCATCCTGAAATTTGCCCAGAACGGGCCGACTTTTAAGGTTGCCTCGGAAGCGGGTTTCGCCGATGGCGCATGGCATACCATCGGGGCCGTCATCGAGAGTGAGCGTGTGCGGCTATACGTGGACGGCAAGCTCGTCAAAGATGAAATCGTCAATACAGACCATGTGCCAGTTGGAGATTCAATCCCTGCCAGAATCGCTTTCGGCACGCTGTCGGAAGGCGGCGGGCCGGTGTTCGACGGCATTGTGGACAGCGCGCGGTTGTCCCGTGGTGTTCGCGCCAAGATTAATTCTCCGGACGAGCCGTTTACCCTCGACGATCAAACCTTTCTCCTCTGGAACACTGACGAGATGAAGGCTTATGAGAAGGCCAGGATCGCGTTCGTGGAGTCGACCAAACCGCGGGCCAACAAACTTCAGGTCACGCCTGCGGTCAAGCCGCTGCCGGTCATCGTGCGCGGGCCGTATCTCCAATCCGGGAGCACCAACAGCATGGTCATCCGTTGGCGCACCGATGTGCCGACGCCCAGCCTGGTGCGCTTTGGCCGCGCCCACACCGATCTCAACAAGAAGGCCACCAGCTACGGCCTGCTGGCGGAACATGTGGTGCTCATCACCAATCTCCTGCCGGACACAAAATACTTTTACGCCGTCGGCACGATGGACGTCCCGATCCATGTCACGCTCACCAACAACTTTCTTTACGTCAGCGCCTCCAACGGGACCATTTCGGTCAGCGCGCCCAACCGCCTGCAATTTGCCTCCGCCAACAATGGCTCATTCGTGATCGGCGCCACCAAGAAAGGGCTGTCGATCGGCGACTTCGCCACCAAGGCCCTCCTCAACACCACCAACCAGAGCCTGCTGGTCAGCACGCCCAACCACTCATTCCTGGTCGGCTACACCAACCGCGTCCTCTCCGTCTCGGTCAGCAACAAATTGTACAGCGCCAGTGCGGGGCCGGCCTCGGCGAAAAAATTCACGGTGGGCGGAGCGGGTTCCACCTTCGTGGGCAGTGACACCAACACCTGGTTTTACACCGCGCCGCGGGTTGGCACCAACCAGCCCGTCCGCATCTGGGTGCTGGGCGATCCTGGTACCCGCACCAAAAGCCAGAAGACGGTGCGCGACGCCTATTATAAATTCACCGCCGGCCGCCGGACCGATCTCTGGCTGATGCTGGGGGACAACGCGTATGATGCCGGAACCGATCTGCAATATCAGGGAGCCATTTTTGATGTGTATCAGGAAACCCTGAAGACCAGCGTCCTTTGGCCTACGCTCGGCAACCACGACGGCGGTACCGCCAACTCTCCGACCCAGTCGGGCGTCTATTACGACATTTTCACCCTGCCCACGCGCGGCGAATGCGGCGGCGTCATGTCCGGCACCAAGGCCTATTATTCCTTCGACCACGCCAACGTCCACGTCATTTGCCTGGACTCCTACGGCAGCGACCGCTCGACCAACGGCTACATGGCCCGCTGGCTCAAGGCCGATCTCGCCGCCAACCAGCAGGACTGGTGCATCGCTTACTGGCATCATCCGCCCTACACCAAAGGCTCGCATGACGCCGACAAGGACGACGGCATGGGCGAAATGACCGAGATGCGCAAGATCATCCTGCCCATTCTGGAGGCGGGCGGGGTGGACCTGGTTCTCACCGGCCACAGCCACGCCTACGAACGATCCTTCCTGCTCGATGGCCTTTACAAAAGTTCTAACAAGCTGGACGCTGAAAAAAACATTGTCAGTGCCAAGGACGGACGTCCCGATGGCACGGGCGCCTATCACAAGCCGACGCGCGGCCCCGCGCCGCACGAAGGCGCGATCTATGTGGTGGCGGGCAGTTCCGGCCAGATCAGCGGCGGCGGTTTGCAGCATCCGGTCATGAGTCTTTCGTTGAATCTGCTCGGCTCGCTGGTGCTCGATTTCAACGGTCCGCGCCTCGACGCGCGGTTCATTGACGACAAGGGCGTGGTGCGGGATTACTTCTCGATCCTCAAAGGTCCCCTCGAGGCCGCGCCCAAACCGTGAGCCTCAGGGCGGCTTTTTTCCAGCCTGACCAAAAGACGCCAAGGGACGCCGCTCCGCCCACGCCGGTCCAGTTCCCTGATCGCACCGCCAGGCCGGGTTAAATCCGGCGTTCAGTCCCGGTGACGATGAATCGCTGGATGCAGCGTTGCCACTCAGACCGGCGCTCCGTCGGGTTCTCTTCCTGGCGTCGTCGTGCAGCCGGCCGCCGGCAACGGCTCCGCGCCCAGTGTGCCGTGCAGTTCCCGCAAATATTCCGGGGCTCGCACGCGGGCGAGCGTGGTCCGCGCTTGCTCGAGGCGAACGCCAATCCCAAGTCGCCGAGCCTCCTCGGCGTGGCCCGGCTTGTTGAGGAAGTTTTTCAGATAGGTCTGGTGCCGCTGCCAGAGCTGGATTTCCAACCGCTGCCGCGTGGCGAGCCGTTCCGCGTACCAGCCGCTGGCGAGCAGGTTCTCGCGGGTGAAGAGCGCGCGGATTTCCGGATGTTCGAGTCCCTTCCCCTCGAACTGGTCGTGCGCCATGATGTGCAGCAAGGCGCGCAGCGGCGGGCAGGCGAGGTCGATGCTCCCGTCGGCAAAGTAGAACTGCGCGACCCGTTTCTGCGTTGCGATGATGTTGTCCATGCCGTCGGCGAAGACACCCATGTCCTGCAATTCCGGCCGGAGCATCTCTTCCGAGAGGACCACATGCGGATGGTTGAAGACGCGCCCAAAGAAAGTGTTCACGAAACGCGACGTGATGCGGTGGCCGAGCCGGCTGGCGAGGACGGTTTTCCCGTCGTGCGGGATGTCCTCGCACTTTTCCAAATAGCCGTTGCGGATGAGAAAGTCCGGATGGCGCTCCTGATCCGTCATGCGGCACCAGATCTCCGGCACGAGCAGGCTGATGTCGTGATCAACCCGCACCTTTGGCCCGACCCAGCCGGCGGCGGTGATGAAGCCGTGGTGTCCGGTGAGCAGCCAGGAGACGAGTGCGGCGTTGAGATCCAAGATCGGCGGGAGCGCGTTGAACGGCCCCTTGGTCAGCGCGCCCTCCGAACCGGCCCCGGTGGTGGACGGCGATTTGCCGGTCATGCTGCAAATAAATTCCATGAACAGCTCCGGCAGTTCCATGTAATGAATCGGACTGTAAACGGCGAGCGGCCGAACGCCGGCGTCGGGCGGATTATTGCGACGGCCCGGTAGCACGGCGTTGACCGGCGTATGCACCGGCTGGCCGGGCGGAATGCGGCGATGCAGTCGCAGGCCCATTTCGGCGAGATAGCTCTCGCGGGTGTTGAGCAGGTCCGGGCGGGTTTGCAGGTAGCGCGGGTTTTTTGTGGGCTGGCCGTCGACCAGGCGGGGCCGGGTGTTGCAGGCGAAGTAGGCAGGCCGCCCGGATTGTGTCGCCGCCCGGATGAACTGTTTCATCGGCCCGGTGAATTGGTCGAAGCCGATGGAGTCTTCGACGAGGTCGCGCGCCTGCCCAGCGGTGAGCGGCTCGTAGTTCGAGAGGAAATTTCCGGACTTCACAAAATCAGCCTCGGTCTGCTGGTCGTAGCCGGCGTGGATGGCGTCATCGGGCCGCTGGAACAGCCGGTATTCGCAGTTCTGGACAAATTTCACCGAGGTCTCCGCGCAGTCGAGGTGCTGCAGGCGCGCGACGGGCGCGACGACCGAGGCGGTGATGTCGTCCTCCAGCGCGCATTTGACCGCCGGCTGAAAATCTTTCCGCAGACCGAACGTGCACCAGTTGCCGTCGGCGTCGTAGCCGACGCGCAGGTAGGTGGTGAAAATTTTCCGGTTGTCGAATTTTAACTCGTTGCCCGGCGTGCCGTTGATGATGTCCACGCTGAAATGCGTCCGCCACTGGTCGCCCCATTCGGGCTTGTAGAAACGCTTCACCACGAAGACGATTTCCTTCATGTATTGCGGCACGGTGCCGAGCCAGTCGTTGTATTCCGGCGTGTATTCGCGCGAGGAGGGCGAGAGCAGTTTGATGACCGAGCCGAGTGAGCGTTCGGGACTGAGGATGGAACGCTGGTCAATCTTCGTCTTGTCCTTGAAACGGTCGGAGTAATCGCGCTTGAGCAGCCGGGCGACGAACGCGAAATCCTTTTTGAAATCGGCCACGAAGATGGAGCCGGTGATGATGGCGTCGGAGATCGACTTGGAGATTTCTGATTTGCCGCCGCCGGAGACGGTGCTGGGCTTGTGGCAGAGCGTGCCTTCCGCGATGGTGCCGACCAGCCGCCAGATGCGTCCGCCGGGCGGTTTCTCCATGTGAACCTTGTAGCCGGAGGGGCGGACGTACGTTTTGTCAGGCAGCAGCTTGATGGTTTGCGTCATGCCGTCGTGCGGCCAGCTCACGGTCTGCTTCTGCAAATCGAACCGCACATCCTCGCTCACGTAAATGATATCGGTGAATTTCCGGTCGACCGCATGGCCTTCCGGCTGCACGTCCATCAGGGCGCCGAACAGCTCGACCACTTCCGCGAAGGAATGGCCCTTGCGCCGGACGTGCAGGTCGCCGCTGAATTCCTCGCCCAGATCGTAGCTTGGAAAAACCAGCGCGCCGCCCGCGTGCTCCTCTTCGCACAGCCCGAAAAGATTTGCGGAATAACTGATCTGCGTTTTGACCTCCTTCTTGCAATACCCGAAATAATTGTCGGCGATGATCGTGACCATCACGCCCTTTTCGTCGCGGCAGGTGATCTTGAAGGCGCGTCCGTCGTTGTACAGTTCGTCCTCTCCGCGCCAGCACGTCCCGTCCAGCCGCTGGCGATCCGTGGCCTTGTCCCAGGGCGGCAGGCCGGCGGATTTTTTGGTCATCGTCACCAGGTGCGGCGCGAGAACGATGCAGCCGGTGTGGCCGGTCCAATGATCCACGTCCAGCCCGGCATCGTTCTCCGGCAGGAACGGATCGCCCGCGTTGCCGAAAATGCTCTCCACAAAATCCAGGTTGCCGACGAGATTGCCCGGCGCAAAAAAACGAATCTCCATCCGCTTCTCCACCGTGAAGCCCGGCACCGCCGGACAGACGAGCGGACGCAGGAGCAGCGAGACAAAACATTCCGCCTGCTCCGCCTGCGCCGCGGTGAACGGCAGCCGCAGCAGTTCTGGCGGCGGTTCCAGCGCGGCGCGCAGCAGATTGCCGAACACGCCCACCGGCACGCCAATTTTGTCATCGGGAATCGGCAGGCCGCCCTCGGCGATGTGGAAAATTCCCTGCGTCGTGCGGCGGTCGCTCTTGGGATTGTGCAGCACGCCCTGCCTGATGCGGTAGGTGCTGACGATGTCCGAGACGAAGCGGTCCTGGTCCGGCGGCAGCGAGAGCATCCGTGCCACGCCGTGCCGGTCGAGCACGAACGTCCGCGCGGGCAGGCGCGGCACTTGGATCGACTCGTAGAGATATTCGTTGAGAAACTGCTGGATGCGCCAGTCCGCCGGGGAGAGATAATTGGCGAGCAGCCGCTCCGTCTCGCGATGATGCTGGAGGAGCGCGGCGGCCATCTCGTCAAACTCTGAGTCCGCCGCCGTCGCCACCGTCGGGCAGCCCATCGCCGCGAGCTTGAGGTTGATGTAGTGAATCAACTTCTGTTCCGATCCGGGATTGGCCGTCGTGTTCAGGCCGAGGCTTTTTTTCAAGTCCATAGGATTTGGGAGGCGGAAGGGGATTGTGCCGCGTGAGTTTGATTATGCCGGGGCGGATTCCGCGCGCAAGAATTAGAATGGAGCGCGTGGTGCGTCGTGCGTGGTGCGTGAACCCGTCCAAGAGCCGCGAAATTTATTCACGCCCCACGCCCCACGTCTCTCTCACCGCAACACCGACACCGAAATGTAACGCGCCTGCGGGATGATGAATTTCTTCACTTCCACGCTTACCGCTTTCGCCGGGAAATCCGCCAGGATCATCTGCGCGATGTCCACCGCCAACGTCTCGATCAGTTCCCAGTGGCAATCCTGCCCGAAGCCGAGCAGTCGCTGGCAGACCGCGTCGTAGTCGATGGTCTGCGCGAGATCGTCCGCCGACGCGGCGGGGGCGAAATCCTTTCGAATTTCAATGGTCAACAACAGGCGCTGAGTTTTGGCCCGCTCCTCCGCCGGCACGCCGATGTGGTAAAAGACTTCCAGATCGCAGATGGTGATTGTGTCCATGTCAGTTTCTTTCTTGTTTGATGACCGCCTCCAATAAAATCCGTGTCGGTTGATTCAGCGGCAGGGCCAGCGCCTCCGCCGGCGAAACCCACCGGAACTCCTGCGCCTCCTCGTTCAACCGCACCGCCGCCGGTCCGGCGCAGCGGCAGGTGTAGTTCAGCAGCACAAAATGCGCGTCCTTGTAAAACTCCCGCGAATGAATGCAGTCTTGCACCAGCACGAAGCGGATGGCCGTGATCTCCAGCCCTGTCTCCTCGCGAATCTCCCGCCGCAATGCCGCTTCCGAGGTCTCGCCGAACTTCGTCTTCCCGCCGGGAATGCCCCACAGCCCCGACCATTTGTGCGTGTGAATCATCAGCACATCGTCGTTGTCCGGATGAAAAATCAGCGCGCCCACGGTGGCGATGGGCCGCTCCTCGGCGCCGACGCCTTTCCATTCCAGTCCGTTTCGTTCCAAAATTCCCTGCAACTCCCCGAGATGCTCCACGATCAAATCCGGTCCGCTCGCGCGCAGTTGCTCCACCCCGTTGTAACCGGTCAGCACCGCGCAGGAATGGATGCCGCCGTGCTTGGCCGTCTCGATGTCATGCTGCATGTCTCCGATGAACAGTGTCTCGTCCGGGCGCAGATTGTTCTCCGTGAGAAGCTCGTGAATCTTCGCGCGCTTGTCCCACACCTCCAGATACGGCCGCTCCAGGAATTCGTGAAACTGGTTCCCCGCCGTCTGCGCCGCGAAATGATCCCGATGCACCGTGCTCAGGAGAAATGTTCGCAAGCCCTCGCGCCGGCAAAATTCCAGAAACTCCCGTGCGTGCGGGAGGTCGGCCACCGAATCTTGGCACTCCTTGAAATGTCCGTGGAACCAGGCCTCCAACTGGGCCAGCGCAATGTGCGGCGTGTAACGGTCGTAGAATTTCGTGAAGGGCAGGCAGAACTCCGCGCGAAACTGCGCCAGCGACAACTCCGCAATCCCGGCCTGGCGAAAAACAAAATTAGTCGCCTGCCAGACCGCCGGCAGATCATCCACCAGCGTGCCGGACCAGTCGAAAATGATGTTGCGAATCACGCCGCGAAATTAGCAGGGCGCTCCGCGGTTGTCAGCGTAATCATCGCTCAAGGCCGGACCGGCCGGCACAGGGCGCGCAACGCCTCGTGAATCTGGCCGGCGGCGTCGGGGCCGACGGAGTTGATCTCGCCGTAGATTTTTTTTGGCACCGTAGAGATAAGGCAGCTGGGGGTCCCATTCGCTTTTCGGAATGCGGTAGCCGATCTCGTCGTTGGCCAGGCCGAAAATAAATTTGATCCGGCCCGGCATCAGTTCGCGCAGCGGCGGGACTTCGACCGGCTCGACTGGAAAATCCCCGCTGGGCGCGCGCTCGATGCCGCCGTTGACGATCTCCGGATAAATTTCGCTGGTGACCCGCTTGGAAGTGCGTCGGCCCGATGTTGGCAAAACCACCTGGCCCGACCTGCTCATCTTCGTGCTCATTGGTGTTCAAGCGCGGTTGAACCGAATCGTCACGGGGTGGCTCGACCGGCGCGTCTGGTGGTGGAGGTTACGCCTTTTTCCAAAATCGACGAGAGGGAAACCGCCGCCTGGAAAGCAAAAGTTGCAGGCCCGTCCCCGTGGACAAACTTGCAACTTTCAGCCGGAATAATTTCTGCGGAACCTATGCCCGGATGTTCATTTCGTACTCGTGCTTGGTGGTCTTGCCCGGCATCGGCACGGGGTACTTGCCGTTGGCGTCGCCAATGATCGGCGGCGGGGAATCCATCGTCCATTTGTCGATGTCCGGGGCGTATTCCATGTCGTCGTTCAGCATGTCTTCGTAGCGGATTTCCATGCCGGTGTGCGCGGCCTTGCGGCCCATGGAGGTGACGACGCTGGCCTGCACGCCGAAGGGGACTTCGTTGTAGGGCTTGTCATTGCGGATGGCGTTGGTGAGGTCGTCCCACTCGTAGTTGTAGGCGTTCAGGTTGGGTTCCGCGTCCGGCTTCGATTGCCAGATCATGCTGTCCCGCGTGGGCAACTGGCCCTTGTGAATGCTGGAAGGGCCGTTGAAATCCCCGGATTTGGCGGCGACGGCAATGCCCTTGGTGCCGTGAACGTGGCTGAAATAATAGGACTGGGCGCCGCTGTTGCAGCGGCCGTCCATGTAAAACTTTGCGCCGTCCTCGAAGGTGTATTCCACGGCGTAGGAGTCGAAGTTCTGATCCACCCACGGATCGCCCTCGGGGCTGACGCGAAAGTGCCGCCCGCCCAGCGCCTGCGCCTTGACCGGCCAGGCGTTTTTCATCCAGCAGCAATGGTCGATGTGGTGGATGTAAAAGTCGCTGAAGCAGCCGCCGCTCGCCCAGAGAAAGCTGTGAAAGCGGGAAATCTGCCAGAGCAGTTCGCTCGGCTTGCCGGGCCAGCGTTTCGAGAAAGCCGAGGCGACCGGGCCGTGCATGCGGTAGCCTCGCATCAGCATCACGTCGCCGATCTCGCCGTCCTGAACGCGCTTGTGCAAGTCTTGGAGATGCCGGGCGTGACGCGACATCAGGCCGACGCCCACCTTCAAACTCCTGGCCGACGCCTCGTCGGAAAGTTTAAGCATTCGGCGCGAAGTCGGGCCGTCCGCCGTGACCGGTTTTTCCATGAAGACGTGCAGCTTCTTTTCGATGGCGTACCTGAAATGCACCCAGCGGAAGGCCAGCGGCGTGGTGAAGATGGCAATGTCGCCCGGCTTCAAACAGTCCATCGCATTTTTGTAGCCGTCGAATCCGATGAACCGGCGGTCTTCCGGCACATCGACCTTCTCCTTGTGCCGGGCGAGGAGTCCGTTGTAGGCGTTCTTCAGCTTGTCCGGAAACACATCGGCCATGGCGACGAGTTTCATGGGGCCGGTCTTGACGGAAAGGGCGTTGTCCGCCGCGCCGCCGCCGCGTCCGCCGCAGCCGATGAGGGCGACCTGGATGGTGTTGTTCTCCGCCGCGAACACATGTGGAATGGTCACGCCCGCCAGCGCCGAGACGGCGGCGATGCGGCCGGAGGTTTTGATGAAGTCGCGACGCGACGTGGAAGGATTCGGGGTGCTGTTCATGGCTGACATTTCAGGTCGGTGGCGGATTCATGTCAATCCCGGATTCAGGAAGCGCAGCGGCGACGCCTCGTCGCAGTGAAAGCCGGGCCGGCGAGGGATTGGATGATCACGCGGAGGGGGGCTCCGT
>Ga0049085_10001074_pt1 | contig 10796 bp, 8 predicted proteins | sample GreLakmeSU08MSRF_FD_66721 | JGI IMG/M metagenome (GOLD analysis project Ga0049085, IMG submission 66721) | Freshwater lentic microbial communities from great Laurentian Lakes, MI, USA - Great Lakes metaG SU08MSRF | ecosystem: Environmental > Aquatic > Freshwater > Lake | place: Great Lakes... | reverse complement strand
GTGATGCACGAGGGCTACTGGAGCACGGCGCTCGGCCTGCGCGGCTGGCCGGCGGCGGGCGAGGACATGATCGTGGCGCGAAACATCCTGCTCGCAGAAATGACCGGCGCGCATGTCCACTGCCAGCACTTGAGCAGCGCGGGCGCGGTGGAATTACTGCGCGCGGCGAAAAAGCGTGGCGTGCCAATTTCCGGCGAAGCCTGTCCGCACCATTTCACGCTCACCGATTCGGCCATCGCGGGCAGCGAGGCGTTTTGGAAAGAGGACGGCAAGGGCGTTTTTGGTTTTGACGGAATGCAATCCGCGCCGCCGGTCTGGCCGAAGTACGACACGAATTTCAAAATGAATCCGCCGCTCCGCACCGCCGCCGATCGCGCCGCGATTCTCGACGGACTGGCCGACGGGACGATTGAGGTATTGTGCAGCGACCATGCGCCGCACTGCGATTACGAGAAGGAAGTGGAGTTCGATTACGCGCCGTTCGGCATCACCGGCTTCGACGTGGAACTGCCGCTCTCGCTGATGCAGCTTTACCATGCGCAGCGGCTCCCGCTCGCCGACGTGATCGCGAAGTTCACCGTCGCGCCGGCGAAACTGCTGCGGATCGCCAAGGGCACATTGAGCGCGGGCGCGGATGGAGACGTGACGGTGTTCGATCCCGACGCCGAGTGGGTTTACGACCGGAACCAGACTGCGGGCAAATCGAAGAACAACCCGTTTCACGGCTGGCGGATGAAGGGCCGGGCAGTGGCCACGATTGTCGCCGGCAAAATCGTCTGGTCATCCTGAGGGGCCAGACGGGGTGGAGCGTCCGCAACTCAACGAAATCCCGCGCATGTTCAAACTCGTCCCACCCTTTGCTCCCGCCGGTGACCAGCCGCAGGCCATCGTGAAGCTCACGGAGGCCGTCCAGTCCGGCGTGAAACATCAGACACTGCTCGGCGTGACCGGCTCCGGCAAGACGTTCACCATCGCGAACGTGATTCAGAACACGAACCGCCCCACGCTGGTCCTCTCGCACAACAAGACGCTGGCCGCGCAGCTTTACGCCGAGTTCAAAAGCTTTTTCCCCCACAACGCCGTCGAGTATTTCGTCAGCTACTTCGATTACTACCAGCCCGAGGCCTACATTCCGCGCACCGACACGTTCATCGAGAAGGACTCGGCCGTGAACGAAGCCATCGAGCGGATGCGCCTTTCGACGATGAGCGCGCTCTTCGCGCGGCGCGACGTGATCGTGGTCGCGAGCGTCTCCTGCATTTACGGCATCGGCAGCCGGGATGATTACGAGGCGATGCTGATTCATCTGCACCTCGGGCAGGACATCAGCCGCGAACAATTTCTCCTGCGCCTCATCGACCTCCAATACAACCGCAACGACATCGAGTTTCAACGCGGCCAGTTCCGCGTGCGTGGTGACACCATCGAGCTGTCCCCGGCCTACACCGAGGACGGGCTGCGCCTCGAGTTCTTCGGCGATCAGATCGAGCGGATCACCCGCTTCGAGCCGCTGACCGGCGAGAAAATTGATACGCTCGAATCCGTCACCATTTTTCCCGGCAAACAATTCGTCACTCCGCCCGAAAAGATGAAGCGCGCCACCCTCGCCATCCGCGAGGAACTGACCGACCGCATCGCGTGGTTCGAGAAGGAGGGCAAGCTCATCGAGGCGCAGCGCATCAAGCAGCGGACGGAATACGATCTGGAAATGATGATCGAAATGGGCTTCTGCTCCGGCATTGAAAACTATTCGCGGCACATCGCGGGGCGTCCGCCCGGCTCGCGGCCCAGCACGCTGATTGATTTTTTTCCGAAAGACTCACTGCTGGTCATCGACGAATCACACACGACCGTGCCACAGATCGGCGGCATGTACGCCGGCGACCGCTCGCGCAAAAGCGTGCTGGTCAACTACGGTTTCCGCCTGCCCAGCGCGCTCGACAACCGGCCGCTGAACTTCGAGGAATTCCAGGCGTCGCAGGGCCAGACGATTTACGTGAGCGCCACGCCGGGGCCGAAGGAACTCGAATGGTCGCTGGGCCGCGTTGCCGAATTGATCGTGCGTCCGACCGGACTGATCGATCCGAAAGTCACGCTCAAACCGCTCAAGGGCCAGATCGACGACCTCATCAACGAGGCGCGGCTGCGCGTGGAGAAAAAGGAGCGCGTGCTCGTGACCACGCTGACCAAGCGCACCGCCGAGGAGTTGACCGATTACCTGCGCGACGTCGGCATCAACGTCCGCTACCTGCACAGCGAGATCGACGCCATCGAGCGCGTGGAAATTTTGCGCGGACTGCGGCGCGGCGAATTCGACGTGCTCATCGGCATCAACCTGCTGCGCGAAGGTCTCGACCTGCCGGAAGTCTCGCTGGTGGCGATTCTCGACGCGGACAAGGAAGGCTTTCTGCGGAGCGCGACGAGCCTGATCCAGACGGCGGGCCGCGCCGCGCGCCATCTGCACGGCGAGGTCATTCTCTACGCCGACGTGAAGACGCAGAGCATCCAGAAATTTCTGGCCGTCTGCGAGTATCGCCGGGAAAAACAGACCGCCTACAACACGGCGCATAACATCACGCCGCGCAGCGTGACCCGCGCGATTGAAGAAAGCCTCTCCTCGCGCCATGAAAGCAGCGACAAGGCTGCCTCTCTGCTCAACGAAACAGCCGGCGACTTCGACGTGACCGAAACCATCCGCGAGCTGGAGGAGGAGATGTTGAGCGCCGCGAACGAACTGCAGTTTGAAAAGGCCGCCTTGCTGCGGGACCAGGTCCGCGAACTCAAGCGCGGGACCGGGGACGTGCCCTTGCAGCCGGTGAGTTATCGCAAAGGAAAGGGGGCAAGCGGCGTTGACCGAAGTCCTGCCCGCAGCCAATGTGAACCGTGATGAAAAATTTTTTACACCGATTTTCGGATTCGTTCTCGTCGCCAGCATAGCCTTCGGCTACTTCGGTTGGAATTTCACACATGCCTATTCGGAGGGATTCACCACAATCGTGACACAGGTTGCAATAGCCTTGGCCATCGTAGGCTTGATTATAGGAAGCATCGCACATCATCGCTGGAAAATGGCGTTCTTGGTCTCAGTCACGCCGTTGGTTGGAGTTACGGCATTGGCAGTGGGGGGAAGGAATCGAGCACAACTTTCGGCAGAATCTCCGGCAATACTCGGCGACTGCGTTTTGATGTTGGTCTTTAGCATCAGCTTCTTCGGCGCAGCCTGGCTTTCTTTCAAAATAAAGCCCGATCGGACATTGCAAGCCCAGCGATGGTTTTTCCGAAGCGAAGGAATCGCTCGTAATTTCAATTCCACGCCGGATCGTCCGGGCCCCCGGCGAGGGGGCGGGATGACCATCCTTTTCCTTGCGAAGGCCTGGCCACCATTCCATTAGTCCATGGGCCCTTTCCAAGGGCCGCTCCACCCCGGACCATCGCTGACGAACAATTTCCATTTACCAATCGCCGTTTGACACGCCTTCGCCTGCCGCCTATAAAAGGAGTCCGAAACGGTCAAACCAAAACAACTAAAGACTTATGCCCATCGCTGTCGGCTCCCAAGCTCCTGATTTCAAACTCAAATCCAAAACCGCCGCCGGCGTCTCGGAAATTTCGCTGAGCGCCCACCGTGGCCAGAAGAACACCGTCCTGCTGTTCTTCCCGCTCGCCTTCACCGGCGTCTGCACCACGGAGATGTGCGATGTCTCCGCCGGCCTCTCCCAGTATGCCGCGCTCAACGCCGAGGTCATCGCCATCAGCGTGGACAGCCCGTTCGCGCAGGAGGCCTGGGCGAACAAGGAAAAGATCACCCTCCCGCTGGCCAGCGACCTGAACAAAAAAACCGCCGCCGACTACGGCGTGCTGCTGCCCGATCTCGGCGGGTTCGGCTCCACCTCCGCGCGCGCGGCCTTCGTCATCGACAAGGCCGGCGTGGTGCAATACAGCGAGCAGACGCCGACGCCGAAGGATTTGCCGAACTTCAATGCAATCAAGGAAACGCTGGCGAAGTTGAAATAAATTTCACGGGTTGTCCAACTCACGAAGGCGGCCGGCAACGGCCGCCTTTTATTATCCGGTATCCGCACCCCGCGCTTGTCAGGGCGCGAATCCCCGCTACCCTGCCGCCATGAATGACAATCAGGCTCCCTTTGCCCGTGAAGATCCGTGGCGCATTTTCCGAATCATGGCGGAGTTCGTCGCTTCCTTCGAAGCTCTCTCGCAGACCGGCCCGGCCGTGACCATCTTCGGCTCCGCGCGCACCAAGCCCTCCGACCCGCATTACAAGCGCACGGAAAAGCTCGCGCGCGGTCTGGCCCGCCACCAACTCGCCGTCATCACCGGCGGCGGGCCGGGCATCATGGAAGCCGGAAACAAGGGCGCGTCCCGGGCCGGCGGCAAATCCGTCGGCCTGAACATCGAGCTGCCCTTCGAGCAAAAGGGCAACCATTACGCGAACGTTCCGGTGGACTTTCATTATTTCTTCACGCGCAAGGTCTGCTTCGTGAAATACAGCGCCGGCTTCGTGTTCATGCCGGGCGGCTTCGGCACGCTCGACGAGTTTTTTGAAGTGCTCACGCTCGTGCAGACCCAGCGCATCCCGAAGTTCCCGCTCATCCTCATGGGCCGCGCCTTTTGGAAGGGTCTCCTGCAATGGCTCAAATCGCTCGAGCAGGGCGGGTTCATCAGCCCCGGCGACCTCGACCTCCTCACCGTGACCGACGACGTGGACGAGGCCATCGAGTGCATCCTAGAATATCAGCGGACCGTCGGCGTGCCGGCCTCGGTGCCCAAGGCCTTCGCCTGATCTGATGTACCGCCTCACGCGACTGCAGAACGGGCTGACCGTGGCCACCGCCGAGATGCCCCACATGGCCAGCATCAGCCTGGGCGTATGGGTCGGGGTCGGCGGCCGCCACGAGCCGGCCGGGCTGAACGGCGCCTCCCACTTCATCGAGCACATGCTTTTCAAAGGCACGGCGACACGCTCGGCGCGGGAAATTTCCCAGGCGGTCGAGGGCATCGGCGGCAACTCGAACGCCTTCACCGGCGAGGAAAACACCTGTTTTTATGCGAAGGCGCGCCACGACCGCCTGCCGGTTCTGCTCGACGTGCTCATGGACATGTTTTGCAACTCCCGCTTCGAGCGCACCGAGATCGACAAGGAGCGCGACGTCATCAAGGAGGAACTGGCCATGGTCCTCGACGAGTCGGATCAGCACGTTCAGGAACTGCTCAATGAAACCATCTGGCCGGATCATCCGCTCGGCCGCCCCCTCACCGGCACGGAAAAAAGTCTCGACGGTCTGGGCCGCGCGGCGCTGCTCAAATATCTTCGCGCCCACTACGTCGCCGGCAACACGCTCATCGTCGGCGCGGGCCGGCTCGGGCACGGCCAGTTGCTCAAGGCCGTCGCGCCCTACGCGCGGCGTCTAGGCCAGGGCCGCCGCCCCGCCTTTCTGCCGGCGAACGGCGCGCAGACCGCCCCGAAATTCAAACTGCACACCAGGGACACCGCGCAGACGCAGATCGCCCTCGGTTTCCGTGCCTGCTCGCGTCACGACGACCGCCGTTTCGCCCTGCGGCTGCTGAACGTGATGCTCGGCGAAAACACCAGCTCGCGGCTCTTCCAGGTGATCCGCGAGGACCACGGCCTAGCCTACTCAATCCACAGCTCGACCGCGTTGCTGGACGACACCGGCCTGCTGGCGGTCTCCGCCGGCCTCGACACCGGCAAGCTGCCGCAGTCGCTGCGGTTGATCATGCGCGAGTTGAAAAATTTCACGGAGCAGCCGCCCGGCGCGGCGGAACTGCGACGGGCGCGCGATTACCGCATCGGGCAGCTCGACCTCAGCCTGGAGAACACCGAGAACCAGATGATGTGGATCGGCGAACAGTTGCTCGGCTACGGAAAAGTTTTCTCACCGGCCGAAGTAAAACAAAAACTGGCCGAGGTGACCGCCGGACAGATTCGTGCCGTCGCCCGTGAGTTTTTCCGCCCGGAACGGATGAGCCTCGCGGTGGTGAGTCCCCTGAAATCCGGCGAGACCCTGAAGAAGCTCCTCCGGTTTTGATTTTGCGAACCGCAGATAAACGCGGATGAGGACTGGAAGCGCAGATCAGACGGCGCGGAGCCACCGTCAACATTTCGGTGTCAGCCCCGGAACGCCGACTTTAGTCGGCAGAAAGCAGCTCCGCCCAGCCGCGCAGGAATCTCCTGAAGCCCCACGGTGACCGCAAGTCGCTGACGGCTGAAGCCGGCGTTCCGCCCCCCTCCCGCGACCATCTGCGGTTTCGACTTCCCTCTCCGGGTTGATCTCGTTGACTCCCTTCCCGCCGCTTCGGTATGCTGCGCAGCCATGATTATCGCACCTTCGCTGCTGGCCGCGAATTTCGGCCGGTTCGCCTCGGAAGCCCAGCGCATCGCCCGCGCGGGCGGCGACTGGCTGCATCTCGACATCATGGACGGACATTTTGTCCCGAACATTTCCTTCGGCCCCGAGCTGGTGCGCGTGCTGCGTCCGCAGAGCAAGCTGGTCTTCGATGTCCACCTGATGTGCCAGCGGCCGGAGATTCTGCTCGAACCCTTCGCCCAGGCCGGTGCGGACCGCATCACCGTCCACATTGAACTCGGCGAGGCCGTCGTCGGCCCGCTGCTCTGGAAAATCAAAAAGCTTGGCAAAAAAGTCGGGCTGGCCGTCAACCCTCCGACCGCCGTCGCGCTCGCCGAGCCGTTTCTGAAACAGATCGACCTGCTGCTGATCATGACTGTAAACCCCGGCTTCGGCGGACAGCCGTTCATTCACGAGGCGCTGCCGAAAATCCAGCAGGCCGCCGCGTGGTGTCGCGAAAAAAATCTCAACTACCGCCTCGAAGTCGATGGCGGGATCAATTTCCAGACGGCGGTCGAATGTGCGCGGGCCGGAGCCGACACGTTCGTCAGCGGCACCGGCTTGTTCGGACAGTCCAATTTGAAAAATGCCGTCGCCAAGATGCGGCGGCTCACGGCCAAGGCTGCGCCGAAGGAGACGGCCGCCCTGCCGATCTATGAATTCCATGACGACGCAAATTAAGTTTGGCACCGACGGCTGGCGGGCCGTGATCGCGGAGGATTACACATTTCAAAACCTGGAGCGCGTGTCCCAGGCCACCGCCGACTACTGGCGGCAGAATCCCGTGCCGGGCACCGCGCCAAAAGTCGTCGTCGGTTACGACCGGCGTTTCCTCTCCGACCAGTTCGCGCGGCGCACGGCGGAGATTTTTCTTGGCAACGGCTTTCAAGTCGTGCTCGGGATTCCCGCCGCGCCGACGCCTTCAGTTTCGTTTGCGGTGAAAGCGGAAAAGGCCGTGGGCGGCGTGATGATCACGGCCAGCCACAATCCGCCGTCGTTCAATGGATTCAAGCTCAAGGCGCATTACGGCGGCTCGGCGGAACCGGCGGTCTGCCAGGCTATCGAGGGATTGCTCGACCGGAATCCCCCGCGCGCGCTCGACCTTGACGAGGCCATCCAGTCTAAACGCGCGGTGGTGCGGGACGTGCGCCCCGCGCATTTCGCGGCGATCAAGCGGCTCGTCGATTTCAAGCTCATCGCCAAGTCGAAACTCCGTTTCGCGCACGAGGCGCTTTACGGCGTGGGCGCGGGCTGCTTCGAGGAACTACTCGCCGGCACCAGTTGCCGCGTGACCACGCTCAACGCGCAGCACGACCCGTTTTTCGGCGGCATCAACCCGGAGCCGATCCCGAAAAATTACGCGAAGTCGGCGGCGTTTCTTAAAAAGCACCCGCACGACCTCTGCCTCGTGACCGACGGCGACGCCGACCGCGTCGGCGGCATGGACGGACGCGGCAATCCGCTCTCCACGCACCAGATCATCTGCCTCCTGCTGCGCCATCTCCGCGTCAACCGTGGCGGTGCGGGCCGGGTGGTCATCGCGCTCACGACCACTTCAATGGTGAAAAAAATGTGCACATCGCTCGGCCTCGAGTGCGTCGAGACCGGCGTGGGCTTCAAATACATTTGCGCTGAAATGCTCAAGGGTGACGTGCTGCTCGGCGCGGAGGAAAGCGGCGGCATCGGTTTCCCCGGCCACATCCCCGAGCGCGACGGCATTCTCGCCGGCATGATGCTGCTGGAAATGCTCGCGACGGAAAAAACTTCCATCAACAAACTATGCGCGCAGTTGGAGAAGGAGTTTGGCCCGCACCGTTACGCGCGCCTTGACGCCCATTTTCCGCTGGAGAAACGCGCCGCGCTCATGGCGTTCTGCAAAAAAAATCCGCCCGCCAAACTGCTGCGTTCGCCGCTCGCGTCCGTAAAATCCTACGACGGCGTGAAATTCGTGGCGGCGGACGGCTCGTGGCTGATGCTGCGCGGCAGCGGCACTGAACCGATCCTCCGCATCTACGCCGAGGCTCCGTCGGACGCCGGCGCGCAGAAGTTGCTGCAGCTTGGCGTGGCATTGACGAAACAAGTTTGACCGCTCCGGCAGAGCGGAGCGGCCACGGCGCTTTCGGAAGTTGGAGTTCACGCTTAGCGTGTCCGGCTTTGGACGGGTAGGAAGCACAGACAAGCTAAAGATTGAACTCCAGCGGTGTCGCGCAGTAACCTTTCCGCGTCATATTGATTCTTAAAACTCAACCCTTGAATCCACCCATGAGTGTTCGCGTTCGCTTTGCTCCCAGTCCCACGGGTTTTCTGCACATTGGCGGCGCGCGCACCGCGCTGTTCAACTGGCTCTACGCCCGCCACACCGGCGGCAAGTTCATCCTCCGCATCGAGGACACCGACGCCGCGCGCAACTCGCAGGAGGCCGTTGAGGTCATCCTCTCCGGCCTGCGCTGGCTCGGCCTCGACTGGGACGAAGGCCCGATCACCGGCGACGCCACCGGCCCGGGCAAGGGCGATCACGGGCCGTATTTTCAGTCGCAGCGCAAGGCGAACTATCAACAGCGCGTCGAGGCGCTGCTCTCGCACGGCCTCGCCTACGAACACGAGGGCGCGATCAAGTTCAAGATGACGCGCGACCCGATCACGATTCCCGACCTCGTCGTCGGCGACGTGGTGCGACCGCTCACCGATCGCGAGGTGCAAGACCCTGATTTCGTCATCGTCCGCTCCGACGGCCAGCCGGTTTTTCATCTCGTGAACGTGATCGATGATCTGGAGATGGGCATCACCCACGTCATACGCGGCGAGGATCACCTCTCGAACACCGCCAAGCACATCGCGCTCTTCCGCGCGTTCGGCGTGCCCGCGCCGAAGTATGCGCACATTCCGCTCATCCTGAACCAGGACGGCTCGAAGATGAGCAAGCGCGACCGGGGCGCATCGTTGGCGACCTACACCGACGAAGGCTTCCTGCCCGAGGCGCTGAACAATTACCTCTGCCTCCTCGGCTGGTCACCCAAGGACAACATCGAAAAACTTTCCCTCCCCGAAGTCGTCGAACGCTTCGACCTGCCGCAAATTCTCCGGCACAACGCCAAGTTCGACTTCGAGAAACTCACCTGGCTGCAGGGCGAATACTGCCGCGACCTGCCCGCCGATCGTTTCTACGAACTCGCCGTTCACGCCCTCGCCAAAGCCGGGCTGGACACCAACGCGCTGCCCGTCGCCTCCGTCAAAGCCGCGCTTGACACCTGCCGCGGCAAGATCAAAACCTTTTCCGAACTCCCCGCCTACGCCGGATTTTATTTCCGTGAAGAAATTACCTGCGACGCCGAAGCCGCGAAGAAAAGTTTCGTGCCCGAAAACAAACCGCGCGTGGAAAAACTCCGCGACGCCTTCAGCAAACTTGTCACCTTCGACGCCGCATCTATCGAAGCCGAGTTAAAAACCACCGCGGCCGAACTCGGCGTGAAAGTTGGCGTGCTCATCCACCCGACGCGCCTCGCCGTCACCGGCCGTCCCAACGGCCCGAGCCTGTATCATTTGCTGGAAGTGATCGGAAAAGAGAAGACGCTGGCGCGGATTGAAAAGGCACTGTGCCAGTTCGGATGAGGCGGCTATCTCCCGAAAGACGCTACGCCGATCAAGGCGAGAACAATTCTCCAATTGTGTCCAGCACCGCGTCCGCCGGGCCGTTCCATGTTCCATTCCATGTTTAAAATTGACAGCCGGCAAAGGTGTCCGGCAGAGCCCGCGGGCATCGACCACCTCAAGAAACCGCACTGACACCGTGAAAACCTCATTCCCTTGTTCCTTTGCCTGTCCACCATCCTCGCCTGCGGCTAGCTCGGCCTTTCTTCGGCCACGGCTGTCAAATCCCTGCTCCTGGCCAAAGGCCAGGCCTTTGAGCAAACCAGCACCAGTGCTTATCTCCCCCACCCCCTTCCGGGTCGTTGCCGACATCAATCTGAACGTGAGCGACTCCGTCAGCAGCGGGCTCGTGCCGCCGCCGACCGGCGCGCTCGTGACCTTTTCCAACGAGGTAGATTCCCTGCACATCCATAGTGAGTTCACCAGCAGGCAATCTTTCTGCGCGACTTTTTTCACGTCAACGAATATCTGGGAGCAGCCGCGCTCAGTTCTCGACCCAGTCAACCAAATTCCCGGCGCCGCACGCAGTAGCAGAGGCTGCGGCGGGGTGCGGTGCAGAAGGTGATCGAGGCGCTGGAGTTCCCTCCGGGGCCGGAAGGCACGGACGACGAGGAGTCGCCGGTGCGCAATGGCTACCGCTACTTGGAAAATCGACTAGACTGTTTGGACTATCCGCGCGCTCGCACTGGGCCTGCCGATTGGTTCTGGCATAATCGAGAGCGGCCACCGTCATGTGCTCCAAGCCCGCCTCAAACAGGCGGG
>Ga0049085_10001071_pt1 | contig 10808 bp, 8 predicted proteins | sample GreLakmeSU08MSRF_FD_66721 | JGI IMG/M metagenome (GOLD analysis project Ga0049085, IMG submission 66721) | Freshwater lentic microbial communities from great Laurentian Lakes, MI, USA - Great Lakes metaG SU08MSRF | ecosystem: Environmental > Aquatic > Freshwater > Lake | place: Great Lakes... | reverse complement strand
CTGCGGCACCGGACTCGGCATGAGTTACGCGGCCAATCGCCACCCGCACGTGCGCGCGGCCGTGGCCTGGTTGCCCGAAATCGCGGAACTCGCCCGCAAGCACAACGACGCGAACGTATTAGTTGTCCCGGCGCGTTTCGTATCGGAACAGGACAGTGAGGACATTCTGAAGAAGTTTCTCGACACGCCATTCGAGGGCGGGCGGCACCAGCCGCGCGTCAATAAGATCGAACTCGGCGACACGCCATGAGCGGATGGGGCGCGTGGGACCGTGTGGCGCCGGGGCGGGCCCTTGGCGGGGCCGATCCAGAAATCGCTGGCCTGATTGTTGAGGAGACGCGGCGGCAGTCGGACGGGCTCGAGCTCATCGCGAGCGAGAACTTTGTGTCGCCAGCCGTGCTCGAGGCCATGGGCTCGCCGCTGACGAACAAGTATGCCGAAGGACTCCCGGGTAAGCGCTACTACGGTGGCTGCGAAGTCGTGGACAAAGTTGAGCAGCTCGCGATCGATCGCGCCAAACAGTTGTTCGGCGCCGAACACGCCAATGTGCAGCCCCACTCCGGCGCGCAGGCGAACGCCGCGGTCTACCTCGCGTTCCTCAAGCCGGGCGACACGGTCCTCGGGCTTGATCTCTCGCAGGGCGGGCATCTCACGCACGGGTCGCCGGTGAACTTTTCCGGGCTCCTCTACCGTGCGGTGCACTATGGTGTGAACGACGACGGCATCATCGACATGGATCGCATGGCCGCGTTGGCGCGCGAGCATAAACCGAAAATGATCATCGCCGGTTACAGCGCCTACTCGCGGGTGATCGATTTCGCACGCTTCGCCGAAGTGGCCAAGGAGGTCGGTGCGATCTTGCTGGTCGATATGGCGCACTTCGCGGGACTCTCGGCCAGCGGCGTCTACCCATCACCAATCCCGCACGCCGACGTCGTGACGACCACCACGCACAAGACGCTGCGCGGCCCGCGCGGCGGACTGATCCTTTGCAAGGCGCAGTATGCGAAGGCCATCGACAAGGCGATGTTCCCAGGAACACAGGGCGGACCGCTCGAGCATGTGATCGCTGCCAAGGCGGTCGCGTTCAAGGAAGCGCTCGACCCGTCATTCGCGGTGTACTGTCGGCAGGTCGTGGACAACGCCCGCGCGCTGGCCGCTGCACTGGCCGCGCAGGGATTTCACATCGTGAGCGGTGGCACCGACAACCATCTGGTACTCGTGGATCTGCGGTCCAAGGGACTCACCGGCAAGGTCGCCGAGGAGGCGCTCGACAAGGCGGGGATCACGGTGAACAAGAACACGGTGCCGAAGGAGACGCAGTCGCCGTTCGTTACGAGTGGTATTCGGATTGGTACGCCGGCGATCACGACGCGCGGCATGGCCACGGCGGAGATGCAGCAGGTATCCGACCTGATCACCCGCGTGCTGGCGGCGCCTGCCGATGCCGCCGTCCACGCCGCCGTCCGTGCAGAAGTCCTGACGCTTACGAAGCGATTCCCGCTCTACCACAACGGGGTGTAGCGCATGCGCCGGAACGCCGCTCGAGGGGTGCTCATCGTACTGGTGGGCGCAGCGGCGTCGTCGCTGGCCGGCGCTCAGCTGGTTCCCGCAGACGAAACGACGCACAACTGCCGCTTCGTGATGGTGCCGATGCGCGACGGTGTGAAGCTGAACACCAAGGTCTGCGAGGCGAAGAATAGTGCCGCGCCGCTCCCGATTATTCTGGGTCGGACGCCGTACGGCATCAATGAATGGCGGGCGATCCACGGCGAATATCGATTCCTCGCCGCCGACGGATATCAGTTTGTCTACCAGGACAGTCGGGGCCGGCACAAGAGCGAAGGGACCTTCCTGATGAACGCGCCGCTGCGGGCACCGAACGACGCGCGTACGTGGGACGAGAGCACCGACGCCTACGACACGGTGGATTGGCTCGTCAAACACGTCGCCAACAACAACGGGCGGGTCGGCGTGTTGGGCGTTTCGTATCCGGGATTCCTGACGACGATGGCGGGCATCAACCCGCACCCTGCGGTGAAGGTGATCTCGCCGCAGGCGCCGATGACCGATACCTGGCTCGGCGACGACTTCTTCCATCAGGGTGCGTTCCGCCTTTCGTACGGATTCGAGTACGCGGGCGACATGGAGCTCAGCGCTAACTCATCGGTGCCGCTCCCGATCGGCAATTGGGACACGTACGACTTCTACCTCAATCTCGGTTCGCTCGCGAACGTCGAGGCGAAGTACTTCAAAGGCAAGGTGCCCACGTGGACGGCGTTCGCCGCGCACCCGACATATGACGCGTACTGGCAGGCGCGCGCGGTGCAGCGACAACTCGTCAAGGTCACGATTCCGACGCTTACCGTTGGCGGCTGGTGGGACCAGGAAGACCGCTGGGGGGCACTCGCTACGTACAAGGCGCTCGAACGGAGCGATGCAGGTAACAAGAACTTTCTCGTGATGGGACCGTGGAATCATGGTGGCTGGCGCAACGCCGCGAAGCGAATGGAGGTCGTAGATCCCGGCACCTCTGAGGAATATCTCCGTGACATCGAGGCGCCCTTCTTCGCGTCCTACCTCAAGGACACCAAGGCCGTCGCGCAGCCTGAAGCGAAGCTCTACGACGCCGGCGCAAAAACATGGCGCTCCTATGACTCGTGGCCGCCCAAGGCTGGAGTGCAGAAGAGCCTCTACGTTCGCGCCGCCGGACTGTTGTCGTTCGATCCGCCCGCGGCTGCCGAGACAGCGTTTGACCAGTACATCTCGGATCCGGCGCGACCGGTGCCCTACCGCGCGCGCCCCATCGAGCAGACCTACGACTCACGCGGCTCGCGCTGGGACTCTTGGGAGACCGAAGACCAGCGTTTCGTAAATGGTCGCCCCGATCTACTCAGTTGGAAGACCGAGCCGCTCACCGCGGACCTGACGATCGCCGGCGACGTCATCGCGAAGCTCGTGGCGGCGACTACCGGCCGCGATGCCGACTGGGTGGTCAAGCTCATCGACGTCTTTCCCGATAGCGTTCCAGATCACTGGAAGCGCGGCGGCTACGAACTGATGGTCGCGCACGAGATCATGCGCGGCCGATACCGGAAGAGCTTCACGAATCCCGAGCCGATCCAGCCGAACGTGCCAACGGAGTTCACGGTCGACCTGCACCAGCAGTCGCACACCTTTCGGAAGGGTCACCGCATCATGGTGCAGATTCAGAGCACCTGGTTCCCGGCGTACGACAGGAATCCGCAGTCATGGGTCACGAATATCTTTCAGGCCAAGGCGATGGATTTTCAGGCCAAGACGCACCGGATCTGGCACACTCCTTCGAAGGCATCCCGTGTGGATCTGACAGTTGTTCCGTCGCGCTGACCCCACGGAACGGTTGAGAGTTCTGGTGCCTGAGGACACCTTTCACGCATGAACGAGTTGGCGTTTCGCGATGGAGTCATGGACCGGATCCGGCTCAGGGAGCCCCGGTACCACGAGCACGCCTATCTCTTCGTGCTGTCGGCGCTCGAGTTCTGCCAGTCGAGGCTCACGGCGCGTCGCCACCTGAGCGGGCGCGAGCTGCTTGACGGGTGCCGCGGTCTCGCGATTGAGCGCTACGGCCTGCTGGCTCGCACGGTGCTCGAGTACTGGGGGATCACGGAGACGTCGGACTTCGGCGACGTGGTCTTCGCGCTCGTCGACCTCGGGTTATTGCAGAGCGAGCCGAATGACACGAAGGAGGAGTTCGCGGACGTGTATGATTTTGAGGATGCGTTCGACCGCGACTACCCCTGGAAGGTCGCGCAGGTCGCCTAGGGCGACGACAGGGCGACGACAGGGCGATGCATCTCTCGAACGTGGGTGTCACGAAAGCCGCGCAAACCGCAGCGAGAGGCGCGCTCGCGATCGCCGCTGGCACTGGCTCGTACGGCCTCATGTGCGCCGCGTTGCCGGACGTTGGCGGCCGCTCGTGACCGCCAACATTCCACTCGGCCCGGGGCCGGAGTTCGACCTCCTGCGCGCGATCGTTGCACGCTACGGCCAGATGAGCGCGGGAATCGGCGACGATGCGGCCACGCTCAGGGTGCCGGACGGTGAACAGCTCGTGGTCAGCACAGACGTCGCGGTCGAGGACGTACATTTTCGCGCCACCTGGCTTACGGCGAACGAGATCGGATTCCGCTCTGCGACCGCCGCACTGTCGGATCTGGCCGCGATGGGCGCAAAGCCGCTTGGCATGGTGATCGCGTTGACGCTGCCGCCGCGTCGGCGCGCAGGCGCCGAGGCGCTCGCTGACGGGATCGCGCGCGCGGCCCGGGACTTCGGTGCGCCGATCATCGGCGGTGACCTGAGTGATGGAGCGGTGCTTGCGATCGCCGTGACGGTGCTCGGTTCGGCCGCGCGCCCGCTCTATCGCACGGGCGCGCGCCCCGGCGATGCGCTCTGGGTGACGGGGCAGCTTGGGGGATCAGTGCTCGCGTTGCGCGCGCTGCTTGCCGGCACGGTGCCGGCGCCTGCGCATCGGATGCGGTTCGCTGCGCCGCGCGCGCGCATCGCCGAGGCGCAATGGCTCGCTGAACGCGGGGCCACCGCGGCCATCGACATCTCAGACGGTCTCGCGGCAGACGCCTCGCACATCGCCGCGGCGAGCGGCATGCGCCTCACGCTCGATCTGGATCGCGTGCCCTGCGTCGATGGCGCGACCGCTGCCGACGCGGCGGCGAGCGGCGAAGAGTACGAGCTGCTCATCGCCGGCCCCGCCGACCTCGATGCGGCCGCGTTTGCATCCCGGTTTGGCATTCCGCTCACGAAGGTCGGCAACGTCGCGTCTGCGTTGCCTGGTGCCGCCGGAGTGGACGCGCTGCAGGGTGGCAGGCCGGTGGCGCTTCCCGCCGGCTTCAGCCACTTCCAGCCATGATCCGCACCGTGTGGACGCTCTGCATCGCGATGCTCGCGGCGCTGATCTGTGCGACGGGCGTGATCATCGCTGGTGCGCTCCGTGTGCCTGACCGCAAAGGCGGCGTATTCGATACGCTCCAGCGATGGTGGGCGCGCATGATCATCTGGGGAGCCGGCGTGAAGGTGGTAGTCCACGGTCACGAGCACCTCTCGGACGGTCAACAGATCATCGTCGGTAATCATGTGTCGTGGTTCGACGTGTTCTGCGTGGCCGCTGCGATTCCGCGCTGTCGCTTCGTGGCGAAGGCCGAGGTGCGGCGCATTCCGCTCATTGGGCGCGCCGCGGGCACCGCCGGTCATGTCTACATCGAACGCGAAAACCGGAAGGCCGCGCTGGAGCAGTATAAGGCGGCGGCCGAACGCATCCACGCCGGCTCACACATCGTGGTATTCGCCGAAGGGACGCGTGGTGCGGAGTATGCGATCCGTCCGTTCAAGAAGGGCCCATTCATCCTCGCGGTGAGCGCGCAGGCGCCCATCGTGCCGATGCTCATTCATGGCACGATCGAGGTGATGTCGCGGACGGGATGGCGCGTCCGTTCCGGGACCGTGCACATCCATTTATTGCCACCGATCCTGACTCAAGGCCTCAGCTACGACGATCGCGACCGGCTGGCGGTCCGCACCCGCAACGCTGTCACCGAGCTGCTGGAGCGCGCGTACGGCGTGCACAGCCCAGCGTGGGACCCAAAGGCCACGGGCGGCTAACGCTTAGAAGCCGACCCACCAGCTGGCCTTGATCATGAAGACGTTGCGGGCCGGCGCGCCGAAGAGGGCGCGTGAGTCGCGTCCGAAGTCGAACCGCCCGTCCATTGTTTCGTCTTCCTGATCACGCTGCCAGACGAGGAAGAGCGTGGAACCGGGCCGGTACTCCCAGCGCAACACGGCGTTGCCGAGCAGCGAGCGCACGTTGAAGTCGCGGTCCGCGAAGGTGTAATCCGCCGTGCCATTGCCGTCGAAGTCGATCCGACGCTTGCCATCGGCATCCATGCAGGTGCCGCCGCCGACACAGCCGGGAACGCCGCGGACCGAGGACGCGGTGCCCTCGCGGAAGAGGTTAAAATTGTATGTGCGTGGCCCGGTGAGCTGCTTGTACGAGAGAAAATTGCCCGACGAGAGCAGTGGCTGCGCGTAGAGCTGCAGCGTGAGTTTCGGCGAGAACGTGACATTGAGCCGTGTATCGATGCCCAGCTCGCGCCGGTCGAGGTCGGCAAAGAGATACCGCGCGCCAAACGTTGGCGCGTACGGAAGGGCCATCGAAGTGCCGACGTACTGCGCCCCGCTCCGCGACTGCTCCCACGTGGGCTCAATCGACATTTCCACACGAGGTGACGGCCGAAAGCTGATGCCGATGGCAAACTCTTCACGCCAGCCTGCTCCCATCGCACGTCGCTCGACGGTGAACGACGGCTCGAACACGATCGGCTTCCGGTCGTCGGTGTTCAGCTCGACGCTCCACTGGATCGAGCGAGGCGTCAGCATCATCGGCCCGCCGCGGGTGCCGTTGCGGTCGACAAGCTCGGGGCTCAGTCTGAGGCTGGCGTCCCAAGTCCAATAGTTGAGGAGTGTCGCGTTGGCTTGCAGCGATACGGAGCCGTTCACGTGCGAGTTGCCCCACGAAGCCGCTGACCACGGATCTTCCAGGGCTTCGTGCGTCCAGTTGTGGAAGGTGAACGCTGTGAAGCGGTAGGACCGCCAGACAGGTCCAGGTGTGATCTCGCGGTACTGCACCCGCACGCCACCGTCGAGCACCTCCTGCCGGCTGCTGTAGCCGAGGTCGTTCACCTCGAAGCCGGGTGTCACCTGCGCTGCCCACGCCGAGCCCGTCCAGTGCTGGCCACGCCGCTTCTCCACCGTCGCTCGCCAGTCCACACCGGTCATCGTCGTCGTGGATGAGTCGACGCTGAGTCGGAGCGCATCAGGCCGCTGGAAGAAATGCGTGCTCGCGCGCTGGATGCGGGTCATCGCGGTCGAGTCGCCGCGAATGTGGCTGCCGGCCACGTATCCAAAGAAGGCGTAGGTACGGTCCTTCCACTGGTGTTCCCAGTCCACTCCGCTGCTGATGGCGAGTGACGGTAGGAACGCGAAGGTCCGGTCGCCAGGCAATGCACGTGACTGCAGGGTCGCAATGGCGCCGATCGTTGACGTGCCGCCACCGAAGTCCTGTCGCGCGCGGACCGCGCTGTGCAGCGTCTGCGGTTCGGCCAGATACGACCGTGTGTCGCTCGCCTCCGCAAACCAGGCGCGACCCTTTGTCCGTTCGGTGAGCGCGGCGATCGCGCCAATCGACAGCCCGCCGGCTGTCCGCCCGGTGAGCTTGGCTGCGCCGAGGATTTTCGTCGCGTCGGGCACCTCAACCTCGTCCGCGCCGGTCGGCGCGCGGCCGCTAGGGCTCCGGCCGATACGGCGCCCATAGAACAGGCGGTTGTTTCCCCCTGAGAGGGAGAAGTCGAAGATCCGTGCATCTTCTACGAAGAATGGCCGGCGCTCCTGCAGGAACGTCTCGAACGCGGTGAGGTTGATCACCGCCGGGTCGGACTCCACTTGGCCGAAGTCGGGGTTGATCGTGGCGTCGAGCGTGAACGCCGATCCGAGACCGTACTTCATATCGATACCCATTCGCTGCTGGCTCGCACTGCCGTCAACGAAGGGATTGCCCGGCTCGGCTGGCTCGAATCGCGCCGATCCGAGCGCGTATGGGCGCAGCTCAATGCGGCGCGCCGCGCGTGCGGTACGAATCCCCGTGAGGGTGCCGAACTGCGACACGAAACCGCGGCGAAGCTGAGACATCAGTGCGAAATGCGTATCTTCGTTCGCGCTCTTGCGGGTGCGAACGAAGTTCACCCCCCACGTTTGCTCGCCGGTCGAGGTCTCGTAGCGAAGCTGCGACAACGGAATGCGTAGCTCCGCGCTCCAGCCCAGCGAGTCGAGGCGCACGGCCGACTCCCAGACCGCGTCCCACGTGTCGTCAGAGTCAGTGTCGTTGTACGCGTACTCATCCCGCTGCACGTTGGCCGCCGACACGACGAAGACGTATGCGGTGCGCCGATCGAGCCGCGGATCGAACGCGACGCCGAACCAATCGGCGGCGCCTTCGTCGTCGCGCCGCACGAGCTGCCGCGCAATCTTCTTCGGGTCTGCATCGAACATCCGGGCGGCGACGTAGATCGCCGCATCGTCATAGAGTACGCGCACTTCGGTGCGTTCATCTGCGGCAGCACCCTCAACCGGCGCACGCTGCACGAAACGGCTGGTTACCGCAGCTTGGCTCCACGCGGCATCGTCCAGCTGCCCATCAATGGCAATCGACCCCGTCCGGCGGACCGCTGCGATGGATGGTTTTGCGGCGGATGGTGGCTCCTGTGCAGCGAGCGGGAGGGTCGATGAGGCGCAGACGAGGAACGCGATGAGGGGGCGGAGCATGGGGCGGGGTTGGGGAAGTACGCTTCTTGTAGAATAACAGTCGGTCCGGCACGATAGATTTCAGCTGGTACGGGGTCCTGTCTTCCACTCCTGCCATTCCGGCCATGTCTGCCATCACGAATATCGTCGCCCGCGAGATTCTCGACTCCCGCGGCAATCCCACGCTCGAAGTCGACGTCCACCTCGAGAGCGGCGCTGCCGGACGCGCGGCCGTGCCGAGCGGCGCCTCGACCGGTAAGCATGAGGCGCTCGAGCTGCGCGACGGCGATACCAAGCGCTACCTCGGCAGGGGCGTGTTGAAGGCCGTCCGCAACGTCGAGGTGATCATTGCGCCGGAACTCGATGGCGCTGACGTGACGAATCAGGTCGCCATCGACAACCTCCTCGTGGCGCTCGACGGCACGCAAACCAAGTCCAAGCTTGGCGCCAATGCGATGCTCGGCGTGTCGATGGCCTGTGCACGCGCCGCCGCGATCGATTCCGGCCAGCCGCTCTATCGTTACCTCGGCGGTCCGATGGCGCGCACGCTACCCGTGCCGATGATGAACATCATCAATGGCGGCGCCCACGCGACGAATACCGTGGACTGCCAGGAATTCATGATTGTGCCCGTGGGCGCGACGACCTTTCACGAGGCGCTGCGAACGGGTGCGGAAATCTTTCACGCGCTCAAGAAGGTGCTCGTGAAGCGCAAGTTCGCGACCGGTGTCGGCGATGAAGGCGGTTTCGCCCCCGATCTCGCGAGCGACGAAGACGCCATCAAGATGATCCTCGAGGCGGTGGAGGCCGCGGGCTACAAGCCCGGCTCGCAGGTGGCGATCGCGATCGACTGCGCGGCCAGCGAGCTCTACAACGGTTCGAAGTACGTCTTCAAGAAGAGCGGGGCGAAGACCCGCAGCGCCGATCAGATGGTAGACCTTTATGCCGGCTGGCTCGAGAAGTATCCGATCGTCTCGATCGAGGACGGACTGGCCGAAGGTGACTGGGCCGGTTGGGCCAAGCTCACGGCCGCCATCGGCGACCGGTGCCAGCTCGTGGGTGACGACCTCTTTGTGACGAACCCCGAGTTCCTCGCGCGCGGCATCGACGAGGACGTCGCCAACGCGATTCTCATCAAGCTCAATCAGATCGGTACCGTGAGCGAAACGCTAGAGACGATCGAGATGGCGCGGCGGAACGGGTACCAGAGCATCATCTCGCATCGCAGCGGCGAGACCGAAGACACCTTTATCGCCGACCTCGCCGTTGCGACGAATGCCGGCCAGATCAAGACCGGTTCGGCAAGCCGTTCCGATCGTGTGGCGAAGTACAACCAGCTGCTGCGCATCGAGGCCGAGCTGGGAACCTCAGCGGAGTTCCCAGGCGGGTCGGTGTACGGACTGTAACGGCGAGCGGCACGGCCGCACGCGGTTGCCCGAGCTGGGTGCGGCGCGTCTTTTCGGTTGAGATCTCATGTCTTCCAAATCCGGTTCCCGCACTCCGCTCGCCACGCGCATCGCGATCGCCCTGGCGGCCGTGGCCATCCTGTTCTTTGCGGTGCAGGGCGGCGAGTGGGGCACGCTCGACCTGATCTCGCAGCGGACGCGGATGGCACGGCTTGAGCAGCACGTCGATTCGCTGCAGCACGTGGTCGATTCGCTCAAGGGATATCGCAAACGGCTCGATACCGACCCCGCGCTGCAGGAACGCATTGCGCGCGAAGAGTTCGGCATGGTGCGCGGGAGCAAGGAACTGCTCTACCGCTTCACGGAACCGGCTCGACCGATCAGGTAGTCCACTGACGGCGTGCGGCACCGCGGGCGCGGCACCGTGCGGGGGCGCTGCGGCGCAAGGTGCTCACGCGGCGCAACGTACGACCAGTTCGCCTTGACTGTCGCTCCGCGCGGGCTACTTTTCCTACACTGACGCGGGGTGGAGCAGCCTGGTAGCTCGTCGGGCTCATAACCCGAAGGTCGCGGGTTCAAATCCCGCCCCCGCCATCGGAAAGAGTGGGCACGCGGCCTTCGGGTTGCGTGCCCACTATTTTTCGGTTCAGATTGGCCGTAGGGCAGGGTAGCTCAGGTGGTTAGAGCACGGCACTCATAATGCCGGGGTCGTGGGTTCGAGTCCCACCCCTGCTATGCACGCAACGCTCCGCGCCCCAAGGGGTTGCGGGGCGTTGTGTTTTCTTTATGAACGCGTGCGCGGGGCGCGACGTCTTAGCTGCGCGACGGATGACGCCAAGGTGAGCCGGTCGCTCGGCCCATAGCGTGGCTGCTAGCCGTCATCGCGGTGAAGGCGGGCGCAGCCGACGCTACGGGGTGAGGCCGCGGGCACGCGCCTAGCGGCAGACGGAGGATAGGGGCATTCTAAGCGCTATGCCTTCACAAATAGATCGCCTCAACACCGCGCTCGCCGGTCGCTACCACATCGAGCGCGAGCTCGGCGAGGGCGGCATG
>Ga0049085_10001069_pt1 | contig 10826 bp, 18 predicted proteins | sample GreLakmeSU08MSRF_FD_66721 | JGI IMG/M metagenome (GOLD analysis project Ga0049085, IMG submission 66721) | Freshwater lentic microbial communities from great Laurentian Lakes, MI, USA - Great Lakes metaG SU08MSRF | ecosystem: Environmental > Aquatic > Freshwater > Lake | place: Great Lakes... | reverse complement strand
AACTTTACGAAGTTCTTCAATTGATTCTTTTAAAACAATTGCATCATAATCACTATTAGTCATAGACGCATGTTTTATTTTCTTTATTAAATCAAGCATAACGCTATTAGTAGTAGGTATTATTTGAGCGTGGTTATGAAGCATACATTGCTCAGATTCTTCAAACCAAGATATTACATTAGGTATATTAACATTAATGTTTTTAGGTTCTGACATAAAGATAAGTCCTATCTATTTTAGAGATACTACCGATTGGTAGGTTCACTTAACAAGATGATATGATACTATGTAAGCATGATAACAACACTTATAATTTTAACAATAATATTAGCAATAACAGCTGTACATAAAGGCTTGATGAAAGCCGTAGAATCATACGAATACGAACATAATTATAAAGAATATAATAATATTTCGCGCATGTTATATTGGGATAATATTAAATTAAAATAATTAATAGTATTCCCAGTTGTCTAAAGTAATTGTAACTGGTCTCATCCAAGGATTATATTCTTTGTACAAAAAGTGCATAGATTGTTTGTATCTCATCAAAGCTGTAACTATATCTACTTTACGTAAATCATCATAATATTTATGAAGTAGTTTACTTCTAGCTTCTATTGGAGGATGACGCATACTTCTAAAAAGTTTTTTATCATATTTCTTTTTAGGCATTTTCTGCCTCATCGTCTGGTAAAACAACAAATACAGATTCTAAAGCAAGAATATAACCTTCCCAAAAACGATAAGAATAAACATCATTTTTAGAAACTCCTTGTTGCATATTCTTTGCGTGTTCAAGATTTTTACTAACTATAGATTTAAGCTGTTTCATTAACTTCTTCCATACCTTTGAAGTAACGTTGCAAAGTTGAATAAACAGCTTGCCAATCAGGATCAATATTTGCAGCAAAAGTTTCAATCTCTAACATCATCTTGTCTTTTAATCCAAGCTGAGCGAGCTCATAAAACATATCATAAAAAGCAGGACTAGTTACGCTAAACAAATTATCTAACCCAGTTAAAGGATTCCTAATACGAATATGTTCAGCTTTATACATAGGAGTAAGAATATTATAATGAGAAGTTATTGCTGATTGAATAGCAATTTCATCTGGAGTACGTTTATCCGTAACTGCTATTTTATTTTGTTTCTTTAATGGGGGCATAGTAGAGTCTCCTACTCAATTGGTTATTTTATTTTAATTAAAACTTTCTTTACTTTGTTGCTTTTAATGACCTTAGGTTTAAAAACCTTAGGTTTAATAATAGGACTAATTAATTGTTTAACTGAAACAGGATCCACAAATGCAACAGGATCTACAAATGCTGAAGCAACGTTTACATTTTCGATAACTGTTGTTGTAGTTGTTGTTGTGGGGGCTACATACGGTTGTGTATTATACACTAATGGCTCTGGCTGGGACTGCACTGGTTCTGGCTGGGTTGTTTGCGGTGATTGAGATACCTGTGTTGGTGCTACAACTTCTGGCAATGTTGTTGTAGGCGCAACAGTTGTAGTAGTAGTTATAGGCGTAACTGCAATAGTTGTAGTAGGTGCAATTGTAGTAGTTGTAACTACTTCTTTTACTTGAGTTGTGCCATCACAAGCAATAGCGCAATCACCATTAGTAGTTACTGGATTGACAGGTACATTAAAGTGAGATTTAATAGTAGCCAATCCAGCAGATGCGCTAAACTGTTGGTCAGTCCAAACTGCAATAATAATAGAAGGCCGATAACCATTACCTCCGGAGCCAATACTAAAACCCACACCAGGATTTGGTTGTATGCCTTGAGCATTACCTAGTATAGCACCAATGATAGCATGACCGCCATTTCCATAACTAATAAGCTGCTCGTATGCAACAGTACCAATATCAGTGTCGCTTATTTCTATAAGAATAGGTTCTTGATTACCAGCAAACGAAACTGCTGGAAAAGATAAAGAACCAATTAACAGAGCTGTTGTAATTAAAGATAGTTTAATTTTATTTTTCATTTTAATTTTCCTAACATAAATTGATCGATTGTTACGGGCCAAGAATCTTTGGGCTGAAGATCATTGTGAAAAAATTGTCTAACAGCTTCATCATATCCACAAAATGAACATATTTCTGTTTCATTATCTGCTCTTGACAAAGCTCCAGGATATGCACCTGGCGCATCATTATTGGGTATTAGATTTAAAGTACAACGAGGGCAAAGCATTAGAAAATTACCACCTTTTATTCTGTTTAATTTTATTTTCAAGCCAAGCAGGTCTTTTGTTTTCTGGCTTTTCCATCCATTTAGAAATGATTTGACTAGCCATTCCTTTAGTCATTGTATTGGTAATGGGAACACCAATTCTTTTAAGCAATTTTTGTTGCTTATCAGTTGGAGAATCAGCTCTCCATACTGCTTTAGAATCTAATAATGGCATAGCTAACGCTCTGTTTTCTTGTACCCATTTATCGGTACCAGCAAAAGCAGTACGCATATCTTTGCCGCGACCAAGCACGTTGACATGAACTTTGTTTCCTGAGCGCATACGCAATTCAGTAGTCCATCTACCCAACGCATCACAATAAAGATGCAATGATTCAAAACTATTAATATTTATATAAAACTCATCTTCTGCTACTTCAGACCATACAAGAGTAGAGTGTTCAAGCACAGCTGGGTTTGGCGCAGGGGGCATAAACAAATCAATTCTTTTGTATGCATTTGAAATGTCTTGCATATTAAGAACATGAATAGCTTCACCGGGAGCAGTCTCTTTGAGCTTATCAAATTCATCAGCTATGTCAGTAAGAGATTGTCCTTCTAAATCAAATTCAGCAGGCATCCCCAATAAAGTGGGCAAACCCATAGGCTTTTTACCTTTAGTAGTATCAGCAATATCAATGATCATGCAATGGAGTTTACCTTCGTAAAGCCTAGTGCCACGACCTACAATCTGAGTATACAACAACGATGAACGTGTTGGTTTAGCTAAGATAATTGCTTCAATACTTGGCTCATCAAAGCCTTCTGTTAGCACACCTACGTTAACGAGAACTTTCACTACGCCAGATTTGAAGTCCGACAGTATTTGTTGACGGTCTTCGTCTTCTGTCGTACCTATGATTACTCGTACCGAGGTCCCGTTTTTTTTAAAGGATTCTTCGAGGTGTCGTGCGTGATCGACTCCAGCGGCGAAAACAACGGTTTTCTTATCAATCGCCAAATCATTATAGGCAGTGACAATACTGCCATTACGAGAAGGGTTATCGACAGCTTCGATGAGCTGGTCTTGTTTATATTCGCCATTTTGAATCTCCACATTTGATATATCGGTTGATGTTTTTACTCTGTATCCAACTAAAGGGCTAAGCCAGCCTTCTTTAATTAAATCTTGTATTGATTTATAATATACAATTTCTTGAAAGACATCAGTAAGTCTAACAGAATCTGAACGTTGAGGCGTTGCTGTAACGCCTAATAAAAAATTAGGTCTAAAATAATCTAATATTCTTCTATATGTTGGAGCAGCAGCGTGGTGCGCTTCATCAACTACAATAGTTTTAAAATAACCTTGAGGATATTTTTCTATTCTAGAAGAATTATCCCTACCTAATGTAGGTACAGATGCAATAACAACATCAACATATCCAGCTTTGTTGTCTGCTTGTTCTATACCTACAGAAAGATTTGGGTTAATGGCAACAATTTTATCCATAGCTTGAGTAAGTAATTCTGATCTATGAGCTAAAACCAACATGGGTAAAGATTCTTTACGCATTAATGGGAGCTGTGCAAATAGTACTGTTTTACCAGCTCCGGTTGGGAGCACTACAAGTTGTTTAAATATTCCGTTAGCTTCTGCTGAAAGCATAGCTTTTAGAGCTTCTTGTTGGTAAGGTCTTAGTTGCACTGTTATCCTTTAATAGTCGCTAGAATCCCAATAGGAATCTTCTTGTCTCATATAGGAATCTAATTTAGTGTAAGGATTTTCGTGAGAAACAATAACATTTTTTAAAATTGTTTCATCTTCCATTAGACAAATATAAGTTTTAGTACCTTTACATTTAACACACATTTCATGATTGAGTGTATCACAACCTACATTTGACTTTTTATATTGTTCTTTTAATGCTGTCATAATTGTACCTTAATAGAATTTAGCTTAGATGAATCAGGTAAGATGTATTGAAACTTTTTATACGATAAATAATTTAACAATTGGGGGATTGTAAATAATGGACCATCAAGATGGCTCATTGTGTAAAAAAGTTCAACCATTTCTCCCTGAAATGTTTTGGTTGGGTCATCTTCTGTTAAATTAGTAAGTGAAAAGTCTTTTTGAGACCACAACACTTGATTGTCAACAATGCGATAGGGCAATGTTAACAATCCAGAAGAATCAGAAGATACGAAAGAGAGGCTTAACGCATCTGTCGCATCTTGTTTCTTTGAATGTGGATCATCTTGTTTGTATGTAGACATACGCACATCGTTGGCGATAATAAAACTATGAGCATCTGCTGCAGAAAAATAATTTAACATTTCAGCATATGCTTTATACATATCATCTTTGTCTTTAAAAGGACGACATTCAATTGATATTGCCATTTCGCTTTTAGTTTTAAATATGGATAGCATTGGAACAAAACTGTCAGGGCCATTTTGAAAAATAGCTTCTTTAAAAGTAGACATAAAAGAGTGGATATGATCTGATGGCTGATTCACAAATTGATTAAGATCAGTAAGATCTAATTCAGAAAGATTTATCATAGTTATCCTTTAGTCAATTCACCAACTGTACCGAGTACAGCATAAGTGTGATATGCCATTAAAAAAAGAGCAATGAGCGCAAGGCTATATTGAGACAGCATTAAGAATGCAATAATTGTAAAAGTATTTACTACACTTTCAACTCCCCAATAAGAAACAAGAGAAACAATTTTTGTTTCCCTTTTATTAAAATATTCTTTAAGTGAGTTAAATGAAAAATTAATTTCAGGTTTTGATTGGTTAAACAAAAAACTGTTTAGGGTTTTCATAATTTATTTTTTCCTTTGGATATACGTTTCGTAAAGCATCAGCTAAATCTCCAGTACCAGTAGAATCTACTTCAGGATCTTTATCTTCTAACTTTAATACAGATATAATTTCTCTAGAACTATTAACAATAGATACAAGAAATACTCTTGTTCGTTCTGGATGTTCAGACGGACGAGTATCATCGTTTCTGTCGTTACCTAAAGGAGCAGCCCAACCTTGAGTTGTAACTGCAATATAATCCCATATCAAACCAGAAGCATCATTCGAAAGTTTTTCTAAGACTTGATAAATGTCATTACCTTTAAATATTTCAAGATGATTAATAATATTTTCATTATCATCTATGTTAAGGCCAAATGCGTGAGCTTGTTTAGTTTCGCCTGGATGAATTAGATGATAAACTTTTAAAGCAGTTTCTTCATTAATCATGAGATAAACCTTCCGTTAAATTAAAATATATCTCATACTTTGTATACGGATATGTACTGGGTAGAAGGACTAAGTTCTCCAGTAATAGATACAAAGTTTAATGAACATGAAGATACATTTTTATTAACTAAATTAAAACTAACAACATGATTAGTTCCTGATGAAATAGGAATAAAAGTATAAATAGATCCATCGTTACATGTAAGTTTATAATAATCAATTAAAGTTTTACCATAAGTAGGATCAGTGTAATTTATATACAAAGACCCAGTAGAATAAAGACTTAATGAGTTCAATCTTGGCTTACCAACCATAGTTACATAAACTAATGTAGTACTTGTTGTAGATACAGGAGGTATCGTAACAACAGGAGGATTGGTTACATTAGGTAATGGAATTGTTGTGGTGGTAGTAGTAGTAGTAACTGGAACATCTGATGCGTCATCAGCTACATTCGTAAAATCTAATCTACAAATAGATATTTTAGTAGGAGCATCATAAGCTTTAGGGCAATTACGTTGTAGGTTTGTTATACGCTGTGAGACGCTTAGAGATGGCTTGTAAGAAGAGTAAAGAGCAAAAGCACCAGATACAAAGGCGGTACTCATTGAAGTACCAGAAGACTGCCTGAAAGCCTGTCCTGGAACAGAAGAGTTAATTGAATAACCGGGAGCAGCAAATGTAGTAAATGAAACAATGTTTGAAAAATCTGTAACATTATCATTAATAGTATAAGTTGCAGCAACACTGGTTACTCCAGATATACATGCAGGATTAGCCATACCAAATGAAGATGAATTACCAGCAGCAGCAACTACTGCTACATTATTATCAATCAAGGTATGAATAATATCAGTTATTTCAGGTGAAGCAGTATCGCAAGTAGTAGTCCATAGTTTAGTGGTACCAAGAGATAAGTTTACTGAAACAATATTATATCTAATACGAACACTATTAACATAGTTTAATGCAGAAATAATGTTTTCTTCATAAGATGAATTATCTTTTTCAAAAACATTAATACCAAGTATCATAGCATCCGGTGCTACACCACGCATATCCGCATTAGAACCAGCAATAGTTCCAGCAACATGAGTACCATGCCAATGAACAGGTCGAGCAGCTCCGTCACCATACATTTCATTTTCACCATTAGGACATGAATTGTTTGTAGTAAAGCATGCTTCTCCAGCTTTTTTGCCGGCCAAGAATGAATGGCTAAAGTCTACACCAGTATCTATAACAGCTACAGTATATCCTTGACCGGTATATCCTTTGTCAATTAAAACATTAGTATTTAGTTTAGCGGTAGCGCCTGTAAGAGAAGGCTTGTATTTTTCGCTAATGCGATATATCATTTCACCATTTTTAGTTTGTAATTTAAAATTACGATATGGCTTAGGGTTTGTATTCTTTGCATGCGCATAAGAAGGTACAAATAAAAGGGCTATAATAATAAATAAATTAATTATTTTCTTCATCATCGCTTTCAAATATTTTTTTCCAACATTCAGGATGAATGCCAGTCTTAATTAATTCTCTTTGGTCAGGGTTCAAATACGGAAAAGCATCTTGAATAAATTCTCCGCTTTGCCAAAATGTTAAATCGTGTACATTAACTATGATTACATTTTCTTCATTACAATAAAAACAAGTATTACGGTAATAATCCACATCTTTAAAATTAAGATCGTTAATATCTTTTCTATAATCATATGCAGGCATAATGATCCTTTACTTTGTATGAAGTATAAAAAGTTAAATTAGTTGTACTGTATACCTATCAAGGTCGAAAGGGGCGAACTCAACGTCACATCTGGGGGACTAAACGGAGTTCTAAATCCTTAATAGGTACACAGTACGGTTTTTGCTTAGGTTTGGGGATTAAGCAAAAAGCATTACCCAAAGTTCAAATGTTTTTGTTTTATCATTAAACATTGAACGTGAGCTAATGTAGAGATTATCTTTACGAGAACGAGCATAAAGCGAAGCTACAATAGCTGCTTTCTGCTTTGCGTTTGTAATTGGAATATCAACATGTGCCCATTCGTTACGACGAAGCGTAAGAGCATTATAGATATTGGATATAACAGGATTGCGCTTACCACGGCCTACGCCTGTTGGTGGCTCACCTTTAATAAAGGTTACAATTTTGCCTGCTTCACGAATAGCAAAACGAGCAGGATTTTGTTCAACTTTAGTTTCATCACTGGTTAGTATGGGCACTTTAAACCTCCAAAGGTTTATAAGGTTATTATTACGGTGTTTTTTATGAAACTAAAATGGCCATTCTGGAACAGGAATAAGATTTTTGTGATGAGAAATATATTCAATACCAAACGATTCTCTGTAAGAAACTGCATGCCAATGTGCTAAAAAAATTTTAACAGCATACCGTTGAGCTTGAGCATCAATTCGATCTTGTGGAATTTGACCTGTTTCATAAATAGGTTTATCAGCTTCCCAAGTTTTATCTTTGACATTGGGATTAGATAAAGCTTCTTGAGCTAGATCAACATATTCTCCTTGTTCATTAAGCTTGATCCGACGTTTGCGTTCTTCAAGATATAAGTTACCATAAAAGGATTTATCTCTTGATGAATATTTTACAAAATTTTTTCCAAGATCAATACATACTTCTTTCAAACTATTATTATATGAAGCACGAACTTTACCCGATTGCTTAGGAGTTAAGCCGGCATAACTCCACAAATGTTCTGGAGTTCTAGATCGATTAATATCTATATAAGAAAGAAGCCTAGCAGTTGTTACTGGCCCAATACCCAATTGCTTAAGAGCCCACTTGCCTACGGCAGTGTTTTTAGAATAAGATTCTAGAGTTGGGTCTATAGACTTTTCAATTTCTAATATAAGATTTTGAAAATACATTAAAATTTCATCATCATCTACATTATGATCATGAAGATCAATGCGAAATGTTTCTAGAGTTAACCGTTGATTACGTATTTCCCAATAAGCTTTTGCCAGGGCATTGGCGGTTTCTTTATCAATGTTTGAAGAGATAGACTGTATTCTATCGGTGGTTGTCATAAAGATAGTTTCTATTAGTAGGAATATAGCATTTACTTTGTATGAAAATAAAAAAATAAAATTAAATTAGGTGACAGACAAATTCGAAGGTTGCCTGCCACCTAAATCTAATTAGTTAGATGCTTTGCACCTAGCCGCATAAGCGGGTCCCCATGCACATGGGTCCCAAGGATCCCAACCAGCTTTTTGATACAAAATGTATCCAGCTTTAAGGTTGGTTACAGCGTCTAGTAATTGTTCTTGTGTACAGATTTTATATTCTGCACAAAGAAGTTGTGTACCAGATCGCTTAGGATCCCAATTAACTCCGTTGATTTGAAGCAGTCCTGAATCGGACTTATTGGTTGCTTTAGTATAGCCAATAATATTGCAGTTCTTATCTACGATAGAACTACCAATACGGTTTGGACAGCCACCTGATTCGCGTAGGATAATTTGACCTAAACGATTCCAGGTTTTTTCTGGCCAACCAGCTTGAGCAGCTAATTGCGGAAGCCATGATATATCACCATGTTTAAACGCAATAGGTGCAGGATGATTAACTACATGTTTTATTTCCAATTGAGCCAAAGGTGCAAGTTGAATTGCACTGACTGACACAACAGGTGCAGAATTAGAACTAGCAAGTACAAGATGACTTCCTAATCCAAGGGCAAAATATATACAAAGTATATATCCTATTATTCGCTTATTTTTAATTAAATTATGCATTGTTCGTTTGCTCACTTTCGTTCTTGTTTGCGAAACAAAATCATTTCGCATTAGTATAACTTAGGTGTTCAACCGAAGATCGTGCTAGACATTTACGATATGTCCATCACAGTGGCAGGTTAGCCATCTCCGACTTCACAGTATAACTGTTATGTTAGGGATTATTCCCTGCCCGCTGTCAAACGGGCATGTAATAAGTATAGCATATGATACATGCTTACTCGTATATTCAGTTATAGTCCTCCTGATAAACGGGTTGACTTAAACAAAAGACTCCACAATCCTAAAACAACAAAGTAAAATTCTACTATGTAGTTAGCTTATCTACAACGAGATAAGTTAGAATCGTGGAGTCGTTAAGTTCAAACCGTTATTAGATAGTACCGTCTGTATTTAAAAATAACTGGTTTTCAACAGCTATAATTTTAAATACACCACGGGTAACAGGACTAAAACGATTTTTGTTATTACGAATAAAAAGATACACAGTTTGAACTGTGCAGCTTAATGTATTAGCGATGTCCATAGGTTTAATATCTTGACCTATTCTATCGTTAATATACTTTTCAATTAATAATGACTTATTAGGTGTTCTCATTATTGATGTTCTCCTTGCCGATTTGGCATTGGTATTGGTTATTTAACATATATAAAGTGATATAAATAGAAAAGCTTTTTTATAACTTTCGATTTAAATCGTTAGTTATTATAACATACCTATTACAAATCATATATACAATATAGACATATTTTTCTAAAAGGTATATAAATTTGGGCATCTAACATTTTTGCATGAGATTGAAACCTGAATTAGGATAAGTTCAAAATGTTTTAATAATATTTTTCAACTTCAAGTTGTCTAATTTTTAACAACTCTTGAAAAAATAAATGAAGAGCCTGCCAAGATAAAATATATTTGTGAAGAATTTTATCAATACTTAAAAGTTGGTCATTGGCAGAAAGTTCTAAATCTATAGAATGGATTATAGTAGTAATATCTGGAATTGCTCCTTCAAGAGTAGACATGCAATTAAAAAGTTCAGCTTGGGCTGTCATGTAATATTTAGTTCTACCATCTTCAGTTGTTAAATTAAAGTTGGAAGGATCAAGCGGACTATCCAATGATATTCCTTTCGTATAATATACAAATGCTTAGCAGTTTAGATGTCTCTAGAATAAGAGTTAGTACGCTAATCGGAAAGCGTCAATGTCAATCGGGGGGTAATCTAATTGACATTAAATGAGTTTGTCGGAGGGACTATGGACTCACTATAATATACTCTAGAGACACCTAAACCACTAAGCATTTAGTGATCTCGGTGTTTTATATGTAGTTAAAGTTTACACAATAAATGATAGTATGTCAAATGTTCCACGTGAAACATATTTAAATGCAGAAAGTTTCTACAATATCAAGTATAAAATTAAAGACCAGCAAAGACTATGCTTTTTGTGCACAGCCCAAATCATTCTGGTCGTAGCCATACTGCAGTAATTTTAAACGTTCAGCAGGACATTCGTTCGTAATCTCCTCATACTGTTCACTGAATGTTTTCTGCTTCAGTCCCTAAGGCAAACAATTCTAATACTTTATTATTAAAGTAACA
>Ga0049085_10001065_pt1 | contig 10848 bp, 6 predicted proteins | sample GreLakmeSU08MSRF_FD_66721 | JGI IMG/M metagenome (GOLD analysis project Ga0049085, IMG submission 66721) | Freshwater lentic microbial communities from great Laurentian Lakes, MI, USA - Great Lakes metaG SU08MSRF | ecosystem: Environmental > Aquatic > Freshwater > Lake | place: Great Lakes... | reverse complement strand
GAGATACCCGCCGCGCCCGCGCTCGTTAGCGACCCCGGAAGAGCACTTTTTTGATGTTGGTGTAGCCGTCGCCTGTGAACCTGATCAGGTAGACACCCGGTCTGACCACGCGGCCCCGGTCGTCGGTGCCGTCCCAGCTCAGTCGCTCGTCGCAGCCCGCGTCGCTGCCAATCGTCGCGCGACCGTACCGCCCTGGCGGCAGCGTGCCGCCAAGCCCGCGGCCCGGCAGTATTCGCGCCACGCGATTGCCTCGAAGATCAAGAACTTCAAGCGTCACGTCGGACTGCTTCCGCAGGTCGAACCAGATGCACGTGGCGTTCAGCCGTTCGGTAGGGAACGGAGTGGGGAAGCTTTGGAACATCACGGTCGCGATCGGCGCGTTGGGGCTCGTGATCACGAAACTCGATGCACTCATCACGCGCACGGTGTCACCGGTGCCGGCGACTGCCGACACCGCCCAGCGATAGGAGGTGTTGTACTCGAGGTCAACGAACGGACGGTACACCGTCTCTGAGAGTGTCCTGGTGAGGACCGCGAGGCCATCGGAAGAGCGCGAGATCACGATCGTGTAGCGCCATGGCGCCACCGGCGACAGCAGGGCTGCTGAGGTCCAGAGGAATTCCGGTCGCGGCGAATCGACAGTTGAACCGTTCAGATTGTTCGGTGAAATCAGCGTGAGCCAGGGCGGACTCCGCCGGGGGCCATCGGCGTTCGAAATCACCGGTTGGCCCTGCGCGGTGCGCGCGATGACGCGCCACCAGACGTTGACCAGCGGGGGCAGCAGCCGCGGCACGACGATGGTGGCCGACGATCCCACGACGGTGGTGTCGGCCCATAGGGGCGCCGCGAAATCCGGCGAGAGCGCCACCTGGAGTCGAAGCTGCAGCGGCAGGTCTGCTTGGGTGAATCCGGTCGCGGCGATGGTGAAGCGTGGTGTGCCTTCGCGAAGCAGCGCGCCGGCGGGACCGGTCACGGTGATGTCGCCAGACTGCGCGCTCGCCGTAGCCACCATCACGCAAACGACGATGGCGGTCGCGACGATTCTCCGCGGCGTACCGCTCGCGCCTACGCGACCGCGCCGGAACATCAGGCCGCGGCGCCCGGCTCCGTGCTGTCCACCGCGGGGCCGCGCATCCGTACGCTGACGAGCGACGACACGCCGGGCTCCTGCATCGTCACGCCATAGACCGCATCGGACGCCTCCGTGGTCGTGCGTGGGTTGTGCGTGATTACGATGAACTGCGTGTGCTTCTTGAACTCATTCAACATGCGCACGAAGCGGCCCACGTTTGCGTCGTCGAGCGGCGCGTCCACTTCGTCGAGTAGGCAGAACGGACTGGGCTTCGTGAGGAAGATGCCGAACAGCAGCGAAAGCGCGACCAGTGCCCGCTCGCCGCTGGAGAGCAGGTGGATACGCTGCGTCTTCTTGCCGCGCGGCGACGCATGGATCTCGATGTCGCAGTCGAGCGGGGCGTCGGGATTCTCGAGGCGCAGGTCGCATTCGCCGCCGCCGAACAGCGTGAGGAAGATGTGGCGGAAATGGGTGCGCACTTCGTCGAACGTCTTCAGGAACATCTCGCGCGCCGTGACATCGATTTCCCGAATCGCCTGCTGCAGTGACTCGCGGGCCTGTGTGATGTCGCTGCGCTGGGCGTCGAGCAGTTCGAGCCGTCGCTGTTCCTCGGTGTGCTCTTCGATCGCCAACGGATTGACGAGGCCCAGCGATTCGACCTGCGCGCGCAGCGCCTCGGCTTCGGCGCGCAACGAATCATCGTCTGCGTCGACAGGGACGTACGTCGCGAACAGGTCGTCGAGCGGGCGACGCCACTCCGTTTCGAGTCGCTCACGGATCGCGGCGCGGCGGCCCGAGAGCTCCGTGTGCCGAAGTTCGGCGTGGTGGAGGTCCTCGCTCAGCGCCGATGCGGTGCGCCGTGTGGCGTCCAGCCGCTGGTCGGCTTCGGTGAGGGCCGTGTCGGCGGCGCGCACGGCTGCCTCGGCCGCCGCGAGGGCCGCTTCCGCCTCACTGAGCGACAGGTTTCGCGAATCGAGTTCGGTTTTCCACGTCGCCATCTCGCTAGCGAGTTTGGCGTCGTCCGTGGAAAGATTCAACAGCTCTAGCTGCAGCGACGCGAGTTTGCTGCTGGCAAAGTCGCGCTCACGCGCCAACCGTTCACGCCGTTCCCCTGCCACGACACGCCGCGCCTCAGCTTGGGCGAACGCCACCTGCGACGCCGAGCGAGCCTCTCTGGCCAGGTCGAGGCGTTGTTCTGACGCGCCGACCGCCGACTGGGTCTCGGCCAGCTCCGCTCCGGCCGCGGAGATGGCGGTGGTGGCCTCCTGCAGCCTCCCCGCGCCCTCACCTACCCGAGCGGTGAGTTCGTCACGGCGCCCGTTGAGCTGAGCGCTGAGTGAGACGGCGTCGGCCAGCGTGCGCGCCGCCTGCTGGCCTGCGCGTTCAGTCTCGCCACGACGCCGCGCGGCAAGCTCGCGCCGTCCATGGGCCAACGTGGCGGTCTCACGCGCCGACGTCACGCTGCGCTCCGCGAGGCCCAGTGTGTCCTGGGCCGCGGCGATCATCGCCGTTGCGGCGGCACGACGCGAATCCACTGCCGCGACTTCGACACGCAGCGCGACCAACTCTGCGCGGCGACGCAGCGGACCTGCCGATGCACCGGTGTCTGGCAACCAGACGGCTCCGCGGGCATCCACGAACGCCGCGCCGTTGTCGAGCGGGCGGACATGTCCCAACAGCGCGCGCACCCAGGCGCTTGCCGCGCCTTCGCTCTGCACGAGTGCGGCGAGGGCTTCGGGCTCCGTCGCGTCGCGCAGGGCGGCGGCGTCGAGCGGAAGGAGGAGCAGGGCGCCCGGGTTGGTGTTGGAGTGCCAGCGCCGGATTCGTTCCGCTACCTCAGCGTCGCGAACGATGACGGCGTGCGCTGTGGCGCCAAGAAAGCGCTCGACCTGCGCGGCCGTGGCCGGGTCGGCTCCGATGAAGTCGGTCAGCGGCCCAATGATCGCACCGTCGCCGAACTGTGCACGATCGCGAAGCAGGCGCGCGGCAGCGGGGGCCAGTCCCACGCGTTCGCGTTCGAGTGCCTCGAGTCCATCCACTTTGCCAGCGAGTGCCGTGTGTTCTTCTTCGACCCGGCGTGCGGCCATTCGTGCACCAGCCTCCGCCTCGTGCGCGGCGGCAGCCGCGCGCTGCGCCTCGGCGAGCGCGCCGTCGGCGACGATCGAGTCGCGATCAGACTCGGCGAGCGCCGCTTCAGCGGCGGCATGCGTGGTCGACGCGACCCGCTGGGCGTCGGCGAGCGCGGCATGTTCCTGTCTCAGTGTCTCGGAGCGCTGCGCGACGTCTGCGAGTTCGCGGTCCGCCGCCTCCAGCTCGAGTTCAAGCCTGCGCAGGGCATCCTGCAGTTCCCGCACAGCACGGTCGGACCGCGCCATCTGCTCACGCGACTGCGCCACGGTGCCGCGTGAAGCCTCTTCTGCTCCGACTGCGCGTTGCCGTTCCGCACCCGATTCCCTAAGCGCGGCGTCAAGCGCCTGTTCTTCAGACTGCGCGGCCTCGAAGTCGGCCACCACGCGTGCGCCATGCGCCATGCCTTCTGATCGTTCCTGCTCAGCGCGACCGAGGCGCTCCAGCGCGTTGCGATGCCGTTCTTCGGCCACGGCGATCTGGCCCTGCAGCGTCATCGCGCTTTCGCGGTAGTCGGCCGCGCCGCGCGTGCGATCACCGCGGGCCTGTTCGGCATCGCCACGCGCCGCGTACGCCCCTTCGCGATCGCGCTCGGCGGTCGCCTGCGTGTCGTGGGCTTCCGGCAGCCGTGCTCGAAGCGACACTACCCGCTCATCGAGCTGGGCCAACTCATCGTGCCATGCCGACATCTCGCGCGACGCGAGCGTGAGATCGACGGCGAATCGGCGCGTCATGATCTCGTCATGGCGCTCGGCGCGCTTGCGTTGACGGGCCAGGGAGCGCACCTGCGTGGTGACTTCGGTGATCAGGTCGTCAAGGCGCTCAAGGTCCGCGCTCGTTTGCTCGAGGCTGCGCTCGGTGCTGCGCCGCCGGTCACGATAGAGCCCGACGCCAGCGGCTTCCTCAAAGAGTTCTCGCCGGTCATCGGGGCGGTCCGAGAGGAGCGCGTCGATCATCCTGCTTTCGATCACCACGCCGCTGTCGGCGCCGAGGCCGGTGCCGCGTACGAGGTCGTGAATGTCGCGCAGCCGGCAGGGCGCGCGATTCAGCAGATACTCGCTTTCACCCGAACGCGACAGGCGCCTGGTGATGACGACTTCTTTGAACGGCACCGGCAGTCCACCGTCGTCGTTCGCAAAGTGCAGCGACACCTCAGCGATGTTGACGGCTCGTCGGGCGGACGACCCCTGAAAAATCACTTCTTCCATTTTCGCGCCGCGCAACAGCCGCGCGCGCTGTTCGCCGAGGACCCAGCGAACGGCGTCGGAGACGTTGGACTTGCCGCAGCCGTTCGGGCCGACAATCGCCGTCACGCCGTGATCGAACTGCAACACAGTTGGATCTGCAAAGGACTTGAAGCCATGCAGTTCTAGCTTGGTCAGCCGCACCTAGTCTGGTCTCCCGGTTCGAAATGCTACCATTGGCGTACCACCCGAGTCGTGGACGATTGCTGCCATCGTCACCATCTGGGCTACTGTCTCGAACGCACCTGCGTACACGCGCACCGTGCCGTCATCCTGCGTCAACGCATACGGCGCCAGTCCCTTGGTGCGCCACCTGTTTACCACGGCCCGCGCTTGCTCGTGCGACACGCTGTCCGCGAGCAACATCGCATACGGTGCCCGCACGACGATGCCGCCCTCACGTTCCAGCACTCGCTCCCTGCGCATGGCCAGTAACGCGGAATCTGCCGTGTTCGCGTCGTGCCACGCGCCGACCATCACCTTGTGCCACTTGGACGTCCGCTGCGGACCGCTCCGCACCGACAGCACCGCGATGGTCGCTGCGGGAAGGCTGGCCTCATTTATGTGATCCTGCAGCACTGAATTTGCATTGGAGGCGCTACTTGCCGCTACGACTTCGACCGCGAATGGTGAAAGTCGCGCCGAGTCCACTGGGCCGAGCCGTTCACCCATCAAGACGGTGTCGGTCGCCACGGCACCACCGGCGTACTCGCACACAGCACGCAGCTTTCGCCAGCGACGGGCCGGCGGTATGACTGTGCCGACTGTGCACGAAGAGCGATGCGTTCCCGGCCACAGGGCGAGCGATTTCGTGCAGTCCGAGTCCGCCAGCCCCGGCGCGTCCTCGCCGCCCGCTAAGGCGTAGACCGGCGTGAGTTCTCCGCAGAGGTCAGCGATCGCGATGCGACGTGATGCTGATGCTGATGCCGCGGTCGCAATGCCGAGCGCCAAGTGCGCGGCCGTCTCCATCTCCGGTTCGGCGACTACAATCGCTGCCCATTCCGCCAACTGTGCGGCGACGTCGCTTGCCTCATCGAACGCAACCGCCACTGACGCCGCGTTCGGCGGCGGTGGGGTCACGGGATTTCCTCGTATACCCAGAATGGCAAGCCTGTGCGGCGTCCCGCCCGCTCGGCGTCGGCTCGCGTGGCGAACGGTCCGGAGATGACACGCCAGATCGCGGTGCCCTCGCGCGTGCCAGGGGTGACCTTCACCGCCTTGCCGTCAATCCGTATTGTCGCGGCCAGTTGCTTCGCCCGCTGTTCGTCGAGGAGCGCCGCGAACGACAGTGTCCACTCGGCGGGGCTCCGCGCCACCGGTGTCGGCTCGTCGCGCAGGGCCGGTGGCGTGGCCGTGGGCGCGACTGTCGGCGCGACTGGCGGCGCGATTGGTGTTACGACGGCAGGGCGGGACGGCGCCAGTGCGATGGCGCTGTCGGCGGCCGACACGGCGGCCGAGTCGGTCAAGTCGGTTGAGTCGGTTGAGTCGGTGTCGAAGCTCACCAGCTGGTCGAGTCCCTTGGCGCGTGGCCGGAATCCGTTCCAGCGGATCAGGGCCCACAGGTCAGCGTGGCCGCCGCTGTATCGGCGTCGCACCTCGCCGCTCGTGGGATCTACGTCCAGCGCATCATCGCCAGCGAGCGTGAGAATCGCTCCGTCCGGCGCGACCAACGGAACGTCGCCGCGCCAGATCGTCCCAAGCACCCGCACGACCCGCGAGTCGGCGATGGAAATCACCGCCACGGAATCCTGGCCGTCGCGCTGCGCGAGGAGGTAGCGACCGTCGGGATCCATGCGAAGCGATGCGGCTGGCGCACCGATGCCGATTGTGCGCACGACCTTTTCTTCGTACCGGTCGATCACAGTGATCGAGGGTTTGCCTGCGAACGCGACGTAGATGCGGTCGCCGCTGGGCGTGGGTACCGCGTCGATCGGCGGGCCCGGGAGCGGCACCGTTTTGGTGCGTGTGAGGTCACGAACACGCACGCCGGCGAGCCCGGAGTCCGTCGCGAAGTAGATGCGGTCACCCAACGGCGTGGAGACCGTGAAGGCCGCCTTTGGTACCGATGCCGTATCGGTGATTCGCGCTTCGGGCGGGTGCAACCGCCGCAGCATCGACCGCTCGCCGATGTCGTTCAACAGTACGAGCGAGCCGTCGGGTTGGGGAAGCAACTGTTTGGGAGTGAGCGCCGAGCCGTAGGTCCAGTTGCCGCTGGGCGTGAGGCGTTGGACCGCGCGCTTGGCATTCACTCCGTAGACCGCCCAGCCGTCCGCGCTGGCGAGTGACGTCATCGGCGGATACGCAACCGGAACCGCGACACCGAGGCGCATCTCCAGCCGGCCTGGCGCGCCGCGCGTGTCCACGAAGGCCAACGCACCTTGTGCTTCGTCGAATGCCAGCAGCCGTGCGAGAGCGGGCACGGTTTGCGACGAGTTCCAAAGTACCGCGTCCTGCCCCCACCGATACGCCCGGGCGAGGCCGCCCGCGAGTGGTAGCCGGACCAGCACGGCATCGGGTCCGGTCCAAGCGGCGCCTGCGTGGTGCTGGAGGGTGGACGACGGTCCCCCGCCGCACGCGAGGGCGACGACGGAAAGCAGCATGGTAATCGGTCGGCGCACGTAGGAAACGTAGCGGAACGTGGTGAAAAAAAACACGCGGGTGAGGTGCTCGCCTCACCCGCGTATCCCAAAGTTGGCACTGGCTCGCGCGTGCGGTGCTTCCGCTGCTGCTAGAAACTCGGCCCGATCGAGAACACCCAGTACGGCTTCTTGCTGAATCCGTCGAGGGGGTAGGTGTAGTCCATTCGCAGGACGGCGATGTTGAAGAGGTTCATGCGCACCCCGTATCCAAAGCTCCGCAGCGGGAATCTCTGCTTTGAGAAGTCGTAGTTCTGGGGCTGCGTCAGACTGAGCTGCTGTCCACCGCTCCACGCCACTCCGGCGTCGTAGAAGAACAGGCCGTCGATCGGTGGCAGGCTGATCGGCAGCACGCCGAGGTCGAGTCGGCGCACGAGCGGAAACCGCAGTTCGGCGTTCAGTACCGCCATTCGGCTTCCCAACAACTGCACGGCTGAGCAGACGCCAGCATTGTTGCTCACGGCGTTCGCCCCATTCGTGCCGCAGTCCGCGGACTGGTAGTTCTCGCGATCGTAACCGCGGATGTAATACGGGTTGCCGATGTACTTCGGATAACGGAGTTCGCCCTTTCCTACAGCGACGTCGGCATAGAATCGCGTGGCAAGGGTGAGGAAGCTGAAGACGATCGCGTCGTAGCGACGGACATCGGCCGAGTAGTTCACCCAGCTGCTGTCACCGGAGAGGTTCGGCCGCACTTCGAGCCGATAGCGGTGCCCGTACATGGGGCCAGTGAGCCCGTTGAGCGCGTTGTCCGACACGTACGCTGCGTACGGAGACATGTAGTTGAGCGTCCCGCCGCCGCTGATGCTGTCGACATAGAACCCGCTGCCCAACCCGAATGAGGTGACGGCCTGCGAGAGGAACATCCGCGCACGGTCGATGCTCGTGAACTGCGCGCCCATCTCGAATCGGTCGAATCGGTTCAGTGGGTAGGTTGACTGCCCGAATGCTTGGCGTATGACGTAGCGCTCGAGTGTCTGCGACTGCACGGCGATGCCGTCCCTCCCAAACGGTGTCTGCGTGTAGTCGCCAAGAAAGAAGTAGGGCTGCTGAATCGCTCCCACGGCCCAGTTAAGGCGGCGCGACGAGTTCTGATAGGCAATGAACGCCTGCGCTTCTTCGAACCGGCCGTTCAGGCTTCCCGAGACAGCGAGTTGCCTGTTGCCCAGCAGGTCGCCGAAGACGAGCGTCGTGCCACCGTAGACACCGCGGCCGTAATTCTCCTGGGAATAGCCGATCGATGGTCGCGAGATGTACTCGGGCCGGAGCGTAGCCTGATACGGCTCGCCCTTGAGCGAGGATTCCGCTGGAAGCGCCATCGCGACGCTGTCGAGCAGAGCCGCCACCGACACCGGGTTGGTCGATCCCGGTGCGCCAGCGGGCGGTACCTCGGCAGAGAGGCGGACGCCCGTCCCTGTGCGATAGACCGAGATGCGGCGGCCAAAGGCGGTGTCACGGGCGGCTTCGACGCTCTTCTGGGCTAGCGACTGCAAGGCCAAGGCGGCGTCGGCGCGGGCCTTGGCCGACGTGTCGGCGGCCGTGCGCGGACCGAGTGGCAGCGCACTCGGCATAGCCCCCGCGACCGTAGCGACGGGAGCGGTGACGAACGCTTCCTTCCTGAGCTGACGGGGATTGGTCACCGCCCAGACCGTATAGTCACCGTTATCCATGTAGACGAACGCGAGCTTATCGGCCTGACGGGCCCAGGTCATGGCGGGACTATTCTCCGTGACCGAGGAGATGCCGCCCACGAGTTTCGTGAGCTGGTAGTGCTCCTTGGCGTCGAAGTCATACAGGAAGATCTGGGCAATGCCCGTGCGATCGCTGATGAACGCGACGGACTTGCCGTCGGGTGCCCACTGCGGATTCAGGTTCTTGCCGTCCTGGCCGGGGATCGTCTCGATCGAGTTTGCGTCGAGGTCGAGAACGTTGATCTGCCATTTGGAGAACTTGAGTAGCGCGAGGTCGGTCTTCGGGCCGCGACCGCTGACGAACGCCACCTTGCGGCCGTCCGGAGACCAGGTGGGCATCACGGCGCCAAATAGGTCGGTCGTGAGCGCGCGCAGGTTGTTCCCATCCGTGTCGATCACGTACAGGTTGGTAAATCCGCCGCGGGCGCCCGAGAAGATGATGCGCTTGCCGTCCGGCGAGAATGTCGGTCCGATCATCTGGTCGAGATTCGTGTCGAGCTTGCGAACGACGCGGCGGGAGCGGACGTCGAGCAGGAACAACACGTCCTTGCCGCCCGTCTGGGCGGTGTACGCGAGTTGTCGCCCGTCCGGCGAGAACGCGCTCTGCGAATAGGCGTAGCGCAGTTCTTCCGTCTCGGGATTGAGCGTGCTGTTCGTCAGACGCTTGAGGCGCTTGCCCGTGGTGGCGTCGGCGAGGTACAGGTCGAGGAAGACCTCCGCACGCAAGAGACTGCCGGTCGAGATGTACGCGATCTGGCGACCGTCGTTGGACAGCGCGGGCGCGACGTACACGGGAATGATCGCTTTGGTACGCCGCGAATTGAGCATCGGCTGCGCAAACTTGCGCGGACGGTCGAGCGTGGCGACGCTGGGCAGGTATTGCGTCTGGATCGCCTCCTTCCACTCGTCGCCGAGATCTTCGAGCTCGAAGCCGGTGAATCGCTTGAAGGCGCGGTCCACGCCGGACGACATGGCGCCCTGCAAGATCTCGCCGACCATCTCATCGCCCCAGCGCGCGCCGATGAAGCGCCAGAACGATTCTCCGTAGCGGTACGGGAACCAGCGTTCCGGTTGCTCTGTCATCTGTTCGACCGACGGGATGCTGCCGTTGAGTGCCGCGTCGCGAACGATGGCGTCCGTCGCCGGATGGTCGGGGCCGATTGAGAGATACTCAGCCATGCCTTCGATGAACCAGAGCGGGGGTGACGCACCGGCCATGTCGGCCGCCATGACGCTCGCGCCGGTGCGGCCGCGGAACTGCACGTCGTACTGGAACTGGTGCACCATTTCGTGCGTCAGGATGTGCTCGGCTTCCGCCATGTCCTGGCCGAAGAAAAACATATTCCGCTGCCGCAGCGCGTCCGTCACGCCGCCGGTGCCTTCGCCCAGGTCGCCCGTGACATTGTTCTGCGCGAAGTCACCGCGCGAGGCGAACAGGACGATCGGCTTGCGTTCCTTGAACTGGTAGTTCAGGAGCCGCGAGAGGCGAGCGTACGAACGCTCCGCCATCCGCGCGACCATGCGGGCCGCGGTCTCGATCTCTGAGTAGTAATGGACCTCGAAGTGATCCGTCTTGATCACTTTCCAGGTGAACCTCTTGAACTGCACCTGGTTTTGCCCGAAGTACGCCTGCGCGCCGGCGACTTGGGTCAGCGGGATCGCTGGTGCCGCTAGCGTGGCGGCGGCGATCAGCAGGAGTTGCGGCCGAGTCAGTCGGATGCGCATCAGCAGGATCCTCTAGCGGGTCAACTCCAGAGCCGGGGCGTCGCCCCACAGGCGCTCGAGTTGGTAGAACGAACGCAAGGAAGGATGGAACACATGCACCACGAAGTCCAAGTAGTCGATCACCACCCACTGTCCGGGACTCAGCCCTTCAACGGCCACGGCATCCATCCCGGTTGCAGCGAGTTTGGCCAGGATCTGCTTGGCGATGCCGCGCACGTGCGTGTCCGAGGTTCCCGACGCGATCACGAAATAGTCCGTCATGTCCGTGACGCCGTGCAGGTCGAGCAGCACGACGTCGGCGGCCTTGTTGTCCACGCACACCTCCGCCGCGCGGCGTGCGTGCCGTATAATAG
>Ga0049085_10001062_pt1 | contig 10858 bp, 11 predicted proteins | sample GreLakmeSU08MSRF_FD_66721 | JGI IMG/M metagenome (GOLD analysis project Ga0049085, IMG submission 66721) | Freshwater lentic microbial communities from great Laurentian Lakes, MI, USA - Great Lakes metaG SU08MSRF | ecosystem: Environmental > Aquatic > Freshwater > Lake | place: Great Lakes... | reverse complement strand
ACGAGGGACTTCGTGCGACCGCGCACGGCAAAGCGATTGAAATGAAATGGCCAACTCATCCGATATATCCGCAGTACGGATACGTCGTGCGTCGTCGTGAACTCGACATGATGGTCGCCTGTAACGCTCAAACTGCGGGTGCCAAACTTCTTGAAGAACATGAGGCTGTTGCTCCGATTCTTGAAGATGATTGCGTACGCGGGGCAATGATCACGAACAAGCAAGACAACACGACTTTTGCATTGCACGCGAAGTACGTGATTATCGCCGATGGTGCAAACTCGCGGTTTGGTCGAAGCATGGGCACCTCACGCGAAAAAAAGTGGCCGTACGGTACGGCAATTCGTACATATTGGCAAAGTCCACGTCACCAAGAGCCGTGGATTGAATCGGCGCTCGACGTCAAAGACCGCAATGGCAAATCGATGCCAGGCTACGGATGGATCTTTCCGGTTGGTGACGGAACAATCAACATTGGTGTCGGCTTGCTGTCGACATTTAAAAACTTCAAAGATGTCAACACTTCGCACTTGCTCGATTCGTACGCGCACATGGTCGCCGACAAATGGGAGATTGATCCGACCAAACCCGAATGCAAAGCCACCAGCGGCAAAATCCCCATGGGAGGGTCGGTCGGTCCAAAAGTTGGACGAACGCACATCGTTATCGGTGACGCGGCGGGCAGTGTAAATCCATTTAATGGAGAAGGCATCGATTACGCCTACGAAACTGCTCACATGGCAGCCGACGTTCTGCATCAAGCATTAATAACGGGCGATGCAACGGCCCTAAAACGCTACGAACAATTAATCGATGACGAATACGGTCAATATTTTAAAGTGGCTCGCTTGTTCGCGCGAATTATTGGAAAGCCCGTCTTAATGCGCGAACTTTCTCGTGTTGGCATCAACAGTCGCACTTTAATGGAGTGGGTGCTACGAATTATGGCTAACTTATTGCGACCCGACGAACTTGGCCCTGCCGAAGCCGCTTACAAAGCTGCGGCTGCAATTGTTCGCCTTTACCCCAACGCCTGATCTTTTAGCCAGTACACACCACTTCGTCTACTTGGTCGGTGATCAAATTTAGTTTGGTCACACTCTTATCTGGCGAATAATTATTTATGAACTCGCGCAATGTTCCGGTGTCATCACCACAGGTTTTTTTGACACCGTTCGCTAGTTTTACAATCCAGCCATTCGCCAACACCCCGCGACTGCCTGAATCGAGCATGTCTACCAAACTTGGCACCTCAAGCACGCGATTTGAATCGTCACCGTTCGAATCGGCCAGCGCAAACCACATTACCGATTCACCGAACATGTTCGCCAAAAAAATACAACCAGAAACCATGCTTAAATCACTGCAATTGTTTTCGCCCGGCGTATTCGCCGCGATAAATACAACACGACCGTCGTCAAGCGTCGCCGAAGCATCGCCGACTGTTCGACCGATTTCAATGCGCCAACCCTCTGTCTGAGAAAAAGATCGAACCGTCGCGACAGTTTCCACATTTTTTTCGACGTCTTGCAAGATCAACGCGGTGCTTTCGTTTCGCCCAAAACAATCATCACAACTGACTAATCTGAAAAAGACCACACCGACTAACAGCAGCCCGACGGCTGCCCACAAGCGCAGGTTAAATAATTGCCGCATGTTTCTCGATGCGCATTTGCTCGTAGTAACTCAGTATCTGTAATTCGACACCTAAGTCAACGTTGCGTACCGAGACACTGCTGGGAATCGCCAAAACAATTGGAGCGAAATTCAAAATTGACGTGATGCCTGCGTCAATTAACGCATCAGCCGCCGATTGCGCGGCAATCGTAGACGTCGTGATCGCACCTATTGCCACATTTTGGTCGAGCACAAGTTTCTGCAAATTACGCACATCTGAAACCGTAAGTGAACCCGCTGTCTGACCAATTTTTTCCGGGTCGTTATCAACAATTCCAACCACCGGAAAACCGCGCGGAGCAAACCCGCCGAATTTCGCGAGTGCACAACCCAAATTGCCGGCACCTATAACCACGACGTTCCACTCGCGCATCAGACCGAGCTCACGTTTGATCTGATGGATCAAATAAGTGACTTCATATCCGACACCTCGCGTTCCGTAACTGCCAAGATACGACAAGTCTTTTCGAACCTTGGCTGCATTGACACCGGCAAGCGCCGCCAGCTCATCGCTCGAAAAACGCGAAATATTTGTTGCAAGCAGATTATTTAAAATCTGAAGGTAAACAGGCAATCTGGCAACCGCCGCGTCGGGGATTCGGCGTTTTTGAAGTTCGGTCATATTTAAAGGGTAAGCCTTCGTGCAGAATTTCACTAACGTTCAAAAAGAAAGTCCTTGATATTTCGTAGTTTTAGGACGCGACTTTTGACACGCCGTTATCGTGCTTGCGTGCTTCAAAGTCAAATTATTTCACAACTTAACCAGGTCAATTCTGCTTTGGCAGGAAGCGCGGCATTGATCGCCAGTGCATTCGCCCTAAGCACCTTTGATCGCTGGCACCGCCGCAACCAACCCCATGAGCTGGCTTGGACAGTAGCAATGATCTTGTTTGCAATCGGCTCGGCAGCACTCTGGTGGGCTGAGGCGACCGGTTGGTCAATAATGTCATTTCGAATATTTTTTCTTGCAGGTGCAGTTCTTAATGTCGCATGGCTTGCGCTCGGCACGATTTACTTATTGGCAAGCAAAAAAGTTTCAGATCATTTGCGCAACGCCCTCGTCGTCTTAAGTGCGTTCAGTGTTGGCGTGATTGCTGTCGTGCCAACTAGGCGAGAAATCACCGCCGGTGAGTTTCCTGCCGCCCGCGAATTGTTCGGTATTTTGCCTCGATCAATGGCCGCGATCGGCTCTGGAGTGCCCGCACTTGTGATCATCATCGGTGCACTCTGGTCAACTTGGCGAGTACTGAAATCTAAAACTCCAAACTTAAAATCTGGATCACTGCGAACGGTCGTATCTCCGAGGCGCCTTGCCATCGGCAATGTCCTGATCGCTGTTGGCACTTTGGTGCTTTCGGCAAGCGGCACGCTAGGTGGCCGACTCGGCAAAGACCGTGCTTTTGCCGTCACACTTTTGGTCGGCCTGTGTATTCTATTTTTTGGTTTTTTGGTAGCAAGCAATTCAACCCGAAGTCAAACCAAAAAATTATCTGCCAACGATTGAAATCAATCCTGCGGCAAAAATCACTGCCAATAACAGCACGATCGTCAAAGTGGTTGATGGTCGCATCTGAGAATTTTAGCCTTTACGACTTACCTTGACTGAAGTCGTCACCGTGTTCGATTGTTCTGTCTGATCGAGGCGAGACAAAATAATGATGTCACCTTGACCGATGCTCAGTTCTCTTGACGCAGACCCACGGTCCATGCAGATTGAGAGCATGCCATACGAATCAATGACCAGACCAGGCCCGCTACCGATCGAGTGATAGTTGCGCACAATTTTTAGAGAGCGCACAACCGGTTCTCGGTTCGTGCTCGCGCCACTCAAAACCGAACCTATTTCAACTCGCAACACTTCGCCCATCGCGACAACTTCGTCAGGACCAACATTGAGTTGACAGTTTCCAAAACGATCAACCCAGGTAACTTCACCATGCAACGCCCCATTCTCCTCTCGAGGCAACGGCACGACGGCGGGCAACAACAGCGCTGGATCAATCAACTCGCCGAACTCGCTCAGATCAACACCGTTGCAAAGATGCGCGGCAACCGGTGCAAAAATATCGCGACCAGCGAAAGTCTCACCAGGACTTGCCAAGTGGTACTCGGTATTGGTCAGACATACTGCTCGTCCGGCGCCACCCGCGAGGGCTATCGCCATCGCTAACAATCCGTTATCTGGGCCTACAAAAACACCTTTGCCATCTAAAACTTCGACCGCAACCGCACGGCGCGTCGAACCCACACCAGGATCAACAACAGCGAGCACAACACCACTCGCGATATACGAAACACATCTCGCCAATGACAACGACCCGGCGCGCACGTCGAATGACTCAATTTCGTGGGTCAGATCTACGACTCGAGTATGCGGAGCGATTTCATAAATAACGCTCTTAACAACTCCAACAAATTCATCCCGCGTTCCATAGTCGGAGAGAAAAGAGACTGTCGAATATTTGTTGGTCATCGCAGGTTCACGATACTGAGAAACGAAAGAGCCGGTGCCAACCCCCCGACGGCACCGGCTCAAACGGCGCAGCTCTTGCGAGCGCGACTCCCAGTTGAGGGGTTACCCCGACCGGTGATCTTGCGACATTTCTATTTCTTACCTTAGACACAAAACGTGTCTATTAACGAAAAATCCAAAAAAGATTTTTAAATTATTTTCCAAGTTCTTTGCTGCGGCTGGTTGCGGCGCGTACTGCCGAACCTATAGTCTCGGCGAATTGTTTACCCATCAACTCGGCAATTCCAGCCGCCGTTGTTCCGTTGGGCGAAGTCACATTTTCTCTCAACTTTGCAGGCGTCTCCGAACTCTGTCTTAATAACATTGAAGAACCGACCAATAACTGGCGCACCAACTCGTTTGAAACTTCAGCAGACAAACCTTGTTTGACCCCCGCATCAATCAGCGCCTCAGCCAAAAGAAAAATGTATGCAGGACCACTTCCAGACAGACCAGTTACTGCGTCAAGCAAATTCTCTTGCACCTCAACCACGGTGCCGACGCTAAGTAAAATCTCTTTTGCCCACTTAATATTTTCAGCATCGCACTTCGCGCTCACAGCCATCGCCGAAGCACCCTGACCAATTAGCGCTGGCGTATTTGGCATCGCCCGCACGACTGCCACCGAATCATTCGCCGCACGTTCAATTGCGGCGATCGTGACCCCCGCGGCGATCGACAAAATCTGTTTTGCCCCGGCTTTCGCGGCACGACTACAAACATCTGAGATTTCTGCTGGCTTGACTGCCAAAATCACCGACTCACAACTCGGCAGTTCTGACGTGATCACTGTTTGCGGAAATTGTCGCTTTAGTTCAACGATTCGTGATTTATCTTTTTCAACAATCACAAGTTGGTCGGATGAAAAACCACCCGCAAGTAAACCCCGCGCCAAAGCAGAGCCCATATTGCCGCCACCGATTATGCATAGTTGCGAGTTGCCCACCCTGCTCATAAACGAACCACACTGCTCAGGCTAGTTAGACGCACTCGAACCACCCAACGACTTCCCCGAACGCTAGACAGTCCGAGTGCTATTTCTTTGTGTGCGCAGTGCGGCTGCTTTGGCATAACCAATTTCTAGAAGCGGCCAAAAGACTCGCTCGACTGTGGCGTAAAGCGTGCCAATTATTCGATCCAGTTCAAGTTCGTTCAGCGCCGATAAGCCGATTTCTCCACGAAGATAAATCGCATCTTCAAGACCAATCGAAAAATGAGCACCAACCAACTTTTCGTTGCGCCTCAGAACCGTTTCGTATAAAAGTTCGGCATTCTGCTCAGGGGCCGGCATGACATAAGTTTCGTAACGCAAAGTTCGCTGACCGAGCGTGAACCAAATCGTGGTGAAGTCTTTTTCTTCACCCGCCATTCGCACAAACCAACGAAACTCATCTTCTTCAGAGCGGTCAACAGCCAAAATATTGGTGTGATTTGCCCTCGCTCGACCCAGCCACTCGTCTATTTGACGCTCGAACCGAGCCAAAGCGGCTTCGTTGAATAAATCGCTCACGAAGTTAAGAACATGTGACGAGTTGACTCGCACGAAGCGCGTCATAAACGCCAATAACACTGTCGGCGGTAGACGACCATGAATAATTTTTTGCTCGGTGTGCCGCTCTGTTGCCCATCGTCAAACTGAGTAAAGGATTATTCAGCAATTGATTCGTGTAATCCGCGAAAGATTCAGCATTGCGATTTTTTACCAAATACCCGGTTCGATCATGCTCGATCAAATTAAGCAATCCACCAACCGCACTCGCGACAACAGGTATCCCACATGCGGCTGCCTCAAGGGCGACGAGTCCGAAACTCTCGCTACGCGAAGGCACCAAAACAACATCGGCAGCCCGATAGTAAGACGACAACAGATGGTGAGGTTGCGGATCTATAAAGTGCACGCGCTGCTCAAGACCAAGATCACCGATCATTTTGTGTACGTGCGTTGATTCACTTGAGCCAAATGCTCCACTTGCCCCACCGACAATCATCAATTCGGTTTGTTGATTTTCTATTTTGGCAAGAGTTTGAACCGCAACATCGACACCCTTCAACGGCTGAATTCGACCGACAAACAACAACAAAGGTTTTTCGGGCCATCCGAGAGCACGTCTCGCACCAGCGCGATCACCAGGCGAAAAGAAAGCCGTCGCGACACCAGGAGATGCGACTGTCACGACACCGGGCGACTGACCGTAAAGAGCACGGAACTGGCTCAACTCTTCGGGGCAACTCACACAAATTGCGTCGGCACAACCAATAATTTCAAGTTCTGCTCGTTCACGTACGACCGACTCAGTGTCACCACCCAACGATTTCACGCGGGCCAACGTATGAAAAGTTGTCACCAGTGGCAAATTCAATTGATGCTTCAAACGATGCCCAACCAAACCCGACAGCCAGTAATTGGCATGCAACACATCGACCCCGCCAGATTCTGCAATGTGATCAGCGACGCGTTGAGTAAAAAGATCGACGACATCAAGAAGTTCGTCTTTTGAAAGATCAAATCGACCAGCATCAATGTGCACAATCTTGTGATTTGGTTCAACCTCTATAACTTTCGGCAAACCTTCGCACCATGTGCGTGTATAAGTTGTGCACTGCACGCCCTTAGAGGCCATCGCCGAGACAAGTTCACGCACGTAAACGTTCATGCCACCGCCATCGCCGACGCCCGGCTGTGCCAAGGGCGAAGTGTGCATCGAAATTATGGCGACACGCTGCATTTGTCTATAAAACCTATCGCTATTGTCGGGTTTTGCCTCTAGTTAGAGACTTTGCAGGATTAACTAATCGGTTAACAGCGAGTCAACGTTGGCGCCACCGTCTTTGTATCTCTTGACCAACTCGGTAGTCAAAGTGTCAATTTTAACAAAGAGGCTTTTTCGTTCTACCGAGCGGAGCAGTTCGAAATTTTCAATTTGTTTTACGGCGTCTTCAAGAGCGTCGTCATCAAGAGTTCGTAGCTCACCAAATCCAACTTTTTCACAAAGTTTTTCGAGCTCAACAACCAAAGAATGTTCTGCTGAAATATTCGTTTCTCTCGGCGGGCGCGACGAACCTCCGCCATGCTCTTGTCCAAATACATTTGCGATATCGACAACGCTCATCCCCGATGCTGGTGTGCCGTCCACACGACGACGCTGCTCATCACGTGCTAAATCGCAGCGACCTTGAGCCATCCGGCGAACAAAAGAAATTACATCCTCTTGCATTTGTAAAGCTGCACGAGCACTGCGCAACTCTGCCGTTGTCAGCGCACCCGGGTTTGCAAAATCAGTCACCACATCACCAAAGTTATCTTTGTCCACCTGAGACTGGTGGCAACAACGCAACTTCATCAGCATCGCCCACGATGGCGGTGCCAAGCGCCTCTTCGCCGTTCAGCCAAACTCGACAAGACGCCATTACGGCAACAAAATCTGCCCCAAATTTATTGGCTGCTGCCTGCAAAACTTCGTCTACAGTACCGCCAGGTATTTCCTCGCTTGCAGTGCCCGCAGCTTGTCGGGCTGAAGCGAAAAGTCGTAATCGCGCCACGCTTTTAGCGTATCCACACCGCTACCCTGCGCTGAGTGTCTGAATCGATTCGAAGCACGAAACCAACAACACGGCTTTTGGTGTTACGACACGGTCAGAGCGAATGGAACGCAGAGGGGCGTTGGCAAGGTCAAGCCGACATTGCGCTAACCGCGCAGGGAGTTACCCAAGCGCAACAGGCAGCAGAAAAACTTGGAGCATTCGATTTGATTGCAACCAGCACATTGCAGCGTGCTCGTCGAACAGCCGAGATAATTGTCAATCACTTAGGTCTCAAAGATCTGTTGGTCGACGATCGCCTCAAAGAATCTCATATCGGCCCATGGCAAGGCTTGACATATGAAGAAATTGAGGCTGGTTGGCCCGGGTTTTTAAATTCACGTCAGCAACCCCCAGGTTTTGAACCAAACTCGAATGTTGTTGCACGAATGACGCAAGCGTTTATCGATATTGCCGATAAGTGCAGAGGTGGTCAAGCATTGGTGATCAGCCATAGTGGCGCGATTCGTACACTTCGACGTGAATTGAACGTCGTTGATACCCGTCTCGAGAATCTCGGTGGCAGTTGGTTTGAAATTGACGCTCAAAACAAACTTCGTGCAGGTCGCCAAATTTCGATTCTTGGAGAATTGAACTCGTCAGAATCCCTTTAGCAAAAAGTTGTAACGTTAAGCCTCGTGCTCAGTCGTTGGCTTGATGATTCTTTCTCGCCACTCGTAAAGAAGAACATCACACTGCTCACGTCTGCCAGATTTGCGACGAACGCGTGCTACCGATTCACACCACCGTTTGTGGCGATTATCGCCAAAGACTTTGATATTTCACTTTCTGAAATCGGAGTTGCCCTCACTATTTCAGAACTCTCGGGTTTGCTATCACCATTTATCGGCAAGTTTGTCGACTATCTGTCGCGCCGCACCGCGATGCTCTTCGGACTCATCGGCATCGCAATCGGTGCGCTTCTTGCCGGAATCTCACAAAATATTTTCATCTTCACACTTGGTGTGACGATGATCAGCGTTACAAAGAGTTTCTTCGATCTCGCCATGTCGGGCTGGATCTCAGACCATGTGCCATATGAAAAGCGAGGTCGATACATCGGCTTAACAGAGGTTTCATGGGCTCTCAGTCTTTTGCTCGGTGTTTCATTGATGGGTGTGCTGACAGCCTTAATCAGTTGGCGCGCAGGTTTCTTTGCAGGCGTTTTTGGCTCTGCAATTTCACTGGTATTCATTTCATTGCGCATTGACAACGAAGTGCACGAGGTTTCGCCTGATGTCGTTGACGGCAAAGTTCGCCTTAGAGGTAGAGGCTGGCTTGTCGTCGCCACGATGTTTGCAATGATGGGCGCGAGTCAGTGCATTTTTATAACTTTTGGTGCCTGGCTTGATGATGAGTTTGGTTTTGGGGCGATCGGCATCGTCGCTGTTGGTTTTAGTTTCGGTATTGTCGAATTTTATGCGTCGATAACCAGCGCCAGTAAAACAGACAGCTGGGGCAAAGAAAAAAGTGTCGCAATCGGTTGTGCGCTCATGGTTCCGGGTGGGCTCGCGTTATGGCTGGTGTCGCAAAATCTTTTTCTTGGACTCGTGGCTTTGCTTGTTTATATTTTGGGGTTTGAGTTCGCCGTTGTCAGCACATTGCCTCTTGCCACACATTTGGTGCCGAAAAGACCTGGCAGTGGTCTCGGTCTCGTAATCGGCGCGGGCACTCTCGGACGCAGCGTGATGAGTCTTGTCGCGACTCGGGCCTACGAGTCGAGCGGCGGCATTGCATTGCCCGCTTTGCTAGGCGCAATTAGTGCAGGCATCGCCACGTTGTTTATGTATTCGTATCACCGTCGCGGTGGGTTGGTTCACGACTAGCCAGAATATTTATTAGTGATCGGTAGTCGCCGATCTTTACCAAATGCTTTCGTGCTGATTCGTACACCTGGCGCACCTTGGCGTCGCTTGTACTCATTTAAATCGACCAAGCGTGCAATCCGTGTGACCAAAGCCGCGTCATATCCTCGGGCAATGATCTCTTGGGCTGTCTTGTCGCGCTCGACATAAAGCTCAAGTATCGGATCTAAAACTTCATACGGTGGCAAACTTTGGTCGTCGCGTTGATCGGGTCGCAACTCGGCCGACGGGGCTTTGTTAAGAGTCGTTGTCGGTATCAAATCACGTGCGCTCTGTTGGTTGATGTGTTTACAGATCTCGTAGACCTTCAATTTGAATAAATCTTTGATTACTGCAAAACCCCCGACAGAGTCTCCGTACAAAGTCGAATACCCAACCGCGGTTTCACTCTTGTTGCCGGTCGTCAACACCATCCATCCAAATTTGTTTGAGAGCGCCATCAGAGTCGTGCCGCGCACCCGACTCTGCAAATTTTCTTCGGTCAAGTCAGTCTTTCGACCAGAAAAACTCTCTCTAAGTGATTCGAGATATGCGCCAAATGCTGGTTCGATTGAAATTGTCTGAATATCAATTCCAAGATTTCGTGCCAATAACTCGGCATCTGAAATCGAACCAGGTGACGAGTACCTCGACGGCATAGCGACACCGTGAACGTGCTCAGAACCGAGTGCCTGGGTAGCGATGGCTGCAACGAGTGCCGAGTCAACGCCACCAGACAAACCGATCACCACATCGGTGAAACCATTTTTCTGAACATAGTCTCGTGTGCCCAAAACAAGTGCCGAAAATATCTGTGCGTTTTCATTCATCGGCTCTGCGATGTCGCCGCGTGATTGTTGCGGAGCCACCGCTGATTTTGACTTCGGCAATAACAAGTCACATACAAGTAATTCTTCTGCGAACTCAACGGCGCTCGCCACAACGGTGCCATCACTGGCCAAAACCATCGAGCCACCGTCAAAGACGAGTTCATCTTGCCCACCAACTTGATTGACATATGCAACGATGCACTCTCCGTCACGTGCCCGTGAACTCAACATCTCACGTCGCACACCAATTTTTCCGGTGTGAAATGGTGAGCCGTTGATGTTCAAAGTTAAAACAGCGCCCAAAGATGCCTGCACAGACACCGGACCAGATGGATCCCAGATATCTTCGCAAATCGTCACACCAACACACGCACCATTGATCGTGAACAACGGGTTATGCACGCCAGGCGTAAAAT
>Ga0049085_10001061_pt1 | contig 10859 bp, 11 predicted proteins | sample GreLakmeSU08MSRF_FD_66721 | JGI IMG/M metagenome (GOLD analysis project Ga0049085, IMG submission 66721) | Freshwater lentic microbial communities from great Laurentian Lakes, MI, USA - Great Lakes metaG SU08MSRF | ecosystem: Environmental > Aquatic > Freshwater > Lake | place: Great Lakes... | reverse complement strand
CGCGCGCACCGGGAGCATCGCGTCGAGCATCGGCAGGGCGACGGCGGTGCCGAGGCCTTTGAGAAAAGTCCGTCTGGGAATCTGCCATTTTTTGTTCATAGGCTTTTGCTTGTTATCATGGACGAAACTAGCGGGCACGGGCTTCAAAGACAAGCGGGGGATTTCATCTGGTCCGCCGATTTCCAAGATGGCCTTTTCGCGCGGCGGGCCTACACTCGCCGCCATGAACATTCAAATCGCCGTCTTGTGCGACGCCGCCACGGATTCCGGCGGGAAGCTGAACATCCTCGGCACCTTCGACACGATCAACGCCGCGCACATGCCCGCCACGCATCCGCAATGCTCGATCGCGCTGCGCATGGTCTTCAGCAAGATCGAGGAGGGCCCGCACAAGGTGAAGCTCAATTTCGTGGACGAGGACGGCAAGCTGGTCATGCCCGCCATCGACATGCCGGTGGAGGTGGCCGTGCCGGAGGACGCGAACTTCATCTCGCGCAATTTCGTGGTGAACATCCAGCAGTTGAAGTTTTCGCAGCCTGGGCTGTACTCGATCGAACTGGCGATGGACGGGCGGCACGAGGGCAGTGTGCCGTTGCTGGTGCGGCACACGAAGCCGAAGAGCGAATGATTTGTCCGTGCGTCTGAGCACCCGTATTCTTTATGGCCTTCTCCGATTTTCCCGAACAAGCCGCCGTCGAACTGCTTCAGCGCAGCCTGGCGCGCGGGCGGCTCGGCCATGCCTATCTGTTCTCCGGCGCCGATCTCGGCCAGCTCGAACTGGTGGCCCGCACCCTGGCCAAGACGTTGAACTGCGAGCAGCGCGCCGTGCCGCCGGACAGTTGCGACGTCTGCGCCAGTTGCCGCAAGATCGACGGTGACTCGCATCCCGACACGCAATGGATCCGGCCCGAATCCAAATCGCGCGTCATCACCATCGACCAGATGCGCGATCTGATGCAGACCATGCATCTCAAGCCGGTCCACGCCGAATACAAGGTGGGCGTGATCGTGGCCGCCGACCGGCTGAATCCGCAGGCCGCGAACGCCTTCTTGAAAACACTGGAGGAGCCGCCGCCCAAGTCGATCCTCGTCCTGCTCACCACCGAGCCGGGGAAAATTTTGGAGACGATCATCTCGCGGTGTCTGCGGCTGAATTTCGGCGGGGAGACGGCGCGGTTTCGCGACGAGGCGCTGGTGAACTGGCTGGCGGATTTCAGCCGCACAGCCGTGGAGGAGCAGGGGAGTTTGTTGAGCCGTTACCGCCTGCTCTCCGTGCTGCTGAAGCGGCTTGGCGAACTGAAGGAGTCGATCACCGGGGCGCTGACCGCGCGTTCGCCGCTGGAGCGTTACGACGACGTGGAGCCGAAGCTGCGCGAAAAATGGGAGGAGGAACTGGTCGCCGCCATCGAGGCCGAATACCGCCGGCAGCGCGCCGACCTGCTCACCGGCCTGGAATGGTGGCTGCGCGATGTCTGGCTCCAGACGCTCCCGCAGACCGGGGCGCTGCTCACCTTCCCGCAGCTCGCCGAAGCCGGCCAGACGGTCGCGCGCCGCATCTCCGCGCCGGCGGCGATGGAAAATTTGCGCGTGCTGGAGCAGACGCAGTGGCTGCTCGGCTCGAACGTGCAGGAGGCGCTCACGCTGGAGGTCGGCCTGCTGAAACTCAAGCTGTGACGACCCGATCGTGAAGACGCCACCCGACGCGGCCCGCTGGCGGCAAGGGTTGTTCACCGCCGCGCTGGGCCTCTGGCTGGGGCTGGCCCTGCTCAAGTTCGGCAACCCCGTGGTGCTCGATGCGCAGGTCAAGACGCCGGAAAATCTCGAGGAAATGATCTTGGCGGCATGGCCGGTGGCGTGGGGTTACGGACTGGGCATGGTCGGGCTGGTGCTCGGGATTTTCTCCGGGCCGTGGATGCGGCCCAGGTGGTCGGTGCTTCTTTTCGCGCCGCTGGTCTGGCTGGTCTGGCAGTTCGTGGCCGGCACGCAAACGCTGAACGCTGCGCTGACCGGCGCCACGCTGCGGCACTTCACAGCATGTGTGGCTTGTTTTTACCTGGGTTATTTCGCCTTGAGCCGGTCGCGCGTGCTGTGGCCGCTCTGGACGGGGTTGGTGGCGGGATTTGCCATCGTGCTCGCGGTCGGCTGGGAGCAGCATTTCGTGGGACTGGAGCGGACGAGGGATTTTTTTTACGAGCAGCCCGACTGGCAGACGTATCCGCCAGAACTGCTGAGGAAGCTGGCCAGCAGCCGGATTTACTCGACGCTCTTTTATCCCAACACGCTGGCCGGGGTAATTCTGCTGCTGCTGCCGGTGTCGCTGGTCTTCGCATGGCAGATCAATCGGGAAAAGTTCGAGGCTGGAGCCCGCTGGCTGTTGGTCGTCCTGCTGGGCGTGGCGGCATTGGCCTGTCTTTATTGGTCGCAGTCGAAGGCGGGCTGGCTGATCGCGTTGCTGCTGGGCGGAGTGGCGCTGGGGCGGAGTCCGGTTTCCGGGCGATGGAAGCGGACGGTTTTGGCCGGCCTGCTGGTGTTCGGGCTGGCGGGATTCGCCCTGAAATATGCCGGCTATTTTGAGAAAGGGGCCACGAGCGCGGGCGCGCGATTCGATTACTGGCGGGCGGCGCTGCACATTTGGAAGGAGAACCCCGTGGTCGGAACCGGGCCGGGAACTTTTTCCATCGCCTACTGCGCGATCAAAAGCCCGGAGTCGGAAATGGCCCGGCTCACCCATAACGATTATCTGGAGCAGGCCTCGGATTCCGGCACGGTCGGATTTGCCGGCTACCTGTGCCTGGTTTGGGGGTCGATGGTTTTCGCGTGGCGACGCTCCCTGCCCGGCGGCGACTGGCTGAAATTTTCCGTCTGGCTCGGCTTGCTCGGCTGGTCGGTGCAGGGATTGGTGGAGTTCGGGCTATACGTCCCAGCCCTGGCGTGGCCGGCCTTTCTGTTGCTCGGCTGGCTGCTGGCCGCGCCGGTGAATCGAATCGACAAGCAACCGGAAACGGCTACCCTCGCGCCCGGCAAATGAAAATCCTGTTTCTCAACGGCCCCAACCTGAACCTGCTCGGCACTCGCGAGCCGGAGAAATACGGCCGCATGACCCTCGCCGAAATCGAAGCGAAGGTTCGCGAACGCGCCGTCCGGCTGGGGGCCGAAATCGACTTCCGCCAGTCCAATCTCGAAGGCCAACTGGTCGATTGGATTCAGCAGGCCAAGGACAAATTTCAGGTAATCGTCATCAACGCCGCCGCCTACACTCACACCAGCATCGCGTTGCGGGACGCCATCGCCGGGGTGGGGGTTCCGACCATCGAAATCCACCTTTCCAACGTCCATGCGCGCGAGGAATTTCGCCATAAATCCCTCATTGCCCCCGTCTGCCGGGGGCAAATCACCGGTTTCGGCCCACTCTCGTATCTGCTGGCCTTGGAAGCAGCCGTTAGCGGTAATTGACAGCGGCGGTTTGGGGAAATTGCGGTTGAGTTTAGCATTTTTCGGAGATTCTTCACCCGGATATTACTTCTTGACCCTCGAATTCGGTCTCTTTAGTTTCACGTCCGCAATTCGAGCACATTCCCAGAGCATGGTCGGGACACGGTGACAGCTCGCTTGCTTAAATGAACGACACGAAAAACCGACTTTCACTCCGCCAAACCAAGAAACCATCGTGGACCTAAAAGACATCAAAGCCATCATCGACCTGATGAAGAAGAACTCCATCTCGGAGTTTGAACTGGAGCGCGGGCAGGAGTTCAAAATCAAACTCAAACGCGGCGCGGCCGGCCCGGTGCAAATCATCCAGTCGGAGGAGTCGCCGACGGCCTTTTTTCAGCAGATGCCCTCCGCCGCCGCTCCGCAAATCGGCGCCCCGGCGGCGGCTCCTTCCGGCGAGACGGAGATCAAGTCGCCCATGATCGGCACCTTCTACCGTTCCCCCTCGCCCGAATCCGGCCCGTATGTCGAGGTCGGCAGCGAGGTCAACCCGGACACGGTGGTCGCCCTGATCGAGGCCATGAAAGTGATGAACGAGATCAAGGCCGAGGTCAGAGGAGTCATCACCCAGGTCATTGTGGACAACGCCAAGCCGGTCGAGTTCGGCCAGCCGATGTTCAAGATTCGTCCGCTTTAACACCCAGTTTCGAGCCGACAGTTTCTTGTTTCGAGCCGCCGAAGACCGCACTTGGAAACCAGAAACCGATAACCAGAACCGATTCGACCCATGTTTGAAAAAATTCTCGTCGCCAACCGTGGTGAGATCGCCGTCCGCATCATCCGGGCCTGCAAGGAACTCAACGTCCGCACCGTCGCGGTCTATTCCGAGATCGACGCCAACTCCATGCACGTCCAACTGGCCGACGAGGCCATCTGCATCGGCAAGGCGGCCAGCAGCGAAAGCTACCTGCGCATCGACCGCATCATCAGCGCGGCCGAGATCGCGGACGTGGACGCCATTCATCCGGGCTACGGTTTCCTGAGCGAGAACGCCCACTTCGCCGAGGTCTGCGAGAACTGCAACATCCGCTTCATCGGCCCCAGCAGCCGCGCCATGAACCTGCTCGAAGACAAGGCCGTCTCCCGCGCGCTCGCGAAAAAGGCGGGCGTTCCCATCCCGCCCGGTTCGGAAGGCATCGTCGAGAACGAGCAGATCGCTTTGGCCACCGCCAAGAAGATCGGCTATCCGGTCATGATCAAAGCCGTGGCCGGCGGCGGCGGACGTGGGATGCGCGTGGCCCACAATGACATTTCACTGGTGAAGGGATTTCACACCGCGCGCACCGAGGCGGAGAAGGCGTTTGGCAATTCGGGCGTGTACATCGAAAAGTTCATCGAGAACCCGCACCACATCGAGTTTCAGATTCTCGGCGACAATCGCGGGAACATCATCCACCTCGGCGAACGCGACTGCTCCATCCAGCGCCGCAACCAGAAGGTCGTCGAGGAAAGCCCCTCGCCGCTACTCGAACACAAGTTCAAGGACCTCCGCAAGAAAATGGGCAAGGCCGCCGTCCGCATCGCCGAGCTGGCCCATTACACCAATGCCGGCACCGTCGAGTTCATCGTCGATGACAAGGGCAACTTCTATTTTCTCGAAGTTAACAAGCGCATCCAAGTCGAACACCCCATCACCGAGGAAGTCACCGGCATCGACCTCGTGAAGCAGCAGATCATGATCGCGATGGGCGAACCGCTGCGCATTTCCCAGAACGACGTTCAGTTCAAGGGCCACGCCATCGAGTGCCGCATCAACGCCGAGGATCCCTTCAATGATTTCCGTCCCTCCCCCGGCCGCATCGAAATGTATTACGCCCCCGGCGGCCGCGGCGTGCGGGTGGACAGCCACGCCTACGCCGGCTACACCATCCCGCCGACCTACGACTCGATGATCGGCAAGCTCATCACCTACGGCAAAGACCGCCGCGACGCGATGGACAAGATGAGCCGCGCCCTCGGCGAATACATGATCACGGGCATCAAGACCACGATTCCGTTCGAGCAGGCGATTCTCCAGGACCCGAACTTCCGGCGCGGCGTGTATTCCACGAACTTCATCGAGCAACTCCTCGGCGGCGCCCGACGGGAGCTGATCGAGGAGAAGGCGTGACGCGAATGGCGTGATGCTGAGTTCCCGCCCATGAAACCGCTCGCTGATTGCCGGCTCTACACCTTCGTGGACGCGGCTTATCTCCACGGGCGACGCCCGGCGGAAATCGCCCGGCAGCTTTGTGACGGTGGTTCCGACCTGATTCAACTTCGTGCCAAAAATATCCCGCCGCAGCAAATCCGCCGGATGGCCGAGGAAATTCTGCCCGTCACCCGCGCCACTGGCGTGGGCCTGGTCATCAACGATCACCTCGACATTGCGCGCGACCTCGGCGCGGACCTTTGCCATCTCGGCCAGGAAGATTTTTTCGACGCCGGTTTCACGCACCGCTCTCAACTCTCAACCCTCAACTCTCAAATCCTCTTTGGCCTGAGCACCCACGCGCCAGCGCAGGCGGAACGCGCCGTGGCGGCGGGCGCGGACTACGCGGCCATCGGGCCGGTTTATGCCACCAGCACCAAGCCGGGCCGCGCGCCGGTCACACTTGATTACGTGCGCTGGGCGGCGGAGAACGTGACCATTCCGTGGTTCGCCATTGGCGGCATCACCCTCGAAAACCTGCCCATCGTCCTCGAGGCCGGCGCCCGCCGCGTCTGCGTCGTCTCGGCCATTCTCAACGCGCCGGACCTTGCGAAAGCTTGTCAGCAATTCCACAAACACCTAGCGTGACTGCCGCAACTTGAAATCTGAAACCCTGAACTAATCAAAATGAGCGTCCTGATCGTTGGTTCCACCGCCCTTGATTCCATCAAAACCCCCAAGGCCGAAAATCCGAAACTTCTCGGCGGCTCCGCCAGCCACGCCGCCGTGGCCGCGAGCTTTTTCGGCCCGGTCAAAATGGTCGGCGTCGTCGGCGAGGATTTTCCGAAAAAATATCTAAAGCTCTACCGCAAGCACCGGATCAATCTCGACGGTCTGCAGGTCAAACCCGGGAAGACGTTTCACTGGTCCGGCGAGTACGAGGTGAACATGAACAACCGCCGGACGCTCCTCACCGAGCTGGGCGTGTTCGAGACCTTCACCCCGTCGCTGCCGGACGCGCACAAGGCCGCGCCCTTCGTGCTCCTCGCCAACATCGCGCCCGCGCTCCAGCATCACGTCCTCGACCAGATGCGGAAGCCCAAATTCGTCGTCGCCGACACCATGGACCTGTGGCTGAACATCGCGCTGCCCGATCTCCTCCGCCTTCTCCCGCGCGTCGATGGCTTCGTGCTCAACGACAGCGAGGCGCACCAACTCACCAAGGAGGACAACGTCTTTGCCGCGCTGAAGAAGATTCACCAGCTCGGCCCGAAATACGTCATCATCAAAAAAGGATCACACGGCTCCATTCTCTCCGGCCCGCAGGGTTTCTTCATCGCGCCAGCCTATCCGCTGCACAAAGTGGTGGACCCAACGGGCGCGGGCGACTCATTCGTCGGCGGGATGATGGGCTACCTCTCGGCGGCCAAAGGCTCGGTGGATGCGAATATCCGCCGCGCGATGATCTACGGCGCGGTGACGGCTTCGTTCTGCTGCGAAGGCATGGGCGTGAAGAAGACCACCACCGTGACGCGCGGCGCCATCGAGCAGCGGCTGAAGGAACTGGCGAAGCTGACGAAGTTTTGAAGGGCGGGGCGAACAGCGCACCCGCTCAAATCTGAAAATCCACCGACGCCTTTTTGTCCGCCTTGTTCAGCACGCGCATATCGAGTCCGTCGTAAACCACGAGCGAATTCGGGGCGACGCTGTCCATGATGAACACGTTGCCGCCGATGGTGCTGCCCGCGCCGATCACCGTTTCGCCGCCGAGAATGGTCGCGCCGGGATAAATCGTCACATGATCTTCGATGGTCGGATGGCGCTTTCTGCCCTTCAACTGCTGCCCGCCCGCCGTCGAGCGCGCGCCCAGCGTGACGCCGTGATACATCTTCACATGATTGCCGATCACGCAGGTCTCGCCCACCACCGTGCCGGTGCAGTGATCCACAAAAAAGTGCGAGCCGATCTGCGCGCCCGGATGCAGGTCCATGCCGGTGCGGACGTGCGCCCATTCGGTCATGATGCGCGGGAGGAGCGCGATCTGATTTTTGTAGAGCAAGTGCGCGAGCCGCTGCACCGCGATCGCCTCGATGAACGGATAGGCGACGATGACCTCCTCCTTGCTGAGCGCGGCGGGATCGCCTTTGTAGGCGGCCTCGGCGTCGGTCTGGAGAATCTCCCGGATGGCCGGCAGTTGGCCGAGAAATTCCATCGTGATCTGATGCGCGGCCTTGCGAAATTCGTTTTTGGCCAGCCCGGCCGGCGGCTGGTATTCGAGCGCCTTGTAAACTTCGTCCTCCAGCCGGCCCAGCACGGAGTCGAGCAGCGCGGTGGTTTCAACCTTTAGCTCTGAGGAATGCGTCTGCCTCTCGTCGAAAAATCCGGGAAAGAGCAGGCGCAGCAAATCGACCGTGATCAGGGCGATGGCCGCCTTTGACGGGAGATTTTTTCCATCGAGATGGTTGATGCCGCCGACGCGGGCGTAGGAGGCGACGAGCTGGTCGGTGAGGTGCGTGACGTTCATGGCGCTTACAATTTTGTTTCAGGGCAACCGCGCATGAACGGACGCTACACGGCCGGTGTCCGGCTGGACATAAAAATAGCCGGCCGGCCACCCGCACCGTGAAGTGCGGCATGACCGGCCGGCGGAGAGTTCGCCGGCGCAGCGGCCGGATCAGGCCCCTTTCTTGGCCTTCTTTTCCTGAATATCCTTGGCCAACCCGGCCTTTTCGGTGGCATCAAGCTTGCCGTCGCCGTTCTTGTCATACTTCTTGATTATGTCCGCGTCTTTTTCTATGGCGGCTCTTTCGGTTTCGTCCAGCTTGCCGTCCTTGTTAGTGTCGAATTTATCGAGGACTTCGGCCTTGATCTTGCCACCGCGCGCGGCCTTGGCGGCGGCGTTGACGTTCAATCCGACGACGATGAAGAGGCCGGAAACGAGTGAGAGGAGTGTGAGTTTTTTCATATTTTTTGTTTTGTTGACTGCGTTCAACAATCATTGACGCCCGGTTCGACAACGTGGTTACAGAGATTATGCAGCGCCTGCCGGCGGCAATCTCGTCATCTGCCGGCGTGCGCGAGCAGCACGGCCTGCACCACCCGCTCGACGCTGATGCCGTTCATGCAGCGGAAATCCACCGGACATTCCCGCAGAAAGCACGGCGCGCAAACCGCGCCGGACTGGAGCAACTGGTGGCGTGGATCGCCCGGCAATCCCGGTCCGGTCATCTCTGGCGACGTGCTGCCGAACGGGACGACGACGGGCGTGCCGACCGCCGCCGCGAGGTGCATCGGGCCGGTGTCGTTGGTCAACACCACGGCGCATGCTTTGAGCACGGCGCACAATTCCCGGAGTGAAGTTGTGCCGGCGAGATTGAAAACGGTGGTGCGTGGTGCGTGGTGCGTGAGCGCGGCGGCGATGGCTCCGGCAAGTTCGACATCCGCGCTGCCGCCCAAAATGAGCCAGGCGCAGCCGGTGCGTTTCTGCAATTCGACCGCCGCCGCGATGAGCCGCTCGCGCGGCCAGCGTTTAGCCGGGCCATATTCCGCGCCGGGATTCAGCCCGAAGAGCGGGGTGTTGCCGGGGAGTTGAAACTGCCGCCGGATCGCATCCACTTCCGCCGCGTCCACGACGATGCACGGCGCGAGCGGTTCTGCGTTCGCACCCAGCGCTGCGACGAGGTGGAGGTAATGGTGAAGATGATGAGCGGACGTTGAGATTTTTTCCAAGGACGCCGCCCCGCTTGTAATCAGCCGCTTGATCTCGGCGACGGAACGCTTGTGCATTGGCACCGCGCCGGGCCGGGCCGGGATGAGGCGCGTCAGGAAACAATTGCGCCACGGCTGCGCGCCGCCGATCCGCTCCGGAATGCCGGCGAGAAAAACCTCCAACGCCGAGCGCGGTGAATTTGGCAGCACCAGCGCGAGGTCGAAATTCTCCGCCCGCATTCGCCGCGCGACCTGGAAAACACTTTCACCGCTGTCGAACGTCATCACCGCGTCCACCGCCGGATGGCCGCGCCACAAGCCGGCCAGCTTGATGTGGGTGAGCAGGGTGAGGTGCGCGCCGGGCCGGGCCTCGCGGAGCCGTTGCAACGCGGGCGTGGTCATCACCGCGTCGCCGAGCCAGTTCACACCGCGCACGAGGATGCGCTGGGGCTGAACTGGTCGGCCGGTGCCGTTGCTCATGCTCCGTCCTCCGCGTTCGCCGGCTCGCTCTCCGCAATTTTTAACTGGCGGCCTTGGTCCTTGGACTTCCTTGGCTTCCACCGGTTGTGAACCCAGAACCAGTTGGCCGGATCGCGGTGGATGGCGGCTTCAAAGGCGCGGTTGATGTCGCGCGTGATGGCTTCGACTGAACGGGGCCGGCCGTTTTCGAGCGTGGGAATTTCATCTCCGGCCTCGATCCGCCACCGGGCCGGGCCGACGCGATAGCAGATGCCGGTGTGCAGCGGGCAATGATAGCGCAGCGCAAAAATCGCCGGCGCGGTGCTCGCGGCGCATTCGTGTCCGAGAAAAGGAATTCGCACCCCGCCCTTCGCGTTCTGGTCGGCCAGCAGCCCGAGCAGCAATCCAGTATCGCTCATCGCGGCCTTGAGCGCGGCGGCATCAGTGCGGCGCTCGAAAAACCGGCAGCCGGACCGTTCGCGCAAGGATTGCAGCACGCGGTTGAGCGCGGGCTGGCGCAGGCCGCGATAGGTGGTGGCGCATTTGAAAACCGGCACGTATTGGCCGAAGCGCGCGTAAAGTTCAAAGTTGCCGAAATGCCCGATGGCTACGATGCGGCTTTGCGGGCCGTGATCTTGCTGGTAGGCCAGCAATTTTTCCGCGCCGACAAACTCGAAGTGCGGACGCAGCTCGTCGGGCGTCATGGCGGCGGTCTTGACCGAGCTGGCGAAATTTTCGCCGATGCGGAGAAAGTTTTCCCGCGCCAGCCGGCGGATTTGCGCCGGAGTTTTTTCCGCGCCGAAACACATGGTCAGATTGCGGAGGGCCACGCGCCGATGCCGCCGGTCCAGCCACCAGACGAGGCCGCCGACGAGCCGCCCGAGCCGCGCCACCCACGGCAGCGGCAAGGCCTGGAGAAATTTCATCAGGCCGAGCGCCACGAGATAAAGCACCGGGTCCATCAGCGGAAGCAGATTTGCCGGACGCAGTCCTGAAAGTCCTTCGCGCCGCTCAGGATTTTGATTTCCACGCGCATGAAAAGTATCGTCAGGTCCCGCCGGTCGATTTT
>Ga0049085_10001059_pt1 | contig 10873 bp, 10 predicted proteins | sample GreLakmeSU08MSRF_FD_66721 | JGI IMG/M metagenome (GOLD analysis project Ga0049085, IMG submission 66721) | Freshwater lentic microbial communities from great Laurentian Lakes, MI, USA - Great Lakes metaG SU08MSRF | ecosystem: Environmental > Aquatic > Freshwater > Lake | place: Great Lakes... | reverse complement strand
CCGCTTTTTAAAGAAAGAGTGCTGTGTTTTTCAAGATAAAATTTCCAATAATACACCATGTTTTTGTGGATGGCGATTAATTGATCAACATAGTTTTTTGAAAAGAAAGCGTTGATTGTGCCGAAGGTTTTAGAGGTGCTAAATAGTAATAAAACTCCAGAAATATAATAACATATGCCGAGAGTAAAAATAACAGCCATGAGCATCGCTGAGAAGTTTCTAAAGTTTCTTAGCATTTGATTGTCAGCAACTGAATTCGACATTTATTTAGTGGATTTATTTAAGATATTTAAAATTATTTTTAGTATATTTTTATAAAAATAATAAAAATAAATCAATTAAAAAATTAATTTATTTTTTAAAATAAGCGTAATTAAGTATTTTGTCACTAAGTTTTCAATATTAAATTAGGACGATTGAATTTTTAGTGTGCAAAAATATCAGTACTTGCAAAACCCTGCAAGTCAAGATTGACGCGCATTGGTAAAAAATTTATACAAAGTTCAAAAGCTTTAAAACGATTTTCACGAATCAGCATTTTATTAAGTTTCTCTTTTAAGGCGTGAAGATAAAGGACGTCGGAAGCCGCGTATTCAAGTTGTTTCTCAGAAATTTCACCATTACCCCAATCGGAACTTTGTTGTTTTTTAGAAATTTCAACACCAAGTAATTCTTCGCAAATTGATTTCAAGCCATGTGAATCGGTGTAAGTGCGAATTAATTTTGAAGCAATTTTTGTGCAGTAAATATTTTTAACTTCAACATTTAAATAATGTTTTATCGAAGCTAAATCAAAGCGTGCAAAATGGAAAATTTTTTGGATAGATTCATCATTTAAAACTTTTTTAAGATTAGGCGCTTCATATTGATTTTGTTCAAATTGGATAACATGGGCATTACCATCGCCACCAGATATTTGTAGGAGACAAAGGCGATCACGAAGAATGTTTAAGCCCATCGTTTCGGTATCGATTGCCACTGAATTTGTAAAATTTACATTGACGGGTAGGTCATTTTTATGAAAAAAAATTGTCATTTTTATTTGATTAAGATTTAAAGATTTTTGAAAACATAACTTTTTCAAATTTTATTTCTAAAATTTAAAAGTCTTTTGATTTTTTTATAATAAAAATTGAAAATTAAAACTAATTATTTAGCAAATTTTTCTAAAAAAGCTTCATTTAAATTTGGTAAAGCGGAATTGATTTCTAACATTTCGGCCATATCGCCATTGCAATGCAAAACTAAATCACAACCGGCTTCAAGAATCGCTTTAGTTTTAAATGTGAAGCTCTGTTTTAAAGCTTTCATGGAAATATCGTCACTCATTAAAATATTTTTAAAACCAATTTCGTTGCGAATTAAATCGATGGCTTTTTTTGAAATTGTGGCACAATTATTCACATCAATTGAGTTGAATAAAATATGCGCCGTCATGGCAAATTTTTGATTATTCAAGGCTTTAAAAGGAGCAAAATCAACTTCACGAAGCTCTTGAAGAGATGCATCAACAATAGGAAGCTCTAAATGGCTATCGCAAGCTCCGCGACCGTGCCCTGGAATATGTTTGATGACGGGATAAACTCCGCGACTTAAGAGCCCATTACAAACCTCGATTCCAAGATCCGAAACTTGAAAAGGATTTTCGCCAAAAGCGCGATCTCCAATTACTTTATGTGTTATGGGATTAAGAACATCAAGAACTGGAGCGCAATCGACATTTATACCAACTTCGACTAAGTCTTGAGCGATATTGGCGTAATTTTCGAATAAAGTTTTTTTGGCATTTTGTGGATTTTCATGATAAAGGTCAGCGAAATATTTTCCAGCCGGGTAGGCTTTCCAGATTGGAGGAGTAAGGCGCGCAACTCTTCCGCCCTCTTGGTCAATTAAAATTAATACTTCGCCTTCCATTAAATCGCGAAGCGAATCGGTAAGTTTTTTTAATTGAATTTTATCAACAATATTGCGTGAAAATAAAATGAAACCAAGGCAAGAATTTTTTGAAAAAAAATATTTTTCGTCGTCGTTTAATGTGGTGCCTTTCAAGCCATAAATAACTGGTTTGAAAAGTTTTTTATTATTAGCAATTTTTTGCAAAAGTTGCGACATTTTTTTACAGAATACCTTTAGTTGAATTTACGGCATTTTTTTTGCGCTCGTCAATTGAAATTGCTTGACGAAGTGCTCGAGCAAATGCTTTAAAACAAGATTCAATAATGTGGTGGTTGTTAGTTCCGTATAGATTTTCAAGATGCAAATTGCAACCAATTGCTTGAGAAATTGCAAAGAAAAACTCACGGAATAACTCGCAATCCATTTCGCCAACTTTATCGCGTTTGAATTCGACATTAAAAATTGGATAAGCGCGACCAGATAAATCAATAACTGAACGAGTAAGAGTTTCATCCATCGGCACATAGCTGTGACCAAAGCGAGTGATGCCAATTTTTTCGCCTAAAGCTTTTTTTATAGCTTCGCCGATGGCGATTCCGCAATCTTCAACTGTATGATGAAAATCAATGTGCAAATCGCCAAGCGCCTCAATTTTAATATCGATCAAGCTGTGATGAGAAAGTTGTTCAAGCATGTGATTAAAAAAACCAATGCCGGTTGACACCTTGTAAGATCCAGTTCCGTCAAGATTAACCTCGACTTTAATTTTTGTTTCTTTGGTGTTGCGTTCAATTAAAGCTGTGCGCATTTTTAATTATTTTTTTAGATTTTCGTTAACAAAATCCCAATTTACTAAGTGATTTAAAAATGTATCGATGTAAGTTGGGCGAGCATTTTGGAAATCGAGATAATAAGCGTGCTCCCAAACATCCATGGTCATTAAAGGCTTAGCAGAGGTGGTTAAGGGCGTTTCGGCGTTACCAGTTTTTATAACTTTTAATTTTCCAGAATCAAGAACCAGCCAAGCCCAGCCAGAGCCGAATTGAGTTGCTCCAGCATTTTTAAATTCGGTAACAAAGTTTTCATAAGATCCAAAATCGGATTCGATTTGTTTCAAAACTTCGCCACTCGGTTTGCCACCGCCATTTGGTTTCATGGAGTGCCAATAGAAAGTGTGATTCCAGACTTGCGCGGAATTATTGAAGATGCCAGCTTTGGTTTTATCGTTGGCAGAAATTTTAATAATTTCTTCAAGTGATTTATCGGCTAAATCAGTTCCTGAAATTAGATTGTTAAGGTTAGTTATGTAGGCCTGATGATGCTTACCATAATGATAATTAATGGTGTTTTCAGAAATGTGTGGCGCTAGTGCGTTTTTGCCGTAAGGCAAGGTTGGTAATTCAAAAGGCATATTTGTTCTCCCAAAAATATTTTTTGTTAAAATCGCGTTGTGCGACAAAGCTTTTATTTTGCAAGCGCCAAGCATTAAGATTGGCGAAAGTGTTAAAGCTTTGATGAATTTTCTTTTTGACATTTTCATAAATTTCATCTTAATTTTTATGCTTTGGCATGTCAATTTTATTTTTTAAATTTTTTTGACTTAAAAAATTTTTAGCAAATTAATTTTATTAACGAATCGTAAAATGAAAATAGCACATATAATTTTAACATCGCAAAATGGCGGAGCGGAGAAGGTTTTTATCGATTATATTTATCTTTTAAAAAAAATTGGTCATGAAAATTTTGCAATCATAAAAAATGATGCGCCATATTTCTCCAAATTGGAAAATCTTAATATTAAAACTCAAAAAATTGCCAATAAATGGGGTTATTATGATTTATTAGCAACAAAAAAAATTAAAGATTTTTTGCAAGAAAATCAAATTGATGTTGTGATTGCGCATGCTGGAAAATCAATGGTTTTAGCTAACAAAGCTCTTAAAAAAATTACCAATAAAAAAATTATTTTAGTGGCCGTCAATCATAGTTATAACATCAAAAGGTCTTTGGTTGCCGATTTTATTTTTTCAGTAAATAAAGAAATTTTTTTCAAAACAATTGACAAAAAAAGAACTCCCGAAAATAGTTTTATAATATATAACGGCATTGATTTAGAGGGTTTTGAACCTAATTTTTATGAATATAATTTGACTAAAAAATCACCAATTATTTTAGGAGTAATTGGACGCTTAGAAAAATCTAAAGGCTTTGATGATGCCATCGAAGCTTTAAAAATTTTGCAAAAAAAATTTTCACAAAAAATTATTTTAAAAATCGCTGGAACTGGTGAAGAAATGGCGAATTTACAGAATAAAATTAAAGATTTAAATCTTGAAGATAGCGTTGAATTTCTAGGTTGGATTAATGATTCCAAAGATTTTTTTTCACAAATTGATATTTTTATTTTACCTTCAACAACTGAAACCTTTGGATTGGTTTTACTTGAAGCGATGAAGTATGGAAAGCCAATAATTTCAACAAATTGCGACGGTCCAAGAGAGATTTTGCGAGAAAATATCGACGCTTTGTTGATCGATTTAAAATCTAGCGAAAGCATTCCGCATCAAATCGTAAAAAATGTTGAAAAATTAATTTCTGACGAAAAATTAGCAAATAATTTAGTTGAAAATTCTTATAAAAGATTAAAATCGCGATTTACTTTCGAAGTGCTTGAAAACTTGCTTGGCGAGATTTTTAAAATCAAGAATTAGCCCCAATAATTGCTTACTGAAAAATCAACTTTTAAATCAACTTCAAGTTTAAAAGCATTTGACATTTCTTGGAGTAAAATATTCTTAACAATTTCAACTTCATCAAGCGGTGATTCAACCAAAAGTTCGTCATGAATTTGCAAAATTAATTTTGATTTTAATTGTTGTTTCAAAAATTGCTGATGAACGCGAATCATGGCTTTTTTTATAATATCGGCGGCGCTTCCCTGAATTGGGGCGTTTATCGCTTGACGCTCAGCTTCTTGCCGAATTATAGGATTTTTATTATTGATTTCTTTAATAAAACATTTGCGCGTGGAAATGGTTGAAACATAGCCATTTTGTCGAGCAAAATCAATGCTTTGATTCATGAATTCTTTAATGCCTGCATATTTTTCAAAATAAGATTTTATATAATCGCCGGCTTCTTTATTAGAAATTTTTAACTGCCTTGCGAGTCCGAAAGCGCTGATTCCATAGATTATTCCAAAATTGATAGCTTTGGCTTTCGAGCGAGTCGTTTCATCAATTAAATTTTCGTCGATTCCAAAAATTTGGCTAGCGGTGATGCGGTGAATATCTTTATTATTCTTAAAAGCCTCAATTAAATTGGGAATTTTAGCGAGGTGTGCCAATATTCTAAGTTCAATTTGTGAGTAGTCAGCGCTAATTAAAACGCAATTTTCGCTAGCAATAAAACACTCGCGAATTTTTTTCCCATCGAGAGTTTTTATTGGAATATTTTGTAAGTTTGGAGTGATTGAACTTAAGCGACCAGTCAAGGTTGCGGTATTTGATAGAGTAGTGTGAATGCGATTAGTAATTTTTGAAATTTGCTTAGGAAGTGCATCGCAATAAGTATTTTTTAATTTAGAAAATTTGCGATATTCGATAATTTTATTGGCAATTTCGTATCCATCTAGAGCTAAGTCTTCCAAGACTTTAACATTGGTTGATAAAGCTTTAGTTTTTTTAGATTTTTTATTTGATTCAATTCCTAATTTATCAAATAAAACTTCCGATAATTGTTTGCTAGAAGCGATGTTGAATTCGCAACCGCTCAATTGATAAATTTCTTGAGTGAGTTTGATGATTTTTTTGGCGAATTCGCTTGATAATAATGCTAATTTTTTAACATCAATCTTAACGCCATTAAACTCGATTTGAGCTAGAGTATCAATAAGCGGTAATTCAATGCTTAAATATGAATTATATAATTTTAATTCGGTAATTTTTTGTGCAAAAATTTGATAAAGTTGTAAAATTGCTAAATTTTTTAAGCAAAAAAAATCAATTTTTTGTTGATCATTTTCAAAAATATTTTGTAAATTTTCATCTTCAGTTTTATCAATTTTTTCACCAAATCCTAATTCTTCAAAATTAAGGTTTAAGTTAATATTTATAAGCTCGCGAAATGAATTATGAATTGAAGAATTTATTAAATAATTAATCAAATTTACATCATCAAAAATTATTGATTGATGTAAAGTTTTTAAATTATTTTCGCGTAAAAAATTTTTATAAAATCTTAGAAAATTTTTACCGTTAAAAAAAATTTTTCTAATCGAATTATCAAATAAAATTTTATCAAAATCGGTAATAAAAATTTGTAAATTTGATGAAATATTTTGAACGCTTGAAAAACTTAGTAAATCAACATTTTCTTGTTGCTTTATTTGCGAATTTTCAAAATTAAAAAAATAGGTTTTATTGTTGATTTCAGTGGTTGAAGCTGGTGTTAAAGTTATAAAATTAAATTGATTATTTTTAATTGAAAAATCAATAATTATGGCGCCATTTTTTTGAGATATTTGGTGAATTTCTTCTATTGTTTTTTTGTTATCAATAATTATTTTTTCTTGTAAAAAATTATTGTTTTCATTGGGATTTTTTAATTCTTTTGAAGGATTATTTTGCGTTGAATATAAATCTTGCGAATTAGTTTCTTCGATGAAATTAAACTCTTTTTTTACTTTATATATAAGCGATCTAAAGCCTTGATTTTCTAAGAAGTTAATTAATTTCTTGGGCTCAATTATTCGCACTTTTAAATCATCGATTTCAATTCCAAGTTCAACATTTTCATCGAGACGAATTAATTTCTTAGAAAGAAAAGCATTACTCTTATTTTCTTCAAGCATCGCTCGTCTTTTTTCTTGTTTAATTTTATCAAGATTTTCGTATAAATTTTCAAGATTTTCGAATTGATTTATTAATTCCGAAGCGGTTTTTGGCCCGATGCCTCTAACGCCGGGAACATTATCCGAGGCATCCCCGATTAGCGATAAAACTTCCAAAACTTTTGAGGGCTCAACTGAAAATTTTTCTTTAACTTCATTAAAACTCACCATTTTATTTTTCATGGCGTCAAACATTGTAATATTTTCATCAATTAATTGCATCAAATCCTTGTCGGAAGAAACGATAACAACTTCAAAGCCTTCTCTTGCAGATTTTTTTGCAATTGTGGCGATTATGTCGTCGGCTTCGAAGCCAATTTTTTCAAGAATCGCTATATTTAAAGCCTCGGCGGATTCACGCACGATTGAAAATTGTGGAATTAAATCTTCGGGGCAGGGTGGGCGATTGGCTTTGTATTCGGGATAAATGTCGTTGCGAAAAGTTTTGCTTCCGGAGTCAAAAATCACCGCGATGTGGCTTACATTAATCGATGCTAAAAGTTTTAATAACATCGTAGTAAATCCAAAAACTGCGCCGACAGGCGTTCCGTCGTTGCGTGTCAAGGGTGGAATAGAATGATATGCTCTAAAAACAAAACCATAACCGTCAATTAATGCAATTTTTTTCATATTTTTTAATTTATTTATTTGCGATTTTAAAATTTTAGTTAAAATAAAAGAAAATTAAAATCATAAATTTATGTATCGACTATATTATCATCCATTATGTCCTTTTTCTCGCAAGGTTAGAGTTCATTTAACTGCAAAAGAAATTGATTTTGAATTGATTCAAGAAAATTTTTGGGAGCGTCGCAAAGAGTTCATAGCCATGAATCCAGCAGGCACTGTTCCAATAATTTTTGATAATGAAAGCGCTAATTTAATTATCAATAGTTCGGTAATTTGCGAATATGTTGAAGAAAAACACATCAACGGAAAAAATTTCTTTGGAGACAACTTTGTTAAGCGCGCAGAAGCTAGAAGACTTCAACATTGGTTCGATGAAAAATTTTATAAAGAAGTCACGAAGCACGTTTTAAACGAACGATATTTTAATCGTTTTTTACCAAGTTCAAAAGCACCAGATTCAGAAATACTTAGGGTTGCAAGGCGAAATTTAAATATTCATTTGAGCTATATTGAGTTTCTCTTGGAGAGTAGAAAATATTTAGCGGGCGATCAAATTTCAATTGCCGATTTTTCGGCGGCTTCTCATATCTCGGTTCTCGATTATTTTGGCGATATAAATTGGCATCATTACTCACCTACTAAAGATTGGTATTGTTTAATTAAATCTCATAAAATTTTTAACGAAGTTTTGAAAGATAGGCTTGCAAATATCAATCCGCCAGAATGGTATTCAAAACTTGATTTTTAAAATATGAATGAAGTAAATTTAGAATTAGCACAAAAATTTTTAACAGAAAATGGATTAACAAATTGTCAAATTAAGAAAATTGCTGGAGATGCCTCATTTCGTTCTTATTATCGTATATTTTTTCAAGAAAAAACTTTTATTTTAATGTTTGCTCCGCCTGCAAAAGAAGATGTTGCGCCTTTTATAAAAGTCGATGAAATTTTAGTCAATAATGGTTTTCGCGCTCCAAAAATTCTGGCTAAAAATATTGATTTAGGTTTTATTTTGCTTGAAGATTTTGGCGATGAAACTTACTCAAGAGCTTTGCAAAAAAATATTGCAAATGAATATTTTTTATATGAAAAAGCTTGCGATGTTTTGATAGAAATACAAAAAATTCCATTACATAATATTAATATTGCGCAATACAACCACGCGACTTTATTTCGTGAAGTTATGCTTTTTGTTGATTGGTATTTGCCATTAAAAAATCACACAATTTCTTTGCAACAAATACAAGATTATAAATTTTATTGGATTGAGTTATTTGATAAATTATCTAAGAACAGTCATGTAATAGTTTTGCGTGATTATCACGCCGATAATTTGATGGTTTTGAATAATCAAAATGGCTTTGAGGCCGTTGGCTTGCTTGATTTTCAGGATGCCTTGGTCGGTTCTTGTGCTTACGACTTATTATCGCTTCTTGAAGACGCTAGAAGAGATGTTGATGAAAAAAATAGACAAAAATTGTTTGATTATTTTATTTCAAAAGCTAATTATAATCGTGAAGATTTTCTAATTGACTATGAAATTATTTCTCTTCAAAGAAATATCAAAATCCTTGGAATTTTTGCTAGATTACATTTGAGGGACGGTAAAAATCAATATATTAATTTTATGCCAAGAGTTAAAAATTTTGTTGAACAAAGACTCGACAAAACTAATTTAATTTCTCCGCAATTTAAGAATTTTTTGAAAGTTTATTTGCAATAATTATGTCTAACGAATTTGACTATAGCTATACTCCATCCTCAAGCCCTTCGCCAAAGAATCAATTTATTGAAAATATTATTGAAATAGCTAGAAAAGATGAGGCAATGTTGGCAACTTTGCCCGAGATCGAGAGATTCGTTGAGGAGTTATTCTATCATATTTCAAAATTTACAGACGATGATTTAACCTACGGAAGAATAGCTTTTTTAACCCAAGAAGATATTGTTTTGGAAGGGTATAGTATTTCTAAAGATGAGTTAAAATATTTCAATAATCTTATAAGAATTTTAAATCGATTATTTCAAATTTCAAGAGGAACAATTTAGTTATGAGTGAAAAAAATAATCCACATGACGACAATCATTTAAATATTAACGATGAAGGTCTTTTTAGTGACGAAAAAAAATCGCAGGATTCAATAAATCCTGACGATGTTAATGATTATGAAGATGATGAGCTCGATACAGAAAATGTAGAAAATATAGTTCCAAAAATTAATTCAATTAGTGAATTTATTAAAGTTATCGATATTGATGATTTAAGCCAAGAAGAATTGCTTAGAATTATTGTTGCCGTCGGTAGTAAAAATATGGCATATTATCTAGCCTTGATAGTTAATTTAGAAAATAGATCAAGAAAGCTTCTTCCTGCGCATGTAACTAAAATTTTATCTTCGCAATCGATTAATGCGCCAAGTTCAAATCCAGCAAAAACAAATTCTATAATTGAAAAAATGAATCAAAGTAAAAATTCTAACAACGCATCTAAAAATTAAAAATGTCAAAAAAATTTTTTTTAACGGAAAAATTACCTCCATATATTTTTGCTTCAATCTATCAACTCAAGCAACAAGCCGTTGAAATCGGTTTTGAAATAATAGATTTTGGCATGGGCAATCCAGATTCTGCACCACCTTCGCATGTTATGAAGGAGCTTGCCGAATTATCAAAAAATCCTACGCTTTATGGATATTCGGTGACGGGTGGCATCGAAATTTTAAAAAAAGCCGTTTGCGATTATTATCAAAGAAGATTTAATGTTGCGCTTGATTACAAAACGCAAAGCCTTGTTACGATTGGCGCTAAAGAAGGAATCGCCTCTTTAGCTACTGCAATTTCTGACGATCAAAATTATATTTGCGTGCCTTCGCCTTCTTATCCAATTCACACTTTTGCTTTTATAATTTCCAAGAGCAATATCGTTCATATTAACGCTTTAACCGCGCAAGAATTCTTAAAAAATTTTATTGATTACGTTGAAAATTCTGCAAAAAAACCGCAAGCGGTAATTATTTCTTACCCATGCAATCCAACAACGCAAATCGCCGATATTGGTTTTTATGAAGAAATAGTAGATTTTTGCAAAAAACATCAAATATACATAATTTCTGATATAGCTTATTGTGAATTATATTTTGATGAAAAAAGTAAACCAAATTCGGTTTTGGAAGTTAAAGGAGCCGATGAAATTGCTATCGAATTTTCTTCGGTTTCAAAAAGTTATTCTATGGCGGGAGCCCGCATCGGCTTTGCCGTCGGCAATAAAACTTTAATTTCCGCCTTATATAAAATTAAATCATATCTTGATTATGGCTCCTTCTCGCCATTACAAATGGTTTCGGCGAGCGCTTTATCTGAAAAAAGTGATGATTATTTAATAAATTTACGACAACTTTACAAAAAAAGAGCGGATTATTTTATTAAAAAATTTGCTCAAGAATTAAATTGGCATAT
>Ga0049085_10001057_pt1 | contig 10882 bp, 6 predicted proteins | sample GreLakmeSU08MSRF_FD_66721 | JGI IMG/M metagenome (GOLD analysis project Ga0049085, IMG submission 66721) | Freshwater lentic microbial communities from great Laurentian Lakes, MI, USA - Great Lakes metaG SU08MSRF | ecosystem: Environmental > Aquatic > Freshwater > Lake | place: Great Lakes... | reverse complement strand
GGGCGCGGGCCAAGATGCGGGCGTTCTTCCATCACTGGCTGCGCCTGGACCATGTTGAGAGCCTCGCGAAGGACGAGAAACTGTTTCCCGGCTTCACGTCCGAAATCGCCGGCGACCTCCGCACTTCCCTGGACCTGTTTCTCGACGACGTGGTGTGGAGCGGCGGGTCGGACTATCGCCGGCTGCTGCTGGCGGAGGATTTTTTTGTGAACGGCCGGCTCGCGGAATTTTACGGCGTGAAGGCGGACGTCACGGACGACTTCGTGAAAGCCTCCCTGCCTCCCGGCGAACGCTCCGGCCTGCTGACGCATCCGTACCTGCTGGCCGCGTTCTCCTATTCCAAGTCCACCTCGCCGATTCATCGCGGCGTGTTTCTGACGCGCAACATCGTGGGCCGCGCGCTCAAGCCGCCGCCGATGGCCGTCGCCTTCAAGGACGCCGACTTCGCGCCGAACCTCACTATGCGCGAGAAGATCGTGGAACTGACCCGCCCGAAGAATTGCCAGGGCTGCCACGCCGTCATCAACCCGCTCGGCTTCAGCCTGGAAAACTTCGATGCCGTGGGAAAATTCCGCACGCACGAAAACGGCCGGCCCGTCAGCGCCGGGAGCGAGTATATCACCGATGACGGCGCGACGCTCAAGCTGACCGGCGCGCGCGACGTGGCGCAGTTCGCCCTCGGCAGCACACACGCGCAGGACGCCTTCATCGAGCAGATGTTTCATCAAGTCGTGAAACAGCCGATGCTCGCCTACGGCACGGATGTTCCCGGCCGGTTGCGCCAGTCCTTCACCGCGTCTGGATTCAACATTCAGAAACTGCTCGTGGACATCGCCACCATCGCCGCGCTGCGCGGGACGGAGAAGAAGCGGTAGGGCTGCGTTGCCGCGCCGCCGTGACTTCGCCGGAACAAGCGAAGCGATGTTCCGGCCTTTAGTGTCACAGCGACCGCCAGCCTTGCTTCGCTTGCTGGCGGTGAAATTACGGCGGCGCGGCAACGCCGCCCTGCCTTCGCGACGAAGCTTGCGGCTCGAATTCTTCAGCGTATGCTCGCGTCAGCAAATTCACACATGAACGCCATTCATCGTCGGAACTTCATCAAGCGCATGGGTCTTTCCGCGGCGTCACTGCCCTTCATCCTCGGCCTGCCAAGCCTCGGGCTCGCCGCGCCCGCCCGGCCCCGGCAGCGGTTGATCATCATGTTCAGCCCGAACGGCACCATCCCGACGTCCTATTGGCCGGACGAGACCGGCGGCAATTTCAAGCTCAAGGAAATCATGTCGCCGCTCGAGGCGTTCAAGGATCGGATGCTGGTCTTGCACGGACTCAGCAACAAAGTGCGCGGCGACGGTGACGGCCACATGCGCGGCATGAGCTGCCTGCTCACCGGCATCGAACTTTTTCCCGGCAACATCCAAGGCGGCTCGGACACGCCGGCAGGCTGGCCGCAGGGCATTTCCATCGACCAGGAGATCAAAAACTTTTTCCAAAGCCGCGAGGAGACGCGCACGCGTTTCGGTTCGCTCGAATTCGGCGTCGGCATCACCGACCGCGCGGACCCGTGGACGCGCATGTCCTACGCCGGGCCGAACAAACCCGTCGCGCCGATCTCCGACCCGTATCAAATGTATCAAAAGCTCTACGGCCAGTTGAAGGACAAGGAGAGCCTGCAGAGCGTGCTCGTGGACGTGAAGGACGACCTGAAGAAAGTCGGCAAGCTCATCAGCGCCGAGGATCGACGGATGCTGGAAGAACACCAGTCACTGGTCAGCCAGATGGAAAAAGAAATCGCCGACGCCGGACGGCAGAAGCTGCGCGTCGCCCCGCCGACGTTGCAGGAAGGCATCGCCGACCAGAATGACAATGTGCCGCACCTGAGCCGGATGCAGATCGACCTCCTCGTGAACAGCTTCGTCAACGACATGGCGCGTGTGGCGACGTTGCAATACACCAAGTCCGTCGGCATGGCGAAAATGAAGTGGCTCGACATCAACGACGGTCATCACGCGCTTTCGCACGAGCCGGACAAGGATGAGACTGCCCAGCAAAAATTGATCAAGATCAACAAATGGTTCTGCAGCGAACTGCGTTATCTCACGGAGAAGCTGGCCGGCACGCCCGAACCCGGCGGGCAGGGGAGCCTGCTCGACCACACGCTCATCGTCTGGACGAACGAACTCGGCAAGGGTAACTCGCACACGCTGGACAACATTCCCTTCCTGCTGCTCGGTGGCGGGTTTGGTTTCCAGATGGGCCGCTCGCTCAAGTTCGAGAAGGTCGCGCACAACCGGCTGCACCTCGCGCTGGCGCATGGCGCAGGCCACCGTCTGGAAACTTTCGGCAAGGCGGCATTGTGCAACGGCGGGCCGCTTAGTTTGGGGTAGGCCAGCTCATGGTGTTGGCTACTTCCTTGTTTCGATTAACACGCCATGAACACACACGTCTGGCGGTATCGAGACAACCAGCGCAACTATCCCGGCTACCACTTGAGCGCGGATGCTGACGGCTGCGTGGCCCTCCTCGCGTGGCTGCGGAGTCCGAGGGCGAGACCAGAGTTTCGATTGCAGCCAGTCACGCCGGAAGTTCTCAGCGTTCCAAACAGCCAAGCTGGATACGTCGGCTTCACGTTCTTCAAGCTGCACGTCAGGCCTGACGTAGCTCGTGGTCACTTTCAGTTCTCGGAGGTGTCAGACCGGCTGAGTTTGGCATGTTCCCAGCAGCAGGTGGAATGCATCATCAAGGGAGTGGAAGACATCGTGCGAGACCACGGTGATTATTGCATCGGAGGAGAAGACCAGCACGTTTTGTGGTTCTGGTGGTATTTACGCCAACCAGCTCCGAAATAGCCGGCTTTTGTTTGGCTGATTCGTGCGTTGCTTTCTGCAATATGACCAAATCTCCTGACGTAATCATCGCCGGACTCGGCGCGATGGGCGGCGCGGCGCTTTACCAGCTTGCGCGGCGCGGGGTGAAGGTGCTGGGCCTGGATTGTTTTTCACCGCCGCATGATCGCGGCTCCTCCCATGGCGATACGCGCATCACGCGGCTCGCACTGGGGGAAGGGGAGCAATACGTCCAGTTCGCCCGCCGCTCGCATGAGGTCTGGCGTGAACTCGAAGCGGTCACGAGACGCAGCCTGCTTCGCTGTGTCGGCGGTTTGTATTATGGCCGGACTGCAGGTCGCACGGAGGCGCACGGCGCGGCGGACTTTCTGCGAACCACCATCATCGTCGCGCAGCGTCACGGCATCCGTCACGAGGTGCTCGATGCGGCCGCGTTGCGCGAACGTTTCCCACAGTTTCACTGGCGCGGTGATGAATTAGGTTGTTTCGAGCACGAGGCCGGCTTCGTGCATCCGGAGGCTTGCATCGCCGCGCAGTTGGAAATCGCGCAGCAGTTCGGCGCGGAGATTCGCACCGGCGAACAGGTCATGGACTGGAAGCTTTCCGGCGCGGGCGTCGAGGTGGTCACGAACCGCGCCCGGTATGCGGCGGGCCGTTTGATCCTCTGCGCCGGCGCGTGGCTTCCGGCGCTCGTGCCTGCTCTGCGCCGCCGGACGCGCGTCCTGCGCCAGGTGCTTTTCTGGTTTGAGCCGGACGGGCCGCAGGAACTTTTTACGCCGGAGCGTCTGCCGGTTTTCATCCGCGTGCCCGATGCCGGGACGGAAATGTTTTACGGTTTCCCGGCCATCAACGGCCCCGGCGGCGGACTCAAGATTGCGGGCGAACAGTTTGATCGCACCGTCGCCCCCGACGAGATCGACCGCGAAGTGCGACCGGAAGAAATCACCGCGATGCACACGCTGGCCTCACCGCATCTGCGCATCACATCCCGCTGCGTGCGCACCGCCGTCTGCAAATACACGGTCACGCCGGATTTTCATTTCGTGATCGACCATCACCCGGACAGTGAACGCGTGTGGCTGGCGTCGGCCTGTTCCGGCCACGGCTTCAAGCACTCCGCCGCCGTCGGCGAAGCACTCGCCGAGATGACCGTGGATGGACGGACGCAGTTTGATCTGTCGGCGTTCGGGCTGGAACGATTCGGAACGTATCAGCCGGGGTAACGAGGTTGTATCTCGCGGTCCTCATGGCCGCGCGGTCAGTTCTCCGAGCCTCCAGACATCGGCTGCGATGTGGTTTTACCGGAGAAATTCCTTGTAGAACGTAACCGCCGAAAGAATGACGCCGAGGATGATGATGATCTGGCGGACGCGCGCCTGCGGGATGCGTTGCGAGTAGTGCGAGCCGAGATAGTAGCCGGCCAGCGCGCCCACCGTGATCACCCCCGCGCGCGGCCAGTCGATCAGGCCGGTGCAAACGAACCAGACGGAGGCGGCCAGATTGATGACTGCCGCCAGCACGGTCTTGAGCGCGTTGGTTTGGTGAATGTTGGCCAGGCCGATGAAGCCCAGCGAGGCGAGCATGAGGATGCCGATGCCGGCTCCGAAGTAGCCGCCATAAAGGGCCACCGCGAATTGAAAGACAACCGCCGCCCAGACCGTGTGGTGCTTTGGAGCCTGGCCATCCTGCGGTTCGAGGCCGGCGAAACGCCGGAAAATTCCCTGCGCCAGGAACAGGCCGGTCGCGAACAGGATCAGAAACGGAACGAGCCGGGAAAAAATCTTCGGGTCGGTGTGCGTCAGGAGCACTCCGCCCAGCAGGCTCCCGAGCAGACTCACGGGCACAAACTGCCAGAGCCAGGGTTTGACGGCGTTAATCTGCCGCCGGTAACCGAAGAGACTGCCCGCCGTGCCCAGCAGCAGTGCGAAGGTGTTCGTGGCATTGGCGAGGATCGGCGGTGTGCCGAAGAAGAGCAGGGTGGGGAAGGTGAGCAACGTGCCGCCGCCCGCCACGGCGTTGATGGCACCGGCGGCCATGGCGGCGGCAAGCAAACAAAGTATTTCAGTCACGGACATCGTTGGGCTGTGGAGCGTAAGCCGGGGCGGGGGCAACTCAAGCTCAACGTGGGGCGGGCGCCCCGCAATGACCACCGCAAAATCCAAATCCGCTGGTTGACAAAAAAAAATCGACACTTAATCTCTCCCCTCTTGGTCGCCTCGGTAGCTCAGTTGGTAGAGCAGTTGACTCTTAATCAATTGGTCCTAGGTTCGAGTCCTAGCCGGGGCACCATCTTCCCTCAGCAAATCGCGGCGTTTGCTTTTTCCCACACCAGCCAAACGTGGCGAGTAGTATCAAAAGTAGTATCAGGGGCGTTTTGATTCAGACGGTGTCCCTGGGGGTGGGCATCGGATCAGGTTCAGCCGTCAACCGGGCGCGGGACCAAAAACCTCAACACTCATTCCAGTTGGAGCATCCGGTGCAGTTCCCCGGACGAATTCCAGACGGTCACTCAATTTGTGCTGGGCCTCCCGAGGGTCGGAACGTCATTCTTCCGGCCATGCGTTTCACTGTGCTGATTCTTGCCCTCACGTTTCTCGCCATGGCTCATGCGGCCGACGTGCCTCCTCTGTTGCTGCGGACGGCTGCGGATCAACCCAGGCTCGGCGACAGGTTCACTAATTCCATCGGCATGAAACTGGCCTACATCCCGCCGGGCGAATTCACGATGGGAAGCCCGAAGACGGAGGCCGGCCGATCGGCGGACGAAACCCAGCACAAGGTAACCCTGACCAAAGGCTGCTCCATCGGGATTCACCCGGTGACACAGGCCCAATGGAAGGCGGTGATGGGCGAGAGCGCCAGCCGCTTCAAGGGCGACGACCTGCCCGTGGATGAGGTTTTGTGGAAGGACGTGGTGAACTTCTGTAAAAAACTGAGCGAAAAGGAAGGCAGGCGCTACCGTCTTCCCACGTCGGCGGAGTGGGAGTACGCCTGCCGGGCGGGAACCACGACCGCGTATCACACCGGTGAGAGCGAGGCCGCGCTGGGGGAAGCGGGTTGGTACGGCGGCAACAGCGACTTCAAAACACATCCCGTCGGCCAGAAGAAACCCAACGCCTGGGGCCTGCACGACATGCACGGCAACGTCTGGCAGTGGTGTCACGATGACCTCGTCGAATATTCCAGTGCCGCCGTGACGGACCCGGCAGGAACTGCGGACGGCAGCCGCCATGTGATGCGCGGCGGGGATGGGCGCTGCAGTCCCCGGTTCTGCCGCTCGGCCAAGCGCTTTGGAAGCGGCCCCAACTTCCGGGACGATGTTTTCCGGGGCTTCCGGGTGGTGCTGTCGGCTGGCGAGGACTGATGGTGGCATTTTGCTCTCTTCTTTCTGCCGGCCCAAGTCGCCGCGCCGCGTGTCACCGTCCCGGCTTTGGCCGACGATCCATGGTGCGGCCGCTGGCGGCAGGCTCCGTGGGCGCCTGAAAAATTCTTGTGCGTCCCGGCACCGCCGGACACATTTGCCCATCCATGAAACATGATGTGTTCTGCCGTCCGTGGACAACGATCCGAAGAGCATTCGGGTGTCTGTTCATCGTGGCCGCGCTTCCGCTCGTCCCCGGTTTCACGTCCCTGCGCGCCGAGAACTGGCCCGCCTGGCGCGGTCCGCGTCTGGACGGGACCAGCACGGAGAAAAACATCCCCGTCCATTGGAACGCGACGAGCAACGTGTTTTGGAAATCGCCGCTGCCTGGGGTCGGCCACGCTTCGCCGGTGGTGTGGGAGGACAAGGTGTTCACTGTGGCCGCGCTGCCGGAGTCGCAGGAGCGCGAGCTGTGGTGCTTCGATCGAAAGAGCGGAAAACTTCTCTGGCAGCAGGCGGTGGTGAAGTCACCGTTCGAAGCGAAACATTCGCTCAACAGCCACGCCTCGAGCACGCCCGCCACCGACGGCGAACTTGTCTATGTGACCTTTCTCGACCGGAAGGAGATGGCCGTGGCCGCCTACGATTTCACCGGTCGTCAGCGCTGGCTCGTCCGTCCTGGTTCCTTCACCAGCATGCACGGCTTTTGCAGCTCGCCGATTCTGCATGGAGACAAGGTCATCGTGAACGGCGATCACGACGGCGATTCCTACATCGTCGCGCTCAGCCGCATGGACGGACGCACCCTCTGGAAAACACCCCGCGAAAATCACACGCGCAGTTACTGCGTCCCGATCATCCGCCAGCTCGCCGGGCGCACGCAGATGGTTCTTTCGGGCGACTGGTGCGTGGCCAGCTTTGATCCCGAAACCGGCCGGCGTCACTGGGTCATCGACGGGCCGACGGCCCAATTCGTCGCCTCGCTCGTTTACAGCGAGAAGACCGGGCTGCTCTACATGACCGGTGGCTATCCCGATCATCATCTGCTGGCGATCAAGCCCGACGGTTTCGGCAATGTGACCAAGACGAAAATTGCCTGGCGCACGAACAAGGGCGTCGCCTACGTCCCGTCGCCGATCGTGGAAGGGGATTATTTGCTGATCGTCTCCGACAGCGGCGTGGCGCATTGCTTCACAGCGGCGGATGGCGGCCTGCTCTGGCAGGAGCGGTTTGGGGAACATCACGCCTCGCTCGTTTCGTCGGGCGGGCTAGTTTATTTTCTGAACGACAACGGCGTGATGAACGTGGTGCGGCCCGGCCCGAAATTCGAGCGCGTCGCCCAGAATAAGCTCGGCGAAAAAACCTTCGCGTCGCCGGCCCTCAGCCGAGGGCAGATTTTTCTGCGGGGCAACCGTCACCTTTTCTGCATCGGAAACGCGCCGTGAAAATACTCCGCAACATCATGGCCGGCCTGCTGCTCGCCGGGGCGGGAGTTTGTGTCCAGCCGGTGTCCGCCGCGAAGCTCGCTCCGCCCGCTGCGGTGTCTCCGTCGAAAAACGACAAGGCCAAAAAACATCAGCAGGCGGCGACGGAGTTTTTTGCCGGGCCAGTGCCGCGCTTGCAGATCATCCTGTCAGCCGAACAGCGCGAGAAGCTGCAGAAGGACGAGCGCCAATATGCCGTGGCGACGTTGATCGAGACTCTGCCGACGGGACTGATGAGCACCCAGCAAGTGTCCGTGAAACTGAAGGGATCGACGGGCACCTTCCAGCATCTCGGCGGCCGGCCGTCGCTGACGCTGAACTTTGACAACTTCGAGGGCGGCGGGCGTTTCCACGGGATGAAGAAAATCCATCTCAACAACGCCGTGCAGGACCACACCTATCTGGCGGAACTGATGGCCGGCGAAGTGGCGCGAAAGGCCGGAGTGCCGGCCTCGCGCTGCACGCAGGCCTTCGTGGAATTGAACGGACGCAACCTCGGCATCTACGTGGTCAAGGAGGCATTCACCAAGGATTTCATCGCCGCCTTTTACAAGAATCCCAACGGCGATCTTTACGACGGCGGTTCCTACAAGGAGATCCACGCCGGCATGGAGAAGGACCAGGGCGATCCCAAGGACCACGCGGCGCTGAAGGAGCTCATCGCCGCCTGCCAGGACAAAGACCCCGACCCGGCGAAGCGCTGGGAACGGCTGGGGAAAATTTTGGAAATCGAAAAATACATGCGGTTCACGGCGATGGAGACCATCCTCTGCCATTGGGACGGCTACAATTATTTCAATCATAACAATTATCGCCTCTACCGCGACCCGGACACGGGCAAGTTCTCCTTCATCCTGCATGGCATGGACAACTGTTTCGGCGACGAAAACTTTTCGCTCTCGCCCAGCTTCAAGCTGCCGCGCGGGCCGATGGTCGGCGCGGCGGTGATGAGCTGTCCGCAAGGGCCGCCGATGTACTGGGCGGCGGTGAAGAAAATTTACGAGGACTCGCTGAAGAAGGAGGACTGGGCGGCCCGGGTGGATGTCGCCGGGACGCGGTTGCGCGACGCCATGGCGGTGAAAGACCCGGCCCGGGCCAAGGCTTATTATGACCGCACGGTGAAACAGGCGATGCTCCGGATTCCGCGCCGGATGGCCAACGTCGGCCGGCAGCTTCAGGATCCGGTGAAGCCGTTCTTCATCGAGAAGGCCGGGGTCAAAATCAGCAAGGCCTGGGAGCTCGACACCAGCACCGGCGGGAAAGGCGACAAAGTGAAACTGGACGGCCGCAACTGCCTGCACCTTGTTTCCACCGGAACGGGCGTACCGTCGTGGCGGCTGAAAGTCCAGCTCGAGCCGGGCCGCTACCGCATGGGTTCGATCATGGGGGTGCGCGGTGTGGAGGCGGTGGCGGACGAGCACGGGCGCGGCGGAGGTATTTGCATTGCCGGTGCGCCGAAGCGGTCGAACGTGCTCGAGGGCGACGGCGGCTTTCATGCGGGCGAAGCAGGCGGACAATCGGCTGGCTACGAATTTGAAACCACAGGCGGCGAAGTCGAACTGGTTTTCGAGTTGCGGGCGACGAAGGGCGAAGTCTGGCTGGCCGTGGACAACTTCGGCCTCACCCGCGGAGATTAAGCCATGCTGAAATCTTCTTCGCGCTCGCATCGAGTCGTAGCGCAGGTTTCCAAACCTGCTGTATCGCCGACTTCCAGTCGGCAGGGCGTCGTCAGCGTGCCCCTGCGGATTTGGAAATCCGCGACACGGCAGGTTTGGAAACCTGCGCTACAAGCCTCGGCCGTTCTGCTCGGCGTCGTGATTCTTGGCGTGATGCCGGCGTCGGCAGCGCTCGCGAAGCCCACCCCCCAGCAGGTCGTCTGGCAGGATTACGAGATCGGGATGTTCGTGCATTTTGCCCATGCGGCGAAGCTGGAGAACGTCAATCCCGGGAAGCTCAACACCGATCAGTGGGTGAGCACGGCCGAGGCGATGGGGGCGAAGTATTTCATGTTCGTGGCCAAGCACGAGGACGGTTTTTGCTGGTGGCAGACCGAGACCAGCCCCTACGGCGTGAAGCAGACGCCCTGGCGCGGCGGCCAAGGTGACGTGGTGAAAGAACTCGCCGAATCCTGCCGGCGGCGGGGCATGAAGCTGGGGATTTATCTCAGTCCGGGCGACGCGGTCTTCCGCGCGGCCGTCCATGGCGTCTGCAAGACTCCGGCCGAGCAGGAGATTTACAACAAGGTCTATCGCGCGCAACTCACCGAACTCCTGACCCGCTCCGGAGAAATCCACGAGGTGTGGTTTGACGGCAGCACGGTGGCCGGCATTGGCGACATTCTCCAGCAGCATGCTCCGAAGGCCATGATTTTTCAGACGCCGCACGCCACCATCCGCTGGGTCGGCAACGAACGGGGCACGGCTCCGTACCCCGCGTGGAATTCCGTGCCCAAGGCCCGGGCGAAAACCGGCATCGCCACGGCCGCCGACGGCCGGCCCGACGGCGATGTGTGGCTGCCCAATGAGTGTGACACGCGCACCCGGGTGGGATCATGGTTCTGGTCGCCCGACCCGAAGAACCGGTTGAAAACGCTCGATGAGCTGATCTCGATTTACTACCAGTCCGTCGGCCGCGGGGCGCAACTTCTCCTGAACATTGGTCCCGATCCCGCCGGCCTGATTCCCGATGAGGACGTGCAGCGCATGTGCGATTTCGGGGCGGAGGTGCAGCGGCGTCTTGGCAAAAGTGCGGGCGAGACTTCGGGCCGGGGCGACACGGTTGAACTCGATTTGCCACGGCCCGTCCGCATCGAGCATATTATCACGATGGAGGAAATCAGCGAAGGGGAACGCGTGCGCGAATACGTGGTGGAAGGATTCGTGGACGACCAGTGGAAGGAACTCGCCAAGGGCACGGCCATCGGCCACAAAAAAATTGACCGCTTCGTGCCGGTGGCAGTCAGCAAAGTCCGACTGCGCATCGTGAAGTCGGCGGCGGAACCGCTCATTCGCAGGCTGGCCGCTTTTGCGGCGGTCGGGGAAGGCGGCAAAGTCTCCGGACAGGAAGCTCCGCCAGTGAACGCCGCACCTGCAAAAATTTGGGAGTGGTCGGCGCGCAATGTCGGCAGCGAATGGACGACGGTGGACCTTGACCTGACGCCGCACTGCAAGGAAGCCTGCCCGTATCAGGTGGAG
>Ga0049085_10001051_pt1 | contig 10911 bp, 8 predicted proteins | sample GreLakmeSU08MSRF_FD_66721 | JGI IMG/M metagenome (GOLD analysis project Ga0049085, IMG submission 66721) | Freshwater lentic microbial communities from great Laurentian Lakes, MI, USA - Great Lakes metaG SU08MSRF | ecosystem: Environmental > Aquatic > Freshwater > Lake | place: Great Lakes... | reverse complement strand
GACCCCCCACGATTCTAGAAACTTAACTACCGTTAAGTTTCTAGAATCTGTAATTTGCTAAAAATAGCCATTTAGGCTATTTTTTTAACGCAAATAACCCTCAAGGGGGGAGCTACAGCCCGAAGATTTTTAAGAGTTTGTAGAATTTGTGGGGGCATAAGCACTCAAGGGGGGAGCTAGCGCAAGTAAGCGTTGCAAACATTGTGAATAAATGCAACGCCTTCAATTAAAATAATTACTTTAAAAACAATTATTTCTCGAGCCCATAAGCGTCATGAAGAACTCTTACCGCAAGCTCTCCATATTCTTTAGCAATCAAAACCGAAATTTTAATTTCTGAAGTTGAGATTAATAATAAATTTATACCCTTATCCGCCAAAGTTCTAAACATGGTGTGAGCAACTCCCGAATGGCTAATCATGCCAACTCCAATTACTGAAATTTTGGCAATATTGTCGTCAATTTTAAGATCGGTAAATTTAACTTCATCTTTGATTGAATCGATGGCGTACTTGGCGCGCTCGAGCTCATCTTTGCTAGTTGTAAAAGTTATATCGATAAATTTGCCATCGGCAGAAATATTTTGTACAATCATATCGACATTGACTTCTTTTTGCGCCAATGCTCCAAATATAACCGCCGAAAGACCCGGATGATCGGGCATTTTTATTAAAGTTAATCGCACATCGGTTTTGCAATAACTAATTCCTGTAATTAAACGACGCTCCATAATTTCCTCATTATTGTTTACTAAAATTGTTCCTGAATTTTCATTAACTTCGCCAAAAGATGACAAAACTCGCACGCGCACATTGTGCGCCATCGCCATTGCAACCGAACGAGTTTGCAAAACTTTTGAACCGCTATAAGCCATTTCAAGCATTTCTTCGTAGGTTACTTTTTTTAAGCGTCGCGCTTTGTCAGTAATTCTTGGATCCGTAGTATAAACACCGTCAACATCGGTATAAATATCGCATAAATCAGCCTTAACCGCGGCCGCAATTGCCACCGCCGAAGTATCAGATCCGCCTCTTCCCAAAGTAGTTACTCGATTTGTTTTTTGACAAATTCCTTGAAAACCAGCTATCACAACGACATCATATTCGTTAAGACTTTCTAACAAATATTCTCCGTCAATTTCGTCAATTCTTGCTTTACTATGAACGCCATCAGTTTTAATGGCAACTTGCCAACCCAACAATGAACGAGCTTTATAGCCCATCGATTGCAACTCTAAAGCCAACAATCCGCAAGTAACTTGCTCTCCCGTTGCAACTATTGAATCATATTCCATCAAAGATTCGTTTGTTAGTAATCTAGAAACTTGATTGCAATACTCAACCAATTGATTAGTAACGCCTGACATTGCGGAAACCACGACTATGATTTTATTTTTTTTGTCGAGCTCCGCCTTAACTTTTTTGGAAACATTTTTGATGCGATCTATATCGCCGACCGAAGTTCCGCCAAATTTTTGAACTATTAACATAATAAAATTGATATAAAATTTAAAACTTACCTACAAAATTAAAAAAATTTATTAAAAAAACAACAAAATAAATTTATTGCATGAATTTTAAAAGGATGCTGTTGATTTATGTTTAATGATTTTTTATTATAAGTTATACACAATTTAAGTCTGTCGCAAAATAAACCTTTGTGTCAATTTTTGATTAATAAAATTATATTTATCATGGAGAAGTTTCGTAGATTAGCAAAAAATATTTTCTTTAAAATTGTCTTAGCAATTGTTGGCTTGAGCTTTGTTTTATTTGGAATTAGTGGTTTCATAACGGGAATGCCAAATTCTTGGGTTTTAAAAATTGCGAATGAAAAATTTTCCGCAAATGCCTTCGAAAAAGCTCTCGATGTTGATCGCAAAATTATTAGATCAGTCAAGGGTTCAACGCCTGAGATTGAAGAATATTTATATTCAGAAAAATTCAAATCCGACCTTTCAAGTCGATTGGTTAGAAAAATATTGATTCAAAAAATTAGCAAAGAAATCGGCGCATTCGGTAGTAAAAAATTAATTTTAAAAACCGTCGCTGAAGATACTAATTTTCAGAATAAAGATGGTAAATTTGATCATGAAAAATTTAGTAATTTTTTGAAAAATAATGGCCTCGATGAAGAGCGTTATATTCATGAAGTAAGCAATGAAGTGTCGGCTGAAATGATAATTCAAACCTTGTCAATGGCCTCTCCCGTAAACTTTAAAAGTGCCATCGAAATTGAAGAATTCAATCAAGAAAAACGCATTGTTGATGTAATAAAAGTTAGCAAGGATAATGTTCGCGGAATCGTCGCTCCAACCGACGAAGAAATTACTAAATTCCACAACGAAAATAAAGCCCTTTATAAAACCAAAGAATTGCGTAAAGCTTCTTATGTTGAAGTTGACCCAAAAACCTTTGAAAACTCTTTAGCCAATACTCCAGAAGAAATTCAAAAATATTACGACGACAATCAAACGCTTTTTTCTGTTGAGGAAAATAAAGATTTTTATCACATGATTTTTGAGAAAAAAGAGCAAGCACAAGAATTTTATCAAAAAGTTTCTTCTGCTCTTGATGCTACAAAATCGAATACTAAAGAGCAATTCGCTAAAATCGCCAAAGATTTTCACAAAAAAAATCTAAAAGATATTACTCTTGAAAAAATTACCAAAAACGCTCTCCCACCTGAGATTAGTAAAGCAATTTCTGATTTAAAACTAAACCAATTAAGTGATTTAGTAGAAAGCAAATTAGGATTTCATGTATTTTTATTCAACAATATCAATGCTCCAACGCAAATTCCTTTTGTTGAAGTTAAAAATAAAATTCATGAAAAATTGATTGCCGAAAAAAAGGATAGACTTTTACAAGATTCAATCACAAAAATCAACGATTCGCTCATGACCTCTAAGTCGCTTGCCGAAGTTGCTACTAAATTTAATTTGAAAATTATTGAAGTTTCTTCGCCCTTTAATGCTGAAGGTCGCAATGAAAACAATATTGAAATCGCTGAAACAAATTCATTGAACGATTTCGTTAAAAACGCTTTTGCTCTAAAGCAAAATCAACCTTCAAAAATACTTTCAAATGAAAAAAATGGCAAATATTATGCTTTAGAAATTGAAAAAATTATTGAAAGTCGCGATCCAGAATTAACGGAAATTAAATCAAAAATAATTGCCGATATTATTGATAGAAAAAAGCAGTCTGAGCTTGCCAAACTTGCTCAACAAATTCAAAAAGAAATCACTGAAAATCCATCTCAAGCCCTATCAATTGCCGGCAAATATGGTCTTTTTGTTGAAAGGTCTAAAACCTTTCCTAGGGTCTTCTATATTGATTTAGGTTCTTCAAAAATGCCTTACAAAAATCAATTTTTGGAAGATCTTTTTGTTGTTAAAATTGGAGAAGCTACAAAAGCTATTTCAGTTTCTCCGGGCGAATATTTAATTGGCATAGTTCGTAAAAATCAGAAGGCTAAATTTAACACCGAAGAGGTTGTTCAAGTTAAGAAAAAAGCCGTTGAAATGCTCGCAACCGATATAATGTTTGAATATAACCAATATTTACAAAAGAAATATCCAATCGAAATTAATGAAAAATTTTTTGGAAAAAAATCATAGTTTTTAAATAAAAAATGTCGTTAAATTTTACAAAAGAAGAATTTTTAAATAATAAAAAAAATTTTAAGGCTACGGTTTTATACAAAAAAATTGCTACCGATACATTAACCGCCGTCGCTTCTCATATAAAGCTTTCAAAGCACTTTAATAATTATAATTTCTTGCTTGAATCTGCAGAAAATGGCAACAATAAAGGGCGCTTTTCGGTTATCGGAATAAACCCTGACAAAATTTGGAAATGCGTTAAAAATCAATCTTTTATTAATGAAAATTTTGCGATTTCGCCACTAAATTTTATTGAAGAAAGCGGTAATATTATAAATAATTTTCGTGAATTTGTTGATGGTTGCAAAATAAATTGGCAACATTTAAATTATTCTTCCGACCTACTTCCATCTATTTGTGCCGGCGTTTTTGGTTATATGGGTTACGATATGGCGCGCATGATGGAAAATCTTCCGGATTTAAAATTATTCGATGAATTAAAAATCGCCGATAGCATCTTTATTCGTCCACAAATTTTAATTGTTTTCGACAGTCTTTTTGATTGCGCCTTAATATGCGCGCCCCTTTATCAAGATAGCTCTGACGACTATGAATCATTAAATTCTAAAATCCATAAAACGCAACAAATTTTACAAGAACCTTTGCTTGAAAAAAGCCTTGAAAATATTCAATTTGACGAAAATTTTCAAAGCAATTTTACTGAAAAAGAATATTGCCAAGCCGTAGAGAAATCAAAAGAATACATCGTCGCGGGCGATATATTTCAAATATTACCCTCACAAAGATTTAAAGCAAATTTTGATAAAAATCTTGATCCTTTCTTTTTTTATCGCTCGCTTCGCACCGTAAATCCTTCGCCTTTTTTGTTTTTTTTAAAATTTGATGATTTTGTTTTAACTGGCTCAAGCCCAGAAATTATGGTATCGCTGAAAAATAAAATTGTCACCATTCGTCCCCTCGCTGGAACTCGCAAAAGAGGAAAATCGGCCGATGAAGATAAAAAAATCGCTCAAGAACTTCTTGCAGATGAAAAAGAAGTTGCCGAACATTTAATGTTGATTGATTTGGGTCGTCACGATGTCGGATCAATTGCTAAATCTAATTCCGTAGTGGTTTTAAAAAAAATGGTAGTGGAATATTATTCGCATGTTATGCATTTATCTTCAACTGTTGAAGGTGAAATTCGTGATGAATTTGATGCTATTGATGCTTTGATTGCGGGCTTTCCGGCTGGCACAGTTAGCGGAGCGCCAAAAATTCGCGCCATGGAAATTATTGAAGAAATTGAAAATATTCGTCGTAGTTTTTACGCAGGTTGCGTTGGTTATTTTGCAAGTAATTCCGATATGGAAACTTGCATAACTTTGCGTTCGGCGCTAATTAAAGATGAAAAAATTTATCTTCAAGCGGGCGCGGGAGTAGTTTTCGATTCGGTTCCAAAGCTTGAATATCAAGAATGCATAAATAAATCTCAAGCCTTGGTTCGCGCTTATTTAAATATAAAAAATTTCAAAAAATAATCAAAAAATTTACAAATAAATATCGCCAATTCTAACTAGGCGCGCAAATCGGTTGCTCGATTTAAATCAATATTTAAAACCATTCCGAAGCCTATCATCATGGAGCCCATTATGGTCCCGCCATAGGAAACAAATGGCAAAGGCGCCCCTACGACCGGCAATATTCCCATCACCATTCCAATATTAATAAACATGTGAATAAAGAAAATATTTACTATGCCAACAACGAAGAGCCTGCCAAATTGATGCTTGGTTTTCATGGCAATATTTATGCATATCGCAATTATCGCAGAATAAATAGCAATTAAGAAAACTCCTCCGATAAATCCCAATTCTTCACTTAACATCGTAAAAATAAAATCCGTTTGTTTTTCTGGTAAAAAATCAAGTTGCCCCTGCGTTCCACCTAGAAAACCCTTGCCGAAAAATCCACCAGAACCGATAGCAATCTTTGATTGAATTATATTATAACCGCTTCCAAGTGGGTCATGAGTAGGATCAAGGAAAGTAAATATTCTTTGTTTTTGATAATCATGAAGTAAAAAATGCCACGCAAAAGGAATAGCGATGAGAGCTAGGATTCCTACGGAAGCAAACTTCCAGAGTTTAACGCCTGCCATAAAAAGAACCACTACGCCGACCATCGCAAGGATCATTGCCGTTCCCAAATCTGGCTGATGGAAAATAAAAGCAACTGGAACGAATATCATTAGTAATGGCGGGATTACAAATTTTAAACGCCCAATATTTTCGGCCTCGATGCTATAAAAATAGCGCGCCAAAGCAAAAACCGTACAAACTTTCATTAATTCAGATGGTTGAATTTTTATGGAGCCAATTCTAAACCAACGAGTCGCACCCATCGCATTATGACTCAATTGCTCCATGACATCAACTAAAATAACCATTCCCAAAGCAATAGCATAAAATAAATACGAAACTTTGAACCAAATTTTAATATCGGTAACCGCAATAAAAATCATTAAAGGAAGGAATAAGCAGAAAAAACCAAGTTGGCGAATAAGCCATGGCCTGAAAGAACCGCCCGCTGCCGAATAAAGCATAACGAAGCCAATAAATGCTAAAGTGATTAATAAAGAAATTAATAACCAATTGAGTTGCTCTAATTTTTGAAAAAGTGGTATTTTATCGTTATTTGTAAGATTCATTTTAGTTTTTTTTAAAAATTTTTTCTTAAAGTTAATTGTTAGCTTGAAATATTAATCAAGTTCTTTAGGTTTTAAAGTATAAAATTAAATAGTGATTTTTTTAGATAATTTTAATTTCAATGTCAGATAAAGAAAGTAAAAAAATAAAAATAAAAAGTTGGTATTCAAACCGCTATCAAATTGTTGTTGTGCAAAGAAACATTTTACTGTTACTCACAATAATATCGATTATTGCGGTTGCCGCTTCAGTGACTTTCGTGAAAAACATGATGTCATCAAAATCTCTTGAGCCTTATGTTATAGAGATTGACGAAAAAACTGGCATAGCTACAACAATTCAACAGCCAACGTCTCAAAACTATACGGCTAACGAAGTAATGCGCAGATATTTCATCAATAAATATATTCAAGCAACGATGAATTATAATCCGAAAACCTACAAACAAGATTCAGAGGTTGCGCGATTATTTTCATCTCCTTCGATTTACAATGCTTACAAAAAAAGAATAAATCCCAACGTTCTAGGTGGAGGCTCATCCATTACAACAAAAGTAAAGTCTTTGTTGTTTAAAGATAGCAATAGTTTAGAAGTTCGCACCACTAGCGAAGCAGTAACTTCTGGAGTTCCGTCAATAACTAAAAATGAAATTTTATTCATCAATTTCTTTTTCGCGCCCGACATTACTCTTACAATGGAGGAAAGATTAATTAATCCTCTTGGTTTCCAAGTTTCAAATTTTGAAATTGGGGAAGATTATTCTTATTAAAATTATGAAAACATTAAAATTAAAATTCATAATAAAAATATTTTGTAAAGCTCTAGTTCTTTGCATGCTTGCCCTGCCATGCAACGCTCAAACTCCAATTACCACGGATTCAAGAATTAGAACTTTAGTTTATAATCCAAACGAAGTTTATGAATTAAAATTTTATTACAATTATCAATCTTTTATAGAATTTTCCGAAGACGAAGAGATAGAAATGATTTCGGTTGGAGAGGCATTTGCGTGGCGCTTAACTCCCGCCGGCAAAAGATTGTTTATTCGTCCGCTCGAAATCGCCGCTCACACCAATATGACAATCATTACCAATAGAAGAATTTATCACTTTGACATCAGGTCAGACGAATTCACGGGCAAAGCCGACGAAGATTTAGTTTATACCGTTCGCTTTTTTTATCCGCAAATTGGACAGCCATTGCCAATTCCTCCTCAATTAGCAGTTCCAAATGTTGCGGCTCGCGCTCGCAAAGAAAAAGCGCCTCTTTCCAGCGGAGACTTAACTGGAGTAATTCACACCCCAATACCAAAAACACGCGTTGATGAAAAACTTCCCGGGATAATCGATAGAAATCCCGAAGACTCAAATTTAAATTTTGATTATAGATTCTCTGGGGAGTCAGACAATATTATGCCATTAAAAGTTTATGACGATGGCAACGAAACTCATTTCCAATTTGCTAATGACAATCTTGTTATTCCGACAATTAGCGTTGTGGATATGAATGGCAACGAAACTCCCGTTACTTATACGATAAGAGACCGCTACGTTGTCGTTCCGATCGTCTCTCGTCAATTTACGCTAAGACTTGCCGAGAGCATGCTTTGCATTTACAACGCCAAATCTTTAGCTCAATAAATTAATCAAGATTTTTTGTTAAAATTTAGTGACTAAGCTCCATAATTTCCAATAAAAAAATGCCAAATTAAGCAAAATTTTTTAATATTTTTAAAAAAATTACCTTTATAATTTGGTTAAATTATTGAATTATTTAAAGATGGAAAATGATGCTATATTTATTTTCAAAAATTTTAACGAATATGCTTCAAAAAAAATAATTGCCTTTCTCAATAAAAAATAATATCATTTCAATTCAAAAAATGTTAAAATAAGCAAAATATTTTTGAGATAAAAATTTTAAAAAACGAAGTTGCGCTTCCTTGAGGCTGAAGATTTTTGAAAATTTTTAACCAAAAATATAAAATTTAATTTTAGGTTTTAAAATGCTTTCTTCTTAAATCAAAAAAGCATGATATAATTCTAGATTGTGGATGGGTGGCCGAGCGGCTTAAGGCGCACGCCTGGAAAGTGTGTATAGGACAAAATTCTATCGAGGGTTCAAATCCCTCCCCGTCCGCCATAATAGATTTTTAATTTGAAATTTTACAAGCTAAAATTGCATGATATCGATCAAAAACTCTTTTTTAAATTTAAAAATAATAGCAGATTTTTTCTAAATATAATTTCGCGCTACATATTTAAACTACAAAATTTTATACTTTTAAATAAGCGATTTTTTTAAATTTTAATTGCTCTTTTTTTATTTTTTAAAATCGTAAAACCATTGATATAAAAGCCTCCATCTATAATAATTTTTTAAAATTATTTATAAATATTGCTTTCAATTAATAACTTTAAAATCACAGAAAATTAGGAAATAAAAATTGATTCTCAAAATGAGAAAATGTATTTGATATCGTTAAAATTCTATTGAGTCTTAGATTAGTATAATTATATTTTATTTCGTAAAATAATATTTTACAAATCATCTACGCAAACCCATAAATGCGTGCTGGGTGCGGTAAAAGCAATTCCTCCCGATTTGCAATTACCGCACTCAGAAATTGGCCCAATGCCATTTCAACTAAAGCCATCACTTAGAAATTAAAATCTCAATTGGAACATGATCTGAAGGCGTTTTTTCCAAACGAAAATCACGATAAATTTTAGCATCTTTTAGTGAAGATTTTAAATCTGGAGTTATCCAAATATGATCAAGTCTACGCCCACGATCTGATTGAAGCGGATCCTTGGCTCTGTAGCTCCACCAACTATATAATTTTAAATCTTCGCCCGCCAAAAAACGATGAGTATCTACAAAATTTAAAGATTTTTGTAATTTTTCTAATTTCTCAACTTCAATTATAGTGTGCGAAACAACTTTTAGTAATTGCTTATGCGACCATACATCTTGTGGCTTTGGAGCAATATTAAAATCACCTAAAATAATTGTTTTTTGTTGAGGATTTTTTAAAAAAAATTCGCTCATCCAATCGATAAATTTTAACTTATGATCAAATTTATTATTGAGCACAACATCAGGAATATCGCCTCCCGCCGGCACATAAAAATTATGAAGATTTATTTCGCCAATTGGAGTTTCAATTTGAGCAAAAATATGGCGCTTATGTTCATAATTTAAAATATCGATTTTTTTAATTTTATTAATCGGATATTTGGAAAAAATTGCCACCCCATTATATGACTTTTCACCATCGAACTCAATAAAATCAAAGCCCAAAGAGCGAACTTCAGCCAAAGGAAACTCATCGTTAGAAACCTTAGTTTCTTGCAAACAAACGATGTCAGGATTGTAATTATCAACAAATTTTTTTAATAAAGGCAACCGCAACCGAAGAGAATTAATATTCCACGAAATTATTTTCATTACTCGAATTCATAAGTCACAACAACCGACGAGCGCACACTTTCTTCGCCAACTTGAATTTCTGAGTTTTTTGAATTATCGCTTGCGCTCATGGCAACTCTAACTTGAAGCGGTTGAAATTCATTATTTTCATCTTCAGCAAATTTTATAATTCTTTTGAGCTTAACATTCAGAGCGCTTGCCGTTGATTGCGCTTGCACTTTAGCATTTACAATCGCCTGCATTCGTGCTTGATATTTTATTTTTTCCATTGAATCAATTACGAATGTTAAACCTCCAACCTCTTCAATCCCAAGCGAAGAAAGCTCATTTAATATTTCTGAAGCTTTGGCAATGTCGCGAACCTTAACCGAAAAAGTTTGATTGGAAACGAAGCCTTTTAAAGTATTTTTTGAGTTGGAGCACATGCCTCCCGAGCACTCTTCGGATTTATCATATTCTGGATAAGTTGAATAATTTATGGTCTTTATATCTTTTTTAGCAACGCCTTTTTTTTCAAGAATTTGCAATGCCAAGCCCGATACTTCTAGCATTTTTTGTTGCGCATCTTTAGCTTCTTTTTGCATTTTTTTTACTGAAAAAATAAAATTTGCAACATCGGGGATTGCCTTAACTTCCGCACTTCCACGACCAATTATAACTTTTTGAGAAACATAATTATTTTCCTTCATCCTCCAATCTAAAACTATAGAAGTGGCAAACAAAATCGCAAAAAGAATAACTACTACCAAGCAAATCTTTACGAGATTTCTTAAAACTTTATCAAAAAGTAACATTGAATTTATTATTTAAATTATTTCTTGTAAACCTAGTTTAAAAAAAATTCAAAGCACTATTTTTTTAAGAAATTTTTAAAGTACTTCAAAAATTGCATCAACTTCAACCGCCACTCCAAAAGGCAGAGAGCCCGATCCAACTGCTGCACGAGCATGTTTGCCGGCATCACCAAAAACTTCAGCGATTAAATCAGAAGCGCCATTAGCAACCGCTGGATGATCTTTAAAATTAGCACCACCATTAACAAAAACTCCAAGCTTTATACATTTAGCAACTTTATCGAGATCGCCATGGCACGCCAATTTTAATTGAGCAATAATATTAATAGCGCAAAGACGCGCGGCCTTTTTAGCCTCTTCAACCGAAACC
>Ga0049085_10001049_pt1 | contig 10936 bp, 6 predicted proteins | sample GreLakmeSU08MSRF_FD_66721 | JGI IMG/M metagenome (GOLD analysis project Ga0049085, IMG submission 66721) | Freshwater lentic microbial communities from great Laurentian Lakes, MI, USA - Great Lakes metaG SU08MSRF | ecosystem: Environmental > Aquatic > Freshwater > Lake | place: Great Lakes... | reverse complement strand
CGCCGGGACTTCGAGGCCGAGGCCCCAGAAGACGCTGTTCACGACCAGCCGGCGCGTGCCTTCGCTCTGGAGGTCCGTGGCCGCGCCCATCGTGGTGGTAAAAATCTTGTTCACCTTGCCCGCCTCGTTCTTCACCTCGCGGGTCCAAGCCACGGGCATCATCGGGCTGTTGATGCCCTGCTCCTGCTTATCAGAGGCGCGCTTCTTGACGTAGTCGGCGGGCGCGGTGTCGGCGGTCATGCCCTTGAGCACTTGGCCGCGCACGAGAATCTTCGCGTCGGCGGGCGGGTAGGCTTCGTAGGTGTCCGAATCGGCGAAGATTTGCTGCACGCCGTTGAAGAGCGGGTGCTTCTCTTGCCCCGGCTCGATGATGCCGAGCATGGCCTCGACCTTGTGGCGGCCCCAGTGCGTGACCCACGTCTCGCCGAGCACCTGTTTGCCGAAGCCGCCCTTGTTGCCGTAGTTCCACTTCTCGTAAGGCCCCTTGAGGCCGTTGAAGGCGTGCGTGCTGGTGCGCAGCGCGATGAGCGGCACGCCGCGGTTCACGGCCGCCTCGAACTTCTTGTTCGCGTCGTCGTCCCAGTGGCGGAAGCGCAGCAGCATCACGATAGCGTCGGCGGAATCGAGCGCGGCGGGGTTGGAGAGGCTGCCGCCCGCGTCGGGGTTGATGAAGCCCTCGGCGTCCACGGAGAAAAGCACCGTGCATTTGAAGCCGTGGCGCTGGCTGAGAATCTTGCCCAGCAGCGGCAAGCCCTCCTCGCTGCGATACTCCTCGTCACCGGCGATGAGCACGATGTGCTTGCCCTTGCCGGGGCCGGCCTTGGGTTCGTAAGTGACCCAGGTCTGCTCGGCGGCACTGGCAGCGGTGATAATCGAGGTGAGCAGCAACGTTACGAGGACGCGGCGAGAGATGAGAGAAGTCAGTTTCATAATTGAATTGGGCGTTGGACGCGGCGGAGATTGTATGGCTTCGCGCAAATCCCGCAATCCTCTTTACCCGCCATCGCGCTCGGGCTAAGTGACTCGTAGCTATGCAATCCCCTCTGCCGCCTGAGATTCGTGTGGAGACCACCCGTCACGGCGTGCGCTACCTCCTGCCGCCCCGCGAGACCGGCCCGCTCAAGTTCATAGCTGTATTCTTTATCGGCATCGGCTGCCTTTTCTGCGGGGGTGCGTTACTCTTGATTCTCGGCGCGCTGGGCATAACGCAGAAGGATGGTTTTCAGATTGGCGGCCTGTTCTTCGCTCTCTTCGGTTTGCCCTTTCTCCTCGCTGGCTTGGGCGTCGTCGCCCTCGGCGTGTTTGCGTGGTGCGGCCGCTCCGAAATCGAAATCCAGCCCGGTGAACTCATTACCCGTGAGCGGGGTGGCCCGTTCCGGTGGACTCGCCGTATCCCCATTAAGGACATCCGCCGTTTTGCTCTTGTCGGGAATGCCGTGAACATCAACGCCCGACCGGTGCGGGTCGGCCTGATGTCCGACATGGGCGTGCTAGCGGTGGATCTCGGTGAGGGCAAATCCCGGTTCGTTTTGTTGGGCTACCCACGTGATTGGGTGGGGGCGATGGCGACGCGGCTCACGACGGACTTGGCTGCTCAAACTGGCCAAGCTCCACTCGCGATTCACGACGGCTCAGAAGAGAAGGTCTTCTACCGGCCGCAGATGAATCTCGAACCCGGTGAAGTCCCGGGCCCACCTGAGCGGCTCGTGGTGCATGGGGACCGATTCGACCCGCCCGCTCGGACCGCCATCCGCATCATGGAGCGGGCAGGCGGCTTGGTCGCAGTCGTGCCGCCGTCGGGATTCAGTGGAGTGTCGCGCTTCTTGCTCATCTTCTCCCTGTTCTGGCTTCTCATCTCAACGATCGTTGGTGGCGGATTCATCCTCATTGGCCTGGGCCTGGGCATGCTGGTCACCTCGGTCAACCTGGCTCGCCGCAAAGCCAGCATCCGCGCCTCGCGCGCCGAGTTCATCGTCCTCCAGCAGTCGCTCTTTGGCACGAAGGCTTTCAATCTCAGCGGGAGCGACCTCGGCACGATCCGCGTCGGTGACAGCGGGATGACAATGAACGATGTGCCCGTTCAGGAGATCCAAGTGCATACCAAAGCTGGGGTCAAACACGGCTTCTTCTCCAACCTGAGCAATGACGAGTTGCACTGGCTCGCCACGCACCTTCGCCACGCCTCCGGTGTCGGCGAAGCCCCCGGAACATCTTCCGAACCTCCGAACCTCGCGAAGTAAGGAAGCGCGGCGTTCACGCCGCAGAAAGCAGGGCAGCAAAAGTGCGTTCGGAAGCCCGTTGGCCCACGGACGTTTCTGCGGCCTGAAGGCCGCGCTCCGCTTGCCTTTGCGGCGTCGCCCACCATACTCGCGCCCGCTTTTCGCATGAGCACACTCAACTTCGCCATCATCGGCACCGGCGGCATCACCTTGCAAAACCATCTGCCCGGCCTCGCGCTGTGCAAGGACGTAAAAGTCCACGCGCTCTGCGACGCCAACCCCGCCACGCTCGAAGCCGCCCGCCAGCAGACCGGCGCGCCCATCGTCTCGACGAAGTGGGAAGACATCGTCAGCCGTGACGATGTGCACGCGCTGATTATCGCGACGCCGAATGCGTTTCACCCGCCGGTGGCTATCGCCGCCGCGCGCGCGGGCAAACACGTTCTCAGCGAGAAGCCGCTCGCGCTCAACGCCGCCGACGCGCACGCGATGGCCGACGCCGCCGAGCAGGCGAACGTCCGCCACATGACCGCGTTCACCTACCGCTTCGTGCCGGCGATGCGTTACCTGAAACACCTCGTGGATCAGGGTGACCTCGGCCGCGCGTATCACTATCGCTCATGCCGCTTGCAGGACTGGGGCACGCGCAACGTCGGCTGGCGGCAGCAGAAGCGGCTCGCGGGCACGGGCGAGATTGGGGATATGCTCTCGCACCGGATTGACTTCGCGCACCATCTCATCGGCCCGATGACGCGGCTGGTGGCGAACTTGAAGACTCTCACTCCCATTCGTGGCGGCGCACCGAACGACACGGATGATTGGGTGGCCATTCTCTCCGAGTTCCAGTGCGGCGCGAGCGGTGTGCTGGAAAGCTCGAAGCTCGCGAGCGGCACGAACGAGAGCTGGCGCAGCCCCGATCGGGTGGAGCTGAACGGCAGTGAGGGCAGCTTCAGCTTCACGACGGGCTGCTGGAATGAACTTCAGTTCGGCAAGGTCGGCGGGCCCGGCCTCAAGGCGTTGCCCATCCCAAAGGAGTTTCACACCTGGCCCGGCTCGCCGCGTGATCCGGGCGTGGGCGATCCGCTCGTGAGCTTCCGCTACGATCAGGCGGTGGAGTTCGTGAACGCGATCCGCGAGCAGCGCCCGTGCAGCGTGACGTTCCACGACGGCGCGCGGATGCAGGACGTGACCGACGCGGCGTTGAAGTCCGCCGAGACGCGGCAGTGGGTGGATTTGTAATCAGCCGCGCTGCGAAGCCCGTCCCCGCCACGCCAAGTGGCGGACGACTGCCACGACCGCGCCGTTTTGAACAATCCCCCGCCTTGCCAGTCCATCATCCTGGCCGTCAGCTCGCGGGATTCGCCGGACTTCTCGGTTGATTCCGACCCGCCGACGGGCGCAGTCTGGCAGCAATACCTTATGAAACGAATCCTATCCGTGGCTCTGGCGGCGGCCTTCCTGTGCTGCACCGTGCGGGCCATCGAGTTCACGCGCGAGCAGTCGGGACGCATCGCCAAGGCTGTCGGCACCCTGCTCGACCGCGCGCATTACAAGGGCACGCGGATGGACGACGCGATCTCGGAGATGCACCTGAGAAACTACCTCGACGCGCTGGACTATAATCACATGATTTTCCTCCAGACCGACGTGGACGAGTTCACGGCCAAGCACGGCAAGAAGCTCGACAACCTGACGAACAGCGGAGATGCCGATCCGGCTTACGAAATCTTCGACCGCTACCTCAAACGGCTCGATGTTTGCGTCACGCGCCTGCCGGGATTGCTCAAGGCGCAGCACGATTTCAGACTGGACGAGAGGTTCTCCACGCAGCGCAACAAGCTGCCTTGGCCGAAGGACGAGGCGGAGTCCGCCGAGATTTGGCGGCAACGCATGAAGTTCGAACTGCTCAATGGCAGGCTCACCGATGAGACGGCGGAGAAGACAGCGGAGAAAATCATCAAGCGCTACGCCCGCCTGCAAAAGAATATGAAGCAGTTCGACGCCAGCGACACGCTGCAAGTCTATCTGTCAGCGCTCGGGCAGGCCTTCGACCCGCACTCTGGCTACATGGCCCCGGCGGACGCGAAGAACTTCGCCATCCACAACGTGGATCTGAAGCTCAACGGCATCGGCGCGCAGCTCCGGCAGAACGACGAGGGCTACACAGAGATCGTCAACCTCACCCCCGGCGGCCCCGCCGAACTCAGCAAGCAGTTCAAGCCCAAGGACAAGATCGTCGCCGTGGCCCAGGGCGACGCAGAACCCGTGGATTGCCTCGACATGCGGCTCAATGAAGTCGTGGGCATGATCCGCGGCAAGAAGGGCACCGAGGTCCGGCTCACCATCATCCCGGCGGACGCCGTCAGCGAATCCGAGAGAAAGGTCATTCGCATCGTCCGCGACGAGATCAAGCTCACGGAGCAATACGCCTACGCCCGCGTCATTGACCACCTCACCGCTGACGGGAAGGCGCAGCGGCTCGGCGTGATTGAGCTGCCGCAGTTCTACAAGAAATGCGCCGCCGACGTGGAGAAGCTCCTCCTCCGGCTCCAGAAGGAAAAAGTCGCCGGTGTGATTCTCGACCTGCGACGCAACGGCGGCGGCTTGCTGAACGAAGCGGTCGAGCTGACCGGCCTCTTCATCAAGAAAGGCCCCGTCGTGCAGGTGCGGCAGCCCAAGCAGATCGAGGTGCTCGAGGACGAGGATGGGCGCGTGACCTATGACGGCCCGTTGATGGTGCTCGTGGGCCATCACAGCGCCTCGGCGTCGGAGATTGTCGCCGCCGCGTTGCAGGACTACGGACGCGCGTTGATCGTCGGCGACCTGGCCACGCACGGCAAGGGCACCGTCCAGACCCTCTACCCGCTGGCGAACTTCATGGGCACGCGGCAGGTCGCAGACCCCGGCGAACTCAAGTTCACCATCTCGAAGTTCTACCGCATCGCCGGCGGCACCACGCAGAAGCACGGCGTCACGCCCGACGTCATCCTGCCCAACGTCCTCGACTACCTGGAAACCGGCGAGGCCTTCCTGCCCAACGTGCTGGAAGCGGACAACATTCCCGCCGCCAAATATCAACGCGCCGACCGCGTCAACGGCGGCCTCGACGAGCTGCGCAAGAACTCGACCGCCCGCATCACGAAGGATCAGGACTTCGCCTACGTCCGCGAGGATATCGAGCTCGTGAAGAAGCAGCGCGCGGACAAGACCATTTCTCTGAACGAAGCCCAGCGCCTGAAGGAAAAGCAGGACGCTGAGGCCCGCGCCGAGGCCCGGAAGAAGGAGCGCGACGCGCGCCCGCCCGCCGCCGACAAGGTATTCCTCCTGAAGACCGAGACGGTGGACAAGAATCAGCCGCTCCTCGCCATCCAACCGCCGAAGCCAACCCCTGCGACGACCAAGAATGCTGAGCCCAAGTCCAAGGCTGCGCCGCCGGCAAAGAAAGAAGTCAAACCTCCGGAGGACGGTGACGAGCCGGAGGACACCACCGACGCCGGCAAGGCCATCATTGATGCCTATCTCCGCGAGGCGTTAGAAATCCTCTCCGACTATTCCAAGCAGCAGGCCAAAGTCGTCCGTGGCGAAGTCGTCATCGTCCGGTAGGGTGAGGCTCCGTCGAGCCGCATCTTGATCTACGCTCGCGCCTACTGCGTGGGCAAATGGGGTTCGCCGGAGTTCCACCCTATCGGGAATTGCCCCGCCGCCTCGCCTACACCCTTCCCCTGAAGCCAAATCCTTTGCCCCGTCCGCAACTATTCCCTACGCTCGCCGTTCAAGTCGCTGTCGTTAAATGGCCTTTGTCTCCATCAAGAATGTCTTTGCCCGCGCCGCGCTGGCGACGCCCGAGCAGTTTGACGCGTGGTCCAAGCTCTGGCGCGTGGCGGTGGATGGCGGTTCGCAGGAGTCGCTCATCGCCTTCATGGCGCGCGAGTCGGGCCTGAGCGAGGAGCAATTTCTGGACAAGCTGGCGGCGGCGCTCGAGTGGCCGTTTCTCAACCTCAAGCTGCTCGACATCCCCGTCGAAGCCCGCGTGCGCATCTCCACGAAGGTTGCCTTCCAGCACGGCGTCATGCCCACCAGCTTCGCCGACGGCGTGCTGACCGTGGTCGTGAGCAACCCCTTCGACACCGCACTGCTCAACGCGGTGCAGTTCGATGCCCACTGTCCCGTGCGGTTCGCCCTTGCGCCGCGCGCGGAGGTCGAGAAGACGCTCAAGAAGTATTACGGCGTCGGCGCCGAGACGCTCGACGAGATGTCCGAGAACGAGCCGATGGAACTCGAGTTGGCGAACGACAAGGAAATCACCGAGGGCGACCAGGAGGCCAGCGTCATCAAGTTCGTCAACCAGATCGTCTGGGAGGCATTCAAGGCCCGCGCGACGGACATCCACTTCGAGCCAGCGGAGGACGAGTTGCGCATCCGCAACCGCATTGACGGAATCCTGCATCAAATCCCGCTGCCGCCTCAGCTCAAGCGCTTTCAGGCCGCCATCATCTCGCGCATCAAGGTCATGTCGGGGATGAACATCTCCGAGAAGCGCCTGCCGCAGGACGGCCGCATCAACGTCCGCATCAAGGGCGAGGAAATCGACATCCGCGTCTCCACCGTGCCGACGGTTTATGGCGAAAGCGTTTCGCTGCGCCTGCTGCTGCGCGGGAAGATTTTCCTCAGCCTGGACAAACTCGGCTTCACGCCCACCGAGGAGATCGCGATCCGCGACATCATCTACAAGCCGCACGGCATCATGCTCGTCACCGGGCCGACCGGCTCGGGCAAGTCCACCACGCTCTACGCCTTCCTCAGCTCCATCAACTCCGTCCACAAGCGCATCATCACCATCGAGGAGCCGGTGGAATACGAGCTCAAGGGCATCAACCAAATCGCCGTGCGCTCCGACATCGGGCTGACCTTTGCGATGGGTCTGCGCCACATCCTCCGCCAGGACCCGAACGTGGTGATGGTCGGCGAAATCCGCGACCAGGAGACGGCGGAGATCGCCATCCGCGCCGCGCTGACCGGCCACTTGGTTTTCAGCACGCTGCACACGAACGACGCGCCCAGCGCCTTCACGCGCTTGATTGACATGGGCATCGAGCCGTTCCTCGTGGCGTCGTCCGTCGAGGCCATCATGGCGCAACGTCTCGTCCGCACCATCTGCCCGGCGTGCAAGACCGAGCAGGTGGTCGAGCGCGACTATCTCACGCGCATTGGTTTCCCGGCGGACGAAGTGGCGACGACGAAGTTCATGCGTGGCACCGGCTGCGAGGAGTGCCGACTGCTTGGCTATCAAGGCCGGCAGGGCATCCACGAACTGCTCCTCGTCACCGAGGCGCTGCGGCCGCTCATCATGAACCGCGCGCCCGCCTCGGCCATCGCCCAGCGCGCGCAAGCCGATGGCATGCGGACGCTGCGCACGGACGGCTGGAAGAAAGTTAAGACCGGCATCACGACCATCGAGGAAGTCCTGCGCGTGACCCAAACCGAGGAACACCTGAAGTCCCTCATGGAAGATACAGGGACGCTGTTTTTGACGAAGTCGTGAAGCCCTCGCCCCCCAACGCTTGCAACGTCCTCGACCTCGCCGCCGACCGGCGACGGTTGTGGCACTTCGACATCGCGGGCGATGGCAAGGCCGAGCTGGACGAGGAGTTCTCCGGCTTGCCCGGCGATGTGCTGCCGGACCGGCACGTCGCGAAGGACTGGCGGGCGCTCTTCAGCAGCCGGCTGAACCTCGCGTGGCTCCCAGCGGGCAGCGTGTTTCTGCGTGTTACGCAGTTTCCCAAGTGCGACCGCACCGAACTGCTCGCGATGGTGGAGCTGGCGCTGGAGAAGGTTTCCCCGCTGCCGGTCGCGCAGATTGTGTGGACCGTCGAGCCGGTGCCCACGCGCACCACGGTGCCCAGCGAGATGCAGACGGTCATCGTGCTCATCGCGCCGCGGCACGAGGTGGAGAAATTCCTCGGGACGCTGGAAGGCCGTGGTTTTCTCGCCGACCGGCTGGAGGCGCCGCTATTGCACCAAGTCCTCGCGACAAAGGTCGAGGGCGACGGTGCGTGGGTTTATCCCGGCAGCGGTGCAGATGCTCACTCTTGCCTCGTCGCGTGGTGGTATGGCGGCGAGTTGCGCAGCCTCACGCTGGTGAAGCTCACCGCGCCGGAACACTGGCAGCGCGAACTCGGCGAGGTGCTGACGAAGTCCGCATGGGCCGGCGAGCTCGAAGGCTGGCTCACCAGCGCGCCGCGCTTCCGGCTCGTGTCCGCGCCAGAGGATCAGGACGTTTGGCTGCAGGTCTTGCGCGACCTGTCCGACAGCGCGGTGGAGGTGACGAAACCTTGCGAACCCGTCGCGCTCGCCACCCTTTCCGCACAGCGCGCCGCGCGCGGTGAGAGCTTGGCGAATCTGCTCCCGGCGGAGTTCACCACGCGCTACCGGCAGCAGTTCGTGGACAGCGTGTGGATGCGCGGGCTGGGCGCGCTGGTGGCGGTGTATGTCCTCGGCGTGGCGGTGTTCTTCGCGCTGCTCTGGCAGGCGGAGACGCAGCAGCGCGAAGAGGAGGGACGCGTGGCCGGCCTCGCCGGTTCCTACACGAACGCGCTCGTCACCCGGGCGCGCATCCAAGTTTTGAAGGAGCAAATTGCGCTGAAATACGCCGCCATCGAGAGCCTCAAGGCCGTCTCCGCGAAATTGCCGGAAGGCATGGTGCTCACGGACTACGCCTTCCAACGGGGCAAGCGCGTTTCCCTGCGTGGACTGGTGCCGGCGGATCAGATCAGCAAGCTCACGGACTACAGCGCGGCGTTGCAGACCTCCATGCTCAACGGCGTGCCCCTTTTCAAGTCCGTCAGCGCGCCCAGCTCGCAGGGCAGCGGCGCGGTGGCGAGCCAATTCAACTGGACCTTGAGCTGCGAACTGCGCGGCCCTGAAATCGAATGAAGAGCCTCTTCGACAAATTGAACCTCGGCGCGCTGGAGCGACGCATCGTCGTGGGCGCGGCGCTGGTGCTCTTCATCGTGGTCAACGCGATGTTCGTCTGGCCGCAGTTCAAGGGCTGGAACAAAGCGCAGCTCGCGATCAAAAAAGCCCAGACGACGCTCGCGAATTTCCAAAAGGAAGTGGACCAGCTCCCGCAGCTCCAGAAGAAGGAGGAGGCGCTCAAGGACACCGGCGGTGCGCAGCATGCGTCGGCCGAGATCGCGCTGGCGCTCATGCGCATCGTCGAGCCCAAGGCGCGGGGTGCCGGGATCAACGTCAGTTCGTGGAGCCCCAGCACCGCAGGCACGCCCAGCGCCGATGGCTACTTCGAGGAACACTCGCTCCGGGTCAGCTTTCAGAACACCGGCGACGCCGAGTTGCTCAAGTTCATGGTCTCGCTGGGCGAGAATAATTCCACCATCCGCATCCGTGACCTGACGGTGAAACCCGACGCAACGCAGATGAAACTGATGGGCGAGCTGACGATGGCCGCGAGCTACCAGAAGACCGCGCCAGCAAGCAAGCAGCCCCCAAATCCAAAACGCCCATGAAAACCAACCTGGCGATCTTCCTTCTCACCGTCGTGGCGACTGTGCTGTGCGCACAAGTCCCGGCGCCCGCACCCCCCGCCGGCAAATCACCTGCCGGCGCCGCGACCAATGCCGTGCCGCGGGTGGGGCCAACCACGCCTGCAACGGCTTCGCCCGCCGCGAACGTCGTTGTCCTGCCCGGTGGCCCTGCCGCCACAGGGACGAATGCGATGGGCGCACTCGCCAACCGCGCGCCCACGGACCTCGTGCTCAATCCCGCCGGCGAGCGGACGCTCGACCCGACCCTCACGCGCTTGCTGAACCAGCCGCTCGAACAGGTGATGGAGCTGTATGCCGAGGTGACGGGGCGCACGGTGCTGCGTTCGCCAGCGGTCAATTTCGATCAGATCAAGCTGACCTTGAACACCAAGACGCCGCTGACCGAGCGGGAGTTCTTGCAGGCGATTGACAGCCTGCTGGCGCTGAACCAGATCGCCGTCATCGCGACGGGCGAGAAGTTCCTCACCGTCGTTCCCATGGCCGCCGCGCTGCAAGAAGGCGCGGCGTTCAACACGAACTTGGTCGGCGAGTTGCCCGAGGCCAGCCAATACATCACGAAGATCATTCAAGTCACCAACGCCAAGCCCAGCGAGATCATCGCGGCGATCCAGCCTTTCGCGAAGCTGCCCGGCGGCATCCTGCCGATTGATGCGACTGGGGTGATCGTGCTCCGCGACAACGCCATCAACATCAAGCGCATGATGGAGGTGCTGGCGAAGATTGATGTGGCCGTGCCGAGCGACGAGGAGTTCAAGGTGATCCCGGTCAACTACGCCCTCGCGGCGGACGTGGCGCAGGTGTTGGGCAGCTTCACCGCGTCCGGGCCCTCGGCTGGTGGCACCACCGGGAGCCGCACCGGCGGCGGCGCTTCCACCACCCGGCGGACGGGCACCACCTCGCCGTTCGGCGGCAACACCGGAATCCCCGGCATGGGCGGTGCGACGGGGTCGCCCTTCGGGACGCAGCCGGGCGGCGTGAACCCCGGCATCCCCGGCGCGGCCCAGCCGGGCACCCAGCAGTCGCAATTTCAGAACCGTCTGAACCAAATCGTCAGCAACATCACCGGCGGTCGCAGCGGCGGCGCACCGCTGCTGGGCGAGGCGAAGATCATCCCCTACGACCGGAGCAACTCATTGCTCGTGCTGGCGAACAAGG
>Ga0049085_10001048_pt1 | contig 10944 bp, 8 predicted proteins | sample GreLakmeSU08MSRF_FD_66721 | JGI IMG/M metagenome (GOLD analysis project Ga0049085, IMG submission 66721) | Freshwater lentic microbial communities from great Laurentian Lakes, MI, USA - Great Lakes metaG SU08MSRF | ecosystem: Environmental > Aquatic > Freshwater > Lake | place: Great Lakes... | reverse complement strand
CGATCATTATTCGGTGGACGATCCGAAAAAGGTCGTCGGCAAAAGGGGGGCTGCGCGGCGACGCGATGGAGATCAAAACTACAAAAATTTCCGCCGATGGCAAAACGGTGTCGCTGGAAATCCCCGGACTCCGCCCCGTGATGTAGATGGCGATCAAGGGCAGGCTCAAGACGGCGGACGGCGCGCCGCTGCCGGTGGAGATTTACAACCCGATCAACCGGGTGCCGTGAGGGCGAACATTGGCTTGGCTTGGTTCGGGATCGTGTTATCCTGAAATCATGTCAGACCGAATCACAGTCGTGCCAGATGTGTGCAATGGGAAGCCGGTCATTCGCGGGACGCGCATCACCGCGCAGACCGTGCTAGAATTTCTCGGCGCGGGCGATTCGGTAGAAGACGTGCTCGCGGAATACCCCACTCTGACGCGGGAAGATGTGCAGGCTTGCATCGACTACGCCGCGCGCGTCATGGGCAACCACTACTCAGTCGCGCCCGTGCAATGAAGGGGTTCATCTTCGACGAAAACCTGCCGTCGCGTCTGAAGTTCTCACCGAGTCGGCCGGTTGTCCCTTCCTCCTCCGTGCGACCAAGCGCCACGGATTCTGAAGTGTGGGACTTTGCTCGAAATCGTGAACTGGCCATCGTGAGCAAGGATTCCGACTTCTCGGATCGTATTATCGTCAGTCAGCCGCCGCCGTGGGTCGTGCATTTGCGGTTTGGGAATTTGCGGCGGCGCGAATTTCATGAACTGCTCGCGCGAGTGTGGCCGCAGGTCGAGCAACTGCTCAGGACGCACAAGCTCGTAAATGTTTATGCCGACCGGATAGAGGCGGTTGGCTGAGGGGTTCCTTCAATTAGACCGGCGCGGCGACGAAGCAGCGGCGATGTCGTGCTGGTTCCGCTTTCGTTCACTGACCTCAGCGCCACCAAACAGCGGCCGGCCTTGGTGATTTCGTCGGACTCCTTCAAAGCCGCGCATGACGATCTTCTGGTTGCGGCGATCACCTCTCATTTTGGCGCGACCACCGAGATCACCATCTTGTCCGCCGGCAGATATTTCTTCGTGATGCGGCGGATGTCTTCGAGCGTGACGGCCTCGTATTTCGCGTCGTCGCCGTCGCTGTAGGCGAAACCCAGGCCATAGAGTTCGTCGAGGGCGCTGGCCAGCGCGTAGCCGCCCAAATCCTGGCGGGCGATTTTTTTCTGTCCGACAACTTTGGCCTTGGCGCGCTTCAGTTCCTCCGCCGTCAGGCCCTCATTGCGGAGCAGGGCGGCTTCGGAAAGCATTTCCTTTTCGCAGAGCGCGACCTTGTCCGGTTCGGTGCCGACGTAGAACGCGAAGTAGCCGGGCGTGAGGCCAAGAAAATTCTGCGCGCCCACGTAGTAGGCCAGGCCGAGCTTCTCGCGGATGCGCGTGAAGAGGCGCGAGCCGAGATCGCTGCACGCTTCCTGGAGCAACTCGAGCGGGTAACGGTCCGCGTGGTCGAGGGGCGCACCGGGAAAACCGATCAGGAGCACGGCCTGCTTTTTGTCGCGCGTGTCGCTAACGCGTTTGATTTCGCGCAGGGGCGCGGGCGCGGCAAGTTCGGGCAGGAGCGGCTTGTTTTTCCACCCGGCAAACGCTTTTTCAACGGCGGTGCGTATGGTCTTGGTGTCCACGTCGCCGAAAATCGCGAGCACGCAATTAGTCGGTGCAGCGAGTCCGGCGTGGGTTTTCTTGAGGTCGGCGACGGTCAGCTTGGTGACGCTGGTTTCGCTGCCCTGCACGTCGAGTCCGTAGCCAGTGTCGCCGAAGAGGGCGCGGCGCATCAGGCGTCCGCCGCTCTGGAGCAACTGGTCGCGCTGCGCCTTGATGCCAGCGAGTTGAATCTGCCGTTCGACGTCGAGGGCCGGCGCGGGGAAAACGGGGTTGAGCAGAACGTCGGCGACCAGATTCAGGCCGGCGGCAAAATCATTGGTCATCACCTCGGCGACCACGCCGAAGGAATTGTTTCCGCTGTAGCTGTCGATGCTGCCGCCGAGCGATTCGATTTCGCGCGAGATTTGTTCGGCGGAGCGCGTGGCGGTGCCCTTGAGCAGCATCTTGGCGGTGAGCAGGGTGACGCCGCTGCTGTTGGTCGTCTCGGCGAGCACGCCGCCGCGCAGGACGGCGCGGAACTCGACGAACGGCAGGCGATGATCTTCCTTCACCAGCAGGCGCAGGCCGTTTGGCAGGTCGAATTTCTGGATCGGATGCGTGACGAGTTGGTCGGAGGTGTCGGTAGTTTTCACCTTCGTGCCGGCGGGCAGCAGCGCGTAGAGCGTCCGGTTTTCCGTGGTGAGATATTCGCGGGCCACGCGCTGAAGGTCGGCGGGTGTGACGCGCTTGACGGTGGCGAGGTAGCGTTCGGAAAAATTCAGATCGCTGGCCGCGAGCCAGTTTCCTCCGAGGTCCTGCGCCTGCCCGGCCATCGTCTTGCGCGTGGAGAGCGTGGCGGAGATGAACTGCTTCACAGCCTTGTCTAGTTCGGCATCGGGAATTTTTTCGCGCTTCATCCGCTCGATCTCCGCGAGCAGCGCGGCGCGGGCGGCGGTGAATTTGTCCGCATCGACCACGGCGCTCATGCCGAAGAGACCGGCTTCGCCGGGGTTGTAGGTCCAGGCATCGACGCCGTTCACGAGGCCCTGCTTCTCGCGGACTTCGAGATAAAGCCGTGAGCTGTGTCCCGCGCCGAGCAGCGTGGAAAGCACATCCAGCACCGGCGTGTCGGGATGGCTGAGGGGCGGAATGTGCCAGCTAATATGAAAATGGCCGAGTTCGATGGGGCCTTCCTCAATGATTTCGCGCGGGGCAAGCTGCCTCGGCTCTTCCGGCAGCACGACCGGCGGAAGCGCGCGCGCCTTGGTGCTGGCGAAGGCGGCGCGGATTTGCTGTTCGACCTCGGCGGATTTGAAATCGCCGACGACGACGAAGAACAGATTATTGGGTGCGTATTTTTCGCGGTAATAATTGAAAACATCCTCGCGCTTGAGTTCGTTGTAGATGTCCGGATAGCCGATGACGGTGAGGCGGTAGGGGCTGCGGGTGTAGGCAGTTTCGAACAGGCGCCGCGCGGATTTTTGGCCGGGATCGTCCTGGTTCATGTCCATCTCGCGGAGGATGACCTGCTTTTCCTTCACCATTTCGTCGGCGGGCAGCGTGGCGTTCTGCATAATGTCGCAGAGGATTTCGAGGGCGGTTTTCGCGCCGGTGTTTGGGCAGTCGATGTGATAGACGGTGCGGTCAAACGACGTGTAGGCGTTCATGTAACCGCCCGCGTCCTGCACTTCCTGATCGATCTTGCCGGGGCCGCGATTGGCCGTACCTTTGAAAAGCATGTGTTCCAGAACGTGTGACAGGCCGGCCCCGAGCCACTTGTCCTCGTGGATGCTGCCGGCCTTGCACCAGGCCTGCGCCGAGACGACGGGCGCGCTGTGGTCTTCGCGCAGGATGAGCGTGAGCCCGTTGTCGAGCGTGGATACTTTCACGCCGGGGGGCAGGGCGGGAATTTCGGTTTTGGGGGCGGCGGTGGTGGTTTGATTTATGGTCATAAGGAGCAACAGGGCGGAAAAAATAGTGAATGAGCGCATGGGCTAATTTTAGCAGAGCAACTTCGCCTGCCCGATTTGCAGGAGCGCCGTCATGGCCGAAGTGTTGCTGACGACGATCATCGGCCGAGTCTCTGGCGCACCGTTTCCACATCAGTCAACGCGTCTTCGGCGGTGTAGTTGATGCAGAGGCCGCGCCGGCTAATTTCATGCATGAAGGCGGTGGAGGAGATGCCCGCGATCCTCCCGGCGCGGCCGAGGGCGGTCTGTTGTCCGGCGTAGAGGCCGACGGCCAGCTCCACCCGCGCCTGTTCGGAGGTGAGGCGCAATGAACCAATTTCCTTGTTTGGTAATTCGATGGTCACGGGAGAATCCTAGCATCGCACCACCACGAGGCAACTGTGGTGTTGGGCGCCCCGCTCAAGCCTCTTTCGGCTTGACGGCGGGTTTGGCGGGTTTTTGGCGGGGAAGATACGGCTTGTGAAACGCGGTCTCGAAATCATAGCCGCCTTTGAAATCTTCGCGGCTGTCCCGCTCGGTCTTCGCGAGCAGGCTGTTCTCGACCATGTTGAAAACGATCTCGCCGAAATCTTCGCAGATGGTCAGGCCCCACTCGTTCAGCACGGTCAGCGTCATCGGGCCGTAATGGCCCAGGCCGAAATCGCGGATGCCATCGAGCAACTGCTGGCCGCTGACGTGGCGGATTTCGTCCTTGGGCACCTTGCCGACGAGCTTCTGCGTGTGGTCGAGCGCCTCGCGGACGAAGAAGTAGGCGTCACGATGGTAACGCGAATCCTTCGCCAGAATTTTTTCCAGTTCTTCCTCGAAATTGACCGTTTGCATAATTATTTCTGGACCCAGCCCGACTTGCTCTCCATCGGCGGATGCGCGAGGCGCCATGACTTGACCGCCCGGCCGGTGAGCAGCAGCAGGATGATGGCGCAAAGCACCAGTTGCTGTTGTTTCGTCAAAAATCCCACGCCGCGCATTGTGCCACAAACCACCTGCCCGGCCCAAACAAACTTATTCACCGTTTAAGAGACCTCGTAGTAGCCGGGGTGACGAGGTTCATTATGCGGCTGGAAACGGCAGGAGATCAGAGCCTCGTCACGTCGGCTGCTACTTTTCTGTTGAGCTCTCAGGCGACCACGATGTTCACCAACTTCTTCGGCACCACGATGATTTTCTTAACCGTCTTGCCTTCGAGGAACGGCTGCGCGTCCGGGCAGGCGAGCGCGGCGGCTTCGAGCTGCGCCTGCGGCAAGTCTGCCGCTACGGTGATGCGGCCGCGCAATTTGCCATTGACCTGCACGGGAATCTCCAGCGTGGACTCGACGAGCAGCGCGGGATCGAATCTCGGCCACGGGGCGTAGGTCAATGCGGAATGCGGAATGTGGAGTGCGGAATGAAGTTTGTCCCAAAGCTCCTCGGCGAGGTGCGGGGCGAACGGCGCGAGCAGTTGCAGGAACTCACGCACCACGCACCACGGTTTCACGTCCCACGTAATCGCGTCGTTCACGAACACCATCATCGCGGAGATCGCGGTGTTGAAGCGCAGCGCGTCGAGGTCCTCGGTGACTTTCTTGATGCAGGCGTGGAGCGTCTTCAACTGCGCGGGCGTGGCGGGGACGTCCTGGATGGCGGTGTTCAGCTTGATCAGTTTCAGCAGTTCCTCGCGGCTTCCTGCGGTCGTCTCCGCCTGCTCGAACTCCGTCTCGCTGGCCTCGTCCACGAACAAGCGCCAGACGCGGCCGAGGAAACGATACACGCCCTCGACGCCCTTGGTGTTCCACGGCTTCACCATTTCGAGCGGGCCCATGAACATTTCATAGAGGCGAAGTGCATCGGCGCCGAACTCGCGGACAACCTCGTCTGGATTCACCACGTTTCCGCGCGCCTTGGACATCTTCTGCCCATCCTCGCCGAGGATGAGTCCCTGGTTGACGAGTTTAAAGAACGGCTCCGGCGTGGAGACATGACCGAGATCAAACAAAACTTTGTGCCAGAACCGCGCGTAAAGCAGATGCAACACCGCGTGCTCGGTACCTCCAACGTAGAGATCAACGCCCGGCGTGGTTTCCGCTTTCCCGCTTTCCCGCTTTCCGCTTTTTCCGCCGCCCATCCAATAGTTTTCCGCGTCCTTGCTGACGAACGCCCTGCCGTTCTTCGCATCGAGGAAACGAAGATAATACCAGCAACTGCCGGCCCATTGCGGCATGGTGTTCGTTTCGCGCACCGAGCCGTCGGGCAGCGCGACCCAATCCTTGGCGCGGGCGAGCGGGGGCTGGCCGTCGGCGGTGGGCTTGTAGTCGTCGAGCGGCGGCGGGAGCAGGGGCAGCGCACTTTCGGGCAACGCCTCGTGATAAAGATTCCCGCCCGCGTCGCGCTTCCAGACGATGGGGAACGGCTCGCCCCAGTAACGCTGCCGGCTGAACAGCCAGTCGCGGAGCTTGTAGTTGATGGTCTTCTTGCCGAGGCCGCGTTCTTCGAGCCAGGCGGCGATTTTTGCTTTGGCTTCGGCGGTGGGAAGGCCGGAGATGGAAATACCCGGGCCGGTTGAGTTCACCGATGTGCCGTCACCAACAAATCCGCGCCAGTCAGTCTTTGCGTCGGGCGGTTGGACTACCTGCACCACCGGCAGGTCGAACTTCTGCGCGAACTCAAAGTCGCGTGTGTCGTGTCCCGGCACCGCCATGATTGCGCCCGTCCCGTAGCTGGCGAGGACGTAGTCGGCGATCCAGATGGGAATCTTCTCACCGTTGACGGGGTTGATGGCAAACGCGCCGGTGAACACGCCGGTCTTTTCCTTCGCGAGCTCGGTGCGTTCGAGGTCGGATTTGCCGGCAACCTGAGTTTTGTATTTTGCAATCGCGCCGCGCTGTTCTGGCGTGGTGATTTGCTCAACGAGCTTGTGTTCCGGCGACAGCACCATGTAAGTCGCTCCGAAGAGCGTGTCCGGCCGCGTGGTGAAAACTGTGATGACCTGGCTGTCTGAGCACTGAGCACTGAGCACTGAGAACTTCACCTCCGCCCCTTCGCTGCGGCCAATCCAGTTCCGCTGCATTTCCTTGAGCGAATCGCTCCAGTCAATCGTGCCGAGATCGTTGAGAAGTTTTTCGGCGCAGGCGGTGATGCGGAGCAGCCATTGACGCATCGGTTTGCGGACGACGGGAAAGCCGCCGACTTCGCTCTTGCCGTCGATGACCTCTTCGTTGGCCAGCACCGTGCCGAGTTCGGGACACCAGTTCACTGGCGCTTCGCTGACGTAGGCGAGGCGTCTATTATCGCGATGTTTTCGTTTGTCGCCTTCACTCCAATACTCTAGGCATTTGAGCGTCTCAATCGGCTCAACCTTGTTCGTCTCCGGGTTGAACCACGAGTTGTAAAGCTGAAGAAATATCCACTGCGTCCACTTGAAATATTCCGGGTCGGTGGTGGCGAGTTCGCGCGACCAGTCGTAGCTGAAGCCCAGGCTTTTGATCTGGCGCGTGAAGTTCGCGATGTTTTCCTCGGTGGTCTTGCGCGGATGCTGGCCGGTTTTGACGGCGTATTGCTCGGCGGGCAAACCGAACGAATCCCAGCCCATTGGATGCAGCACATTGAAACCTTGCGCGCGACGGTAGCGGGCGAGGATGTCCGTGGCGGTGTAGCCCTCGGGGTGGCCAACGTGCAGGCCCGCGCCGGACGGGTAGGGGAACATGTCGAGGATGTAGAATTTGGGCGGCAGTTCGCTCGCGGCGGCAGCTTTTCCTTCAAGCTGGTGACGCTGCGAGAACGGGTGGCCGTGCGGCAGCACCTCGCCGGGATTCCACGCGCGAAAGGTCTGCTGCGCGTCCCAGTGCTGCTGCCACTTCGGCTCGATCAAATGAAATGGATACTGTCTGCGACTCGACATAGGGCCGGGAATATTGGGGAAAGTGCGGGGCGAGGCAATGGCAGAGTTTGGCGTTGGCGTCCTGCGGACGCAGCTTGACCCTGCTATTGGCGGAAGCCCTGGGAGCGCCGGCATCCTTGCCGGCGTGTTCGTGTTCACCCCACCCATCGTGCCGGCAGGGATGCCGGCGCTCCCAGATGCGCCCGCGTCCCGCCCCCGGATTTTTCGAAAGACTCCGAGGGTGTTTGGAACCTTTCGCGTCGCGGTCTCTTCGTGTTTTTTTTCCGCCGGGCTGGAAGCCGCGGCGCTACGGTAGGCGGGACGCCCGCCCCTCCGATCGGGCCGTCATGCGCCTCGGCGCGGGGTGAAAGCACGGGTGAATTTTTCGTAGAGTACCCGCGACCGTTGGCCTAAATTCCGGCCATGCAATTTGCCCGGCTTCTGTTTGGCTTGCTGGTTGTCGTCTGCGCCGGCCGGCTGGCCCTTTCCGCGCCGGCCGCCGAACTGCCTCCGGCCGCAAAGCAGAAGATCGATTTCGTCCGCGACATCCAGCCGATCCTCGCGAAGAGCTGTTACGAATGTCACGGGGCCCAGAAACAGAAGGCCGAATTGCGCTGGGACGTGAAGGCCATCGCGCTCAAGGGCGGCGAGCACGGCCCCGTCATCGTGCCGGGCCGGAGTGCGGAGAGCTTGATGATCCAGCTCGTCGCCGGACTCAAGGGCGATGACCGGGTGATGCCGAAGAAGGGCGACCGGTTGACGGCGGAGCAGATCGGCCTGCTGCGCGCGTGGATCGATCAAGGCGCGAACTGGCCTGACACTGCCTCGGCGAAAATGGCCGACCCGCGTGACCACTGGGCTTTCAAGCCGCCGGTGTGTCCGAAAATTCCTACCGTCAAGGACAAGTCCTGGACGCGCGGGGCCATCGACAACTTTGCCCTCGCCAAACTGGAGCGGGAAAATCTCAAGCCCTCGCCGGAGGCGGACAAGATCACACTGCTGCGGCGTCTTGCCCTCGATCTGACCGGCCTGCCGCCGAGCATCGCGGAGGTCGATGCCTTTCTCGCGGATCAGTCGAAGGACGCCTACGAGAAGCAGGTTGACCGGCTGCTGGCGTCGCCGCATTACGGCGAGCGCTGGGGGCGGCACTGGCTGGATGCGGCGCGATTTTCCGACAGCGACGGTTATGAGAAGGACATGTCGCGCCAGGTTCATTTCTATCGCGATTACGTGATCAACGCCTTCAATCGCGACCTGCCTTACGACCGGTTCCTCATCGAACAACTCGCCGGCGACCAGTTGCCGGACGCGACGCAGGACCAGATCGTCGCGACCGGTTTTCTCCGCAACTCGATGCTCAATCAGGAAGGCGCAATCGACCCCGAGCAGTTCCGCATAGACGCGATGTTCGACCGGATGGACGCCATCGGCAAAGCGATGCTCGGCCTGACGATCCAATGCGCGCAATGCCACAACCACAAGTACGACCCGATTTCGCAGGAGGAATATTACCGGATGTTCGCCTTCATCAACAACGACCACGAGGCGCGTCCGGCGGTTTACCTGCCCGCCGAGCAGGCGAAAGTGACGGCCATACGGCGTGGGATTGCCGACGCCGAGATGGAGGTGAAACGTCGCACACCCGGTTGGGAAAAGCGCATGGCCGCGTGGGAGAAGGAGGTCTCGGCGAACCAGCCGGAGTGGTTCGTTCTGCCCCTTGATCATCTCGGCGAAAACGAGCAGCGCTACATTCTGCAAAAAGACGGCTCGCTGCTGGCCGCCGGATACGCGCCGACGAAGTTCACCACGCGCTGGCAGACGACCAATTACCTGACCGGCATCACCGCCTTCCGGCTGGAACTTATGACCGATCCGAACCTGCCCTACGGCGGACCGGGCCGCAGCTTCATGGGCACCTGCGCGCTCACGGATTTTTCCGTGGACGCGAAATCTCTCGCGCAGCCGACGAACAAGACGAAGGTTAAAATCATCGCCGCCACCGCCGACGTTGACCAGGTGGAGCGCGCGCTGGAATCCAACTTTCACGACAAATCCAAGACCAGCCGCAACACTGGCCCGGTCCAGTTCGCGATTGATGGCAAAGGCGAGACGGCGTGGGGCATCGACGCCGGGCCGGGCCGCCGCAACCAGGAGCGCAAGGCGGTCTTCCAAGCCGAGAGGCCGGTCGGCTACGAAGGCGGAACCATTCTCACGATCAGCCTTCAGCAGAATCACGGCGGCTGGAACAGCGACGACCACATGAACAACAACCTCGGCCGCTTCCGGCTTTCCGTGACGACGAACGCCGGGCCGGTGGTCGCCGATCCGTTGCCGAAAAAAGTTCGCGACATCCTCACGAATGTTCCGCGCAACCGCCGCACGCCGGAACAGACCGCCGCCGTCTTTAGCTATTGGCGCACCACCGTGCCGGAGTGGAAGGAGGCCAACGCGAAGATCGACGCGCTTATGAATGACTGGCCGGCCGCCGCCAGCGCGCTCACGCTCGTGTCCCGTGAGGAGCCGCGCGACACCCGCATCCTCAAGCGCGGTGACTGGCTCCGGCCCGCCGCCGCCGTCACGCCCGGTGTTCCGGCCATCCTGAATCCGCTGCCGAAAAATGCGCCCGGCACGCGCCTCACGATTGCCAGATGGCTGGCCGACAAAAAATCGCCGACCACCGCGCGCGTCTTCGTGAATCGCGCGTGGCAGGCCTACTTCGGCCTCGGCCTCGTCAGCACCTCGGAGGATTTGGGCACGCAGACTGAAGCGCCGAGCCACCCTGAACTGCTCGACTGGCTGGCCGTGGAATTTATAGATCACGGTTGGAGCGTGAAAACCTTGCACCGCCGCATCGTGAACTCCGCGACCTACCGCCAGTCTTCCCGGATCACGCCGGAGCTTTACGAGCGCGATCCGAACAACCGCCTGCTCGCGCGCGGCCCGCGCTTTCGCGTCGAGGGCGAGATTGTCCGCGACATCGCGCTCACCGCCAGCGGGCTGCTCAATGAAAAGATCGGCGGACGCAGCGTGATGCCGCCCGCGCCGGCGTTCCTCTTCCAGCCACCGGCCAGCTACGCGCCGTTCCCTTGGAAGGACGAGGCGGGCTTGGAGAAATATCGCCGCGCGCTCTACACCTTCCGCCGCCGTTCGACGCCCTATCCCGCGCTGCAAACCTTCGACGTGCCGAACGCCGACCAGGCCTGCGTGCGCCGTCTGCGCTCGAACTCGCCCTTGCAGGCGCTCGTCTCGCTCAACGAACCGATCTTTGTCGAATGCGCGCAAGCGCTCGCGCGCAAGACACTTGAAGAGGGCGGCCCGACCGACGCCGACCGTGTCACCTACGCCTTCCGCCGCGCACTTTCGCGTCCGCCGACCGTGGATGAAAAACAGGAACTGCTCGCCCTGCTGGATAAGCAAACCCGGCGCATCGACGGCGGCACGCTGAACGCGAATGAAATTGCCACCGGCGTGAAGGACGCGCCCCAGACCCTTCCCGCCGGGGC
>Ga0049085_10001045_pt1 | contig 10960 bp, 9 predicted proteins | sample GreLakmeSU08MSRF_FD_66721 | JGI IMG/M metagenome (GOLD analysis project Ga0049085, IMG submission 66721) | Freshwater lentic microbial communities from great Laurentian Lakes, MI, USA - Great Lakes metaG SU08MSRF | ecosystem: Environmental > Aquatic > Freshwater > Lake | place: Great Lakes... | reverse complement strand
GAAGTCGGCGTCGAGGAGGTCGAGCACGTTACGGTCTTCGCGGACAATCTCGGCGAAGAACAGTTCCGTCTCCTTCATCATCGAGACGCGGATGGTGTCGTTGAAGGCCGGGAACATACCCGGATCCGGCGAAACCGTCGTGAGCTGACGGAGTTGGAGCCACTGGATGCCGAAGCCCTGCGTCAGGTACTGTGCGCGCGGGTCCTTGAGAAGCCGGCGCGTCTGGGCCTCGAGGTTGGCGGACAACTTCTTCTGGAAGGCCAGCTGGAAGAGTTCGTCGTCCGGCAGCGAGCCCCAGAGGAAATAGCTCAGGCGCGAGGCCAGGGCGAACTCATTGATCGCATGCGCGTCGCGTTCGGTCGCCTTGCCTTCCTGTTCGGCGCGGAAGATGAACTTCGGGGAGGCCAGCACGACCGCCATCATCGCCTGCGTGCCGGTCTCCCAGGAGCCAGAGGATTTCTCCGCATCAAGGAAGATCTTGGAGTAACGGGCGACTTCGGCGCTAGTGGCGACCCGACGGAAGGCGCGGCTGACGAACCAATTCGCCACCGCTTTGGCGCGGGCATCGCCCGTCGCGGTGCCAATCACCGTGGCGACCCGGCGCTGGAATTCCGTGCGGGTGTCCGTCGGGCCGAGGAGGCGCAGGCGGAGGCCGGAGAGCGTGCGGGCATTACCAGTAATCTTCGCGGGTGGGTTGAGCCACTTCAGCGTGAACTCATGCTTGCCCTGCTGGAGCTTCACCTTGGCCTCGGCGACTTCGGATTTCTTGGCCGACTTAAACTGATAGGTGCCGACTTCCTTGCCATCGACGACGAAGGCGACCTTGGGGGGCGGGTCGCTGGCTGAACCGGTGGAGCGGAGATTGACGGAGATAAGATAATCGCCGTCGCGTGGGGCTTCCATCGGGCCCGTGAGATAAGGAGCCGGATCGAAATAACGCTGCTGGCTATCGCGGCGGCCCTTCGGGAGCATCTCGATCATCGCTAGGCCCGTGCCGTCGAGTTCGTTGGGCTTGGTCGGCATCGCCTTGGCGGCAATCTGTTCGCCGACAGCGAGGAAACGCTCCAGGTGGACCGGCGAGAACGTGAGCACGTCGCCGATGTTATCGAAGCCGTAGCCCGTGTCGTCGGCCGGGAAGTCGGCGGAGAAGTTGCCGTCGACGAAGCAGAGGTCGCGGATCGTGTTATTGAACTCCAAGCGGTTGAGGCGCCGCATCGTGACTTCGCCCGGGTCCGGCTTCGCCTTCGAAATAGCGTTGGCGAGGAGCTTATGGACGGCCGTCTGGAGGCCTTCGATTTCGGCGGCCGTGGGGCGGACCTTCTTCTTGGCGGGCGGCATCTCGCCGGAGGTGACTTGGTTGACGACCTCGCGCCAGACGCGCTGATCGCGGAAGAAGCGGGTGTCGTCCTTGAAGCCCTCCAGATTGAGGTCGCCCTTGGCGAGTTCGGCGTCGTGGCAATCGTAGCAGTGCTTGTGCAGGAAGGGCACGATGTCCTTCTGGAAATCCTGAGCGGAGACGGGGGAGAACCAGGCGGAGACGACCGCCCCGAGCATCACGATGATCGGGGTGGGCCAAGCTACGCGAGGGGCCGAGAGCTGCATCCGTCATTTAAACATAGCGAGCGGGGGTAGGTTGCAAACCAAAGGCCTAAACCGTTAAAAAGTTGTTAAAATTTCGTAAAAAAGCCTAAATGGCTGACAGGTAATCGATTGGATAGGCGGTTTCGGACGCTTTATGGGGGTTATTGGCCTAGAATAGGGTGAAAATGACCCATTTGGGCAATATTCCTCGATACTGCACGGAGCGGCGGCCAAGATGGCGATGAAGTTGGCAACCTAAACCCTTGCTTGGTGTTTTAGAGATACCCCTCCCCTTTTATAAGATGCGCACCCTCCCCCGACTCTCCTGCAGCCTGCTCGCCGCGGCCGTGCTCAGTCTTGGCACCGCTTCGGCGATCGACCTCGAAGGCCTCGTCAAGAACTCGCCCTTCGGCGGCACGGGCGTTCCGGCTGGGCCAGGTGTGGCCCCCAGCACCCTCGAATTCCGTGGCATGTATGCCGAAGGCGGCGTGAACTACTACAGCATCTACAACACCCTGACCAAGCAGTCGAGCTGGGTAGCTGAAGGCGAAGCCCCGTCGACGAACGTACCCGTCGTCGTCAAAGGCTTCGACGTCGCGAATGAAACCCTCGTCATCGATAACGGTGGCCAGCCTCAGCAGATGGCGCTGCACCAGGCTGTCGTGATCACTTACAAGGGCCCGAGCCCCGCACAGCTCGCTGCCGTCTCTAACGCCGTTGCTCAACCGAGCGCCGCGGCCGGTGCACCCGGAGCAGGCGGTCCCGGCAACCTCACCCCGGAGCAGGTCGAAGCCTTCCGTCAGTCCATGCGCGATAAGTTCAGCAAAGGCGGACCTCCCGGCAGCAACGGCGGCGACCCGCGCCAGCGCGGCGGCGACAACACCAGCAACAAGAAGACCCAGGACGTCGCGCCCGCGGCGACCACCAAGCCCCAGAAGACCCCGAAGGTCCGCTAAGCCTTTTCCTTTCTTTCCATGACCACTCTCCAAAAGTCCACCGCCCGCCGTCTCCGCAAGGGCTTCACCCTGCTCGAGATCCTGATCGCCGTCGCGATCGTCGGCATGCTCGTCGGCCTCGCCGTCACGAACACCGACAAGATCCTCGGCCAGAGCCAGGAAGGCGTCGCCAAACTCTTCGTCAACGAGTCGCTCAAGACTTCGCTCGTCCGCTTCCGCATCGACATGGGCGACTATCCTTCCACCGAGGAAGGCATCAAGGCCCTAATCACGGCGCCGGAAGGCAAGGCCGACAAGTGGCGCGGGCCGTACATGGAAGCCAAGGGCGGCCGCTCGCCGATCGACCCGTGGAACCAGGAGTACCAGTACCGCTACCCCGGCACCAAGAACACCGAGAGCTACGACCTTTATTCGATGGGCCGCGATAAGAAGCCGGACACCGAAGACGACCTCGGCAACTGGTGAACCCGGCACCGCAGCATCGAGCCGGCTCTCCGGCGCGCCGCGGCTTCACTTTATTGGAGACGCTGCTCGTCCTCGGCCTGATGAGCATGCTCGCAGCCGTCATGATTGGCGGCTCGGCGCAGTTGCTTAAGGGCACCGCGCGTTCGGATCCGGAAGACGCGCTGATGGCGCTCATGCAGACCATCCGCCGCCAGGCGGTGGAGAAGGGCAAAGTCCTCGAACTCGCCCCGACGGACACCAACGAGGAAGACGCCCCGGATTTCCTCTGGGGGGAAGAGAGCGTCGACGAAGACCATCCGCGGACCGAGGAACGGCTCCCGAAGCTCGAAGGCGTGAAAGTCAAGATCCTCGCGCCCGAAAGCACCGGCGCGATCCTGCTCGGCGGCGTGGCTTCGGAGAAAGCCCTCGCCCGCATGCGTTTCTATCCGGATGGCACGTGCGACCGCGTGCGGTTGGACATCACCCGGAATGAGAACCGGACCATCGTTCCCATCGACCCCCTCACCTGCGCGCCGCTCCCGGCCATCGACGCCAAATGAGACGCCGCGGCTTCACCCTCATCGAGGTCCTCATGAGCCTCGCCATCTTCGCGCTAGCCGCTGTGAGCCTGGGCGCCGCTTATTCAAACGTCCTTCTAGGACGCCTCGCGCTGCAGCAGGACGAGCAGCGCTTGGATGACTTCGCCCGTTGCCGCGCCGCGCTCATGGAGACCCCGGGTTTCGACGACGTCGAAGCCGGCGGCGAAATTCATCTGCCGGGCGGGCGTACCGCCCGCTGGGAGGGCAAGATCGAGGCGACCGCCGTGAGTGACCTCTTCGCCGTGCAGCTGACCGCCGAGATCGAACGGGCCGACGGCGCGGAAGCCGAAGAATTCACGGAGACACGCATGCTCCTGCGCCCCACGTGGTCGATCCCCTCGGACCGCCAGAAAATCCGCGACGACGCGCGCCAGCGCCTTGAGAAGGAACGGGGCTACAAGGAAGCCGACGGTAATTCTGCCTTCATCAGCGCGCCCACGCGCGGCAAGAAACTTGTCCCCGGACAGAGCGGCGCCAGCGGCAAAGGGCCAGGCGGCGGTTCCGGTAAGGGCCAAGGCGGCGGCAAGGGCGAGACCGGCGGTAAGGGCCAGAACGGCAAGGGCCAAGGTGGTAACGGTCAACCCGCCCAGGGCGGTCAACCTGGAGGACAGCCCGCCGCGCCGCCGGCCAAGCAATGAAACCCGGAGTCCTCGCCCGACGGGGCTTCACCTTGCTCGAGATGCTCGTCTCGCTCGCCTTGCTCGGCGTGCTGATGGTCACGCTCAACACCTTCCTCTTCTCCATGAGCGAGCTCTGGGGCGGAGGCCGCGACAAGCGGCTCTTCGACCAGCATGCGCGCGCGGCGACCGCGCTCGTGCGTAATGCGTTCGAGCAGGCGACCTACGGCCCAAGTTCCTCCGGTGTCGCATTGAAGGATATCGATGACGGCGCGGGCACGACCCAGCCACGCCTCAGCTTCCTACTGGCCGACGCCGGCCGCTTGGCGGACTGGCCCGAAGCGCCGCTCCCCGACGTCGACTTCAATGTCTTCGTCGAGGAGGGCCGCGGCATCGTGTTCCAGTGGCAGTCGCGCCTCGAGCTCGAGCGGGACAAGTCGGACAAACATGAGACGGTCATCAGCCCATTCGTCACCGCGATCCAATACGAGTATTACGACGCCGACCTCAAGGAATGGAAGGTCGAGGAGGAGCCCCTGAACGAGACCGGCAGCACTGCTTGGAAGAAGCCGGCGCGCATCCACCTCTTGTTCGAGCGCGGGTCGCTGAAGTCCACCAAGGTCATCAACCTCCCCATCAAGCGCTCCGGCGCGTCCACGCCATGACCGTCAAGAAGCGCCGCGGCTCGGTCATCATCGTCGTCCTCGTGCTCATCACGCTGGCCTCGCTGCTACTGGCGCGGTTCATGGAGGACAACTCCCTCGAGCTCGCCATCGCCACGCGCGACGCGGATCGCCGCCGCCTGCGGGCTGACGCGCAGTCCGAACTCGAGCTCGCGCTCGCCGTCATCGCCGAAATCCGCTCGATCGACCTCAACAAGATCCACGCCCCTTCGCAGGGCTACGACGACCCGCACACTTACGCCGGCTTCCCGCCGCGCGATGGCCTCGAGGTGAAGTTCGACTACGAGGACGAGACCGCCAAGCTGCCGCTCAGCGTCCTATCGAAGAACGACGTCATCCAGCTACTCTACTCCCTCGGCATGGAACAGCGCGACGCCGAGCGCGTCGCGGACGCCATCGTCGCGTGGCAGAGCAAGTCCTACGAATCGATCGAAGAGGAGGCCACGGATGCGGCCTACCAGCGGAGCACGCTTTCATTCCGACCCGCGCGACGCCCCATCCGGAGCTTCGAGGAGTTCCGCTCCATCGGCGTCGCGAAAGAGATGTTCTTCGACGAACTCGGCCGGCCCACGCCGATCTTCCAGGCCTTCAAGGATTGCGTCAGCCTGTACACCTTCCCCCAGGCCAACATCAACACCGCTTCGGACGCCGTGCTCCTGTCGCAGGGCCTGGACGAGAAGCAGCTCGCCCTGATCCGTGAGCACCAGAACGAGATCGGCCAGCGCATCGTCGGTACCCCGCCTTATTTCCGCGTCACCAGCGAAGTGCAGCAACTCGTCGGTGGCGGGGTCAACATGGCCAAGTTCGACGACGAGGTCATCCTCATGTGGGTGCGAGTGACCGTGAAGGAAGGCCTCTCTAAGTGCCGGGTCAGCGCCTTGGTGGCCATCCGCGAGGACGTTGCCTACCCGACCGCCGCAGCCAATCCTGACACCGACCCCAGTATCGGCCTGAGCCGGACGGGGGCGACCACCACGACCGCAAGAAGTACGGGAACCTCGACAGCCGTTCCGCGGTCGACTACTACGACCCCCTCCCCCTATCTCACCCCAGGAATCGTAGCGCCGGCCACCCTCGGCAAATCAACCCTGAGCGGCCGCATCGCCAGCACGACGATTGCGTACCCGTTCCAGATTCTCGCCTGGGAAGAAGATAACGGAGCCCCGCCCAAGCCCAAGCCCCGAGCAGACTCCGACGAACCTTCAGCCCCCTCCGAACCCACCGCCCCCCGGGCCACGAAGACCCTCACCAAATGACCTCTCTCTCCCGCCTTTTCAAGGATGCCAAGCCGCAGGAAGCCGCGATGCTTCCCGGCAACCGCTTCTTCGTTCGCCGACTCTCCGTCGAAGGCGATGACATCCCCGGCCAGGTGAACCTCGCGCTCGAGGCCATCTCGCCCTTCCCGCTTGAGCAGATGCTCGTCGGTTTCGTCACGTCCGCCGACGGCAAGCAGGTGCTCGCTTACGCTGCGCATCGGCGCCGCTTCACCGCGGAGGAAAGCTTTGCTTGGCCAGAAGACTGCCAGGTCGTCCCGGAATTCCTGGCCCTGTGTGGCCATCGCCCGGCGGCTGACGGCATCGTCGTGCACCGCAGCGACGAACGCCTCACCGCGCTCGCTTGGAAGGCAGGCGACGAGTTGCCCGCTGCGATCGTCGTGGCCGAGCTCGCTGACACGGACGAAGCCGCCATCGCCCGCGAGGCTGCCGCGCGCGCGGACCTTGCCGCCGAGACCCCCGTCGAGAACGTCACCGGGGTCCTCTCCGGCGCGATTGTCGAAGGCGATCTCATCCTCAAGGGCGAGTTCGAGGGAACGTTCACCATCCCCCAGAAGGGCTTGGATGATTCCGATATCCGCGACAGCGACTTCCTCGCTGAACGTCGCAAGAAGGAACGCCTCAACCTCATCCTCTGGAACGCCGCCCGCCTGGGCGCCGCCGTCCTCGTCGTCTCACTCCTCCTCGACATTGCCGGTGGCGTCGTCGGCATGCGCCGGGCTTCGCTGGAAGTCGCCAATGAAGCCCGCCGTCCGCTCGTCGAGGACATTGAGGCCTCGCAGGCCATCACCTCGCGCATCCTCGAGCTCGGCGTCAAACGCCTCCTGCCGATTGAGATGCTCGCGCTCGTGAACGAGAAGCGCCCCGCCACCGTCGAGTTCACCAACATCCAGTGCGAGATCAAGAAGGCTAAGGATAGCACCATCGCCAAGCCGATGATGACCGTGGACGCCAAGACGCCGAACGCCGGCGATATCTCCGACTTCCTCAAGGCCGTGCAAGCCATGCCGGAGGTCGAAGCCGCGACGAACAGTGAGCCGCGCGTGCGCGACACCTCCACGACCTTCCGTATCGAAATCACCTTCAAGCAGGCTGTACTCCTCAAGACCGCCGAAACCCCTAAACAATGAAACACTTCTTCTTCAGCCTGAAACCCCGCGAGCGCTTCATGGCGCTCGGCGCCCTGCTCGTGGCCGCGACCCTGTGGTCGACCGGTGCCTGGGAACGCGTGCGCGGCAGCTGGGATGACTGGCGTGCCCTCGAGGAAGATGCGCTCGTCCAGAAATCCTGGATCGCGAAGGAAACCGGGATTCGCGCCGCCACTGCGTTGGCCGTGCAGGGACTCGATTCCGGCCATGGCTACGACCAGGCCAAGCTCGTCGCCGAAGCCATCAACGCCACCAACGAAGCCGGCCTCAACGCCAACACCGAATCACCTAAGACGACTAAGGCGGGCAAGTTTGCGATCCACTCACTCCAGATGAGATGCAGCAAGGCGGACCTCGCGAGTGTGCTGCGCTTCTACGAAAGCGTGAAGTCGCGCGCCCCGTACCTCGCCATCGGCAATCTCTCCATGACGGCCGAACGCGGCACCGCGGGCACCGTCACCTTCAAGGCGACCATCACTGCGTTGGAACTCCTCGGCGAATTGCCGGCCGGAGTGAAGGCGGCGGGGGCGGCGCCGGAAGCAGGAAAATAAGCGCGCAGGCAAAGCCTGCGCGGGGGAAGGCAGTGCAAAGGTGCAACTGCGGCGGAGCCGCGTGCAAATGTGCAAAGGTGGGCGCGGCGGAGCCGCGCGGGGACATGCTGGCAAGGTGAACAGCTGCGAAGCAGAGGACTCGTTACGGGTGGCGGGTGGCGGCCCCGGGTGGCGGGTGGCGGGGACGGGTATTCGCTCAAAGGGAAACCGGAGACCGGGAAGGATGAGCGAGCATTGGGTAGGGCCGACCATCCTTGGTCGGCCGCGGTCGAGCAGGGATGCTCGACCCTACCTAGATACAGAGGACGGCTCGGAGAGCCGTCCCTACCATGGGAGACAAACGGATGCGATGTCATCGTATCCCTACCCGGGCGGCTGACCAAGGGTGGTCAGCCCTACCTAGATGCAGAGGACAGCACGTGGTGCTGTCCCTACCTCGAGACAACGGGTGCGCCCGCCCCTTAGAACCGGAAGCTGGAACTGACTTCGAAGACGGCGGCGACGATCGCGAAGGCGATGAAGGCGACGAACGAGAAGGCGGCGACGAGGACCGAGGCGGAGATCGTCTGCGAGACGGTGCCCAGCCAGCGATCGAGCTCGGCGCGGTAGGAGCGCGAGATATCGCGGAGGCCAGGCGCCAAGTTGCCGGTCTGTTCGGCAACGGCCACGCGGTCGAGGAGCAAGCGCGGGAAGTAGCCCGTACGGGCGAGGGCCTTTGAAAGGCTGTCGCCTTCAAGCACGCGGTCGGTGGCGGCGCGGAGCTGCTGGCGGAGGGCGCGATTCGGCGCGGTCTTCTCGGCGAGGCGAAGGGCTTCGGCGGTCGTGATGCCGTTCTCGAGGAGCACCGCGAGCGTGTGACAGAAGTTGAGCACCGACACGCGCATCACGAAGGAGCCAGCGAGCGGTACGCGGAGGAGGAGCGCATCGGAGGCAATCTTGCCTTGCTCCGTCTTGCGCCAGCGGGCGATGCCGATCACGGCAATGATGCCGGCGACGACCACGATCGGTCCGACGATCACAAAGACATCGGCGAAGGTCATGAGCAGCTTCGTGGAAAGCGGCAGCTTCCCGCCGAGGGAAGATAGCAGCGTCTGCAGGCGGGGCAGCAGGAAGAGCACGAAGAAGATCACGACGCCGACGGCGATGACGCAGATGAAGAGCGGATAGGCCATCGCGCTGACCAGCTTGCGCTTAAACTCCTTCTGCTCGGTGAAGTGCGAGATCAGGCGTTCGAGAACGTCGCGGATGTTGCCCGTGGCTTCGCCAGCAGCGATGAGGTTGAGCGTCTGGCCGTCGAAGACTTTTGGATAGTTGCCCATCGCGACCGAGAGGCTCTGGCCTTCGCCGAGCCGGGACCAGATACCGGCACAGAGGACGCGGAGGCGGGATTTCTGAAGACGGAGGGCGAGGAGGCGAAGCGCTTCGCCCGCGGACATGCCCGAGCGGACGAGGTCGGCCATCGATTCAAGAAAAGGTAGGCACTCCGCTTCGGTTGGCTCGAGCTCCTTGTCGGAAGGACCGCCTTCGCGGACGGCCTCCTTGGCGCGCACGGCGGCGCCCGCTTCCTCGACCTTGACTGGCTTGAGTCCGCGGGCCTGGAGTTTACGGAGCGCCTCGCGGCGCGTCGGCGAGTCGATGGTGCCTTCGGTCACGGCGCCCGCCGCATCGCGCGCGGTGTAGTTGAAGACGGCCATCGCGGCTTATTCGTTCGAGCTCAGGTTACGGACGAGCTCGTCGATGGTCGTGAGACCAGCGGCGACCTTGATCCAGCCGGCCTTGGCGAGCGGACGCATCCCCTGCGCAATCGCCTTTTCCGTGAGCTCGCGATTGGAGACGCGGCTGATGATCAAATCATGCAGGGGCTTCGGGTGGAAGATTTCGAAGACGCCCACGCGGCCGCGGTAGCCCGTGTTGCGGCACTTGCGGCAGCCGCAAGCTTCCTTGAGCGACGTCACATCCTTCAGGAAGGATTCGTCCATGCCGAGCGCCTCGAGGGCGGGGAGGACTTTCTTGCGGTCGACCGGGACGGTCTTGGCGCAATCCGGGCAGAGACGACGGACGAGACGTTGGGCGATGACCAGCTCGACCGCGGAGCCGACGAGGAAGGGCTCGACGCCCATGTCGACGAGACGCGTGATTGCACCGGGCGCGTCGTTCGTGTGGAGCGTCGAAAAGACCAAGTGGCCCGTGAGCGAGGCGCGGATCGAGATCTCGGCCGTCTCCAAGTCACGGATTTCACCGACCATGATGACGTCCGGGTCTTGGCGCAGCGTACTGCGGAGAGCGCCGGCGAAGGTGAGGCCGATCTCGGCGCGCGTCTGCACCTGATTGGCGCCGGGGACTTCATACTCGATCGGGTCTTCAATCGTCACGATGCGGATATCGGGTGAATTGATCGCCTGGAGGAAGGCGTTGAGCGTGGTCGACTTGCCGGAACCCGTCGGGCCCGTGACCAGGATGATGCCGTGCGGGTAATCGAGGACCTTGCGGACCGCGGCCTGCTCGTCGGGATTCATGCCGATGCGGTCCATGTTGTAGGCCTCCTTGCGTTGGTTGAGGAGACGCAGCGAGACCGATTCAGCGTAGATGGTGGGGATCGTCGAGACGCGGATATCGAGGACGGTCTTACCATCGCGGAAGTTGATACGGCCATCCTGCGGAAGGCGGCGTTCCGAGATGTTGAGGCGCGCCATGATCTTCAGGCGCGAGATGATCGCATCTTGGAAGCGGGCCAGATTATCCGGGAGCGGAATCGCGATCAGAATGCCGTCGACGCGGTAACGGATGCGGAGATTATTTTCCTGGGGCTCAAAGTGAACGTCGGTCGCGCCTTCGGCGACGGCCTGCGTGAGGACTTCGGTGACAAAGCGTACGACCGCCGCGTCTTGGTCGGCTTCGACATCGGTGGAGACTTCGGAGGCCGGGAGGTCATCGCCTTCGTCTTCGAGGCTACCGGAACCCACCCCGTAATTCTCGTTGATGAGAGCGCTGACGCGTTCGGGCGGAGCGAGGTACCACTTCGGACGACGGGCGGCGAAGGTCGCGATCCAGTCGCACGTATCGGTATCGGGCGGGAGGGCTGTGACGAGGCGGAGGCGGCCTTCTTC
>Ga0049085_10001044_pt1 | contig 10963 bp, 10 predicted proteins | sample GreLakmeSU08MSRF_FD_66721 | JGI IMG/M metagenome (GOLD analysis project Ga0049085, IMG submission 66721) | Freshwater lentic microbial communities from great Laurentian Lakes, MI, USA - Great Lakes metaG SU08MSRF | ecosystem: Environmental > Aquatic > Freshwater > Lake | place: Great Lakes... | reverse complement strand
GACGCGCCGCAGTTGCGTCTGCCACTGTCTCTTTTTTCACAAGCCGCTCAAAGCCGGCCAGCTCAATGCACTAAACGGGTTTCCGTCGGCACGCTGCTTGCCGTCATTGACGCAATTTGCACAGGGACAAATAGCCTGAAACCGCCATTTATGAGCGCACCTCATTGTTTTCAAGAGCGGCTTCCCTCTTTCGTGGCGTTGCCGGTCGGCCAGATCACGCCGAAGCAGATGCTCCGGCTCGCCGACCTCGCGGACAACTACGGCTCGGGCGAGGTGCGCCTCACGGTCTGGCAGAACCTCATCATCCCGAACGTGCCGGACTCGATGGTGGAGACGCTCAAGAAGGTGTTGGAATGCTCAACTGCTATCTCAAACATCGGCAGACGGGCGAAGGTTTCCAGACGTTCACAAACCGGCAGGAGCTCGGCGCGCTTCAGGAAATTTTCAGCAACGAGGCGTGATCCGCATCACTGCGGCGCACTACCCTGCGCGTCAATCTTGGCGTAGTAGGCGTCCACCTTCGCGGCCACATCGCGATAGCCGATATCGAGTTCGTAGATGTGCTTGAACTGCTCGATGGCTTCCTCGTCCTTGTTCACCTTCTGCAGTTCGCAGCCGAGGAAGTAGTGCAGCTCCTTCCGCTCTTCGTCAAAGACCAGCTTTTCGCGAAGCGCATTGCGGAAGGTGCGAATGGCGATGTCGTGCATCCCGCGTTGCGCGAAACATTGGCCGAGAAAATTCATCGCGGTGAGGCGCACGCCGGGGTTGGTCTGCGCCCGTTGCAACTCGTGAATCGCCTCGCTGAGTTGGCCGGCCTTGAAATGGAGTTGGCCCAACTCGAAGCGGATGGCCATGTCGGTCGGGTACTTCTCCGCGCGGCGTTTGCAATCCTCAATAATGAAGGTGGCCCGCTCGGCGCGAATGCGTTCGATCTCCGCAGCGTGACTGGGTTCGGCGGAGTCGAGGAGTGAGAGCGTGTGGTTCAGCTTGGCGATCTGCGTGTCGTAGATGGCCCGTTCGATGTGCGCGTCGGCGATGCCTTTCTCCAGCGCGTAATGATAATATTCCAAGGCGCGATCGAACTCCTTCTTCTGCACGTTGAGTCGCGCGACCTCGATGGCGTGCCGAAGATTATCCGGTTCTTCAGCGAGCTGCGCCTCGGCTTTGTCGATCAGCATGTCGAGCGTGTCGATCGGCTTTTGATGAAGGTGCTCCTGCTCAAGCGCGACAGTCTCGGCCTCATTCCGCAACACACTGCGATAGCCGCCCTCCTCCTGAACCATCTCATTGTACCCGCCATCCTTCATTGTGATGCGCGCGGAAACATTCTTCAGCTCTTGGAAAAGACTCTGGTCGTCGGGATAGATCCGGCAAAGCTGCTTGAGCAACCCCTCCGCTTGCTGCGCCTGATTCACCTTCTCCAACATGCCGCTGAGCTGGAGACAGATTTTCTTGTCGTCAGGACGGGCTTTACGCATCGCTTCCAACGAGGCAATGGCCGTGCGCGGCATTTCCAATAGCGCCGCCGCATCGGCTAGGAGACGGTGTCCGAGATGGCTGGACGGATCGTGTCCGAGTATCTCCTCAGCGAGATTCAGCGCTTCGACGGGATTATTACGTAACGCCAGTTGACCGCGCGCGATTAACTGCGCATTGCCCGCGACGCCAACGACTTTCGAGAAGAGACCTGCGGATTGGCCTTTCTTAATCTGCGCTGCGTGGAGAGCCATACGCGCCTCGAAGAATCCCGGCTCCTGCCGCAGGAGCTCCTTCAGGATTTCGATGGCGTAATCCCAGTTGGCTTTGGCGAGCGCGGCATTGCCTTTGCGGAACTGCTCCCGCACAGCGGACGACACCTCAGCCATTGCCTTCTCGGCCATGGCAGAAACCTAGCGGCAGGCCTCGAAAAATGCCATCCGCAAAACGAGATGTACCTATGGCGCGAAATTCCTCTTGCACTGAACCGCCATTGTGAGCGAATAATTCAGGCCTGCTGCGCACGTGGCGGAATTGGCAGACGCGCTACTTTGAGGTGGTAGTGAGGTAACTCGTGCAGGTTCAAGTCCTGCCGTGCGCACCATTCCTTCTTTTCGCTGTCCCCTCGAAATTGTCCCTCAAGGACACTTTCGCTTACGTGAACAAATCGACGCAAGTCGGCCAGTACATTGATTCCATCCGAATGGTCTGCCGGAAGTGGCTCTCGCCCGACGCAGACGAGCGGACCACGCTGGCGGCCTGAATCGGCCGCGCGGAATAACGCTCAAGCGCGCGTGCCGGCGAAACGCTCGACGTACTTGCCGAGGATATCCGCCTCCAAGTTCACAGCGTCGCCCACCGCGCGCTCGCGCAGCGCGGTCCCCTCGAACGTGTGCGGAATAATCCAGATGCGAAACTTCCCCGATTCCACCGACGCCACCGTCAGGCTGATGCCATCCACCGCCACCGATCCTTTGAAAATCATGTAACGCATCACTTCCGACGATGCGGCAATCTCCAGCAGATGATCCTGCCCTTGTCGTTCCCAGCGCACGATTTTCCCCTGCCCGTCAATGTGGCCAGTGACGAAGTGGCCGCCAAGACGCCCGCCCACCGCCAACGAGCGCTCCAAGTTCACGAGCGACCCAACTCGCACCGATTGCAGATTCGTTCGTTCCCACGTTTCTTTCAGCAAGTCGAACTGCAACGATTTCTCGCGCCCCTTCGCTGTGATCTTCACGACCGTGAGACAGCAGCCGTTCACCGCGAGGCTGTCGCCCACACGCAAGCCACGCGCACAGGCTTTCGCACGCAACGCCAAACGAATCGCCCGCGACATCGGCCGCACCGATTCCACCACACCCGTCTCCTCAATAATTCCTGTGAACATTGTTTCCTATCAAGCCGTGCCGACGCGCGCCGTCAACAGCAAATCCGGCCCGAGCCGCCGCCATTCAATCTCGCGCAACTGGATTACCTCCGCCAAACGTTGCGCGCCAACACCCGCCACCGCGCGCCGAGAATCACGTCCGCCGAGGATTTTGGGCGCGTAAAAGAAGGCGACACGTTGCGCGAAACCGCCGAGCAGAAAAGATGCGTTCACCTCACCGCCGCCTTCGACCAAAAGGCTCGTCACTCCTTCAGCGCCCAATTGGCGCAACAGCCAGCGCAGGTCCGGCCGACCTTCTCGAACCGGAGCGACCACGACACCCACACGCTTCGCCAACGCCGCGACTCGGCGTTTCGGCGCGGCTTTTGTGACGATAACCCTCGTCAACGCTGCGAACTCGTCGTTGACGATTTGCGCATCAAGCGGCGTCCGCGCCAATGAATCGAGAACGATTCGTCTCTTCCCAGATTTTCGTTCGCCTCGGCGCACCGTCAAAGCCGGATCATCCAGTAAGACCGTGTTCACGCCCACGAGAATGGCGTCCGCACCTCGCCGCAACGTCATCGCGTGCGCGCGGCTTTCCGTGCCGGTGATCCATTTCGATTCGCCCGCGGCAGTGGCAATCTTGCCATCGAGCGTCATCGCCGCCTTCACCGTCACAAACGGCGTGTGATGAACAATCCATTGATTAAAACTCTCGTTGAGCTGCGTCGCCTCTTCAGTCAGCACGTCACGGATAACTTCAATTCCCTCGCGACGCAGAAGACGATAGCCGCGGCCGGCGTGGTTTGGATTCGGATCCGTCGCCGCAACGACGACGCGTTTGATTCCAGCAGAGACAATCGCTTCGGTGCAGGGCGCCGTGCGGCCGTGTGTGCAACACGGCTCGAGTGTCACGTAAAGCGTCGCGCCTTTTGGGTTATTCCCGCGCCGCGCCGCGTCACGCAGCGCTTCGATCTCCGCGTGCGGTTCGCCGGCTTTGCGATGCCATCCTTGACCGATAGTCTCGCCGCGCTTCACCAGCACAGCGCCAACCATCGGATTGGGCGTGGTGCATCCGCGGGCTCGTTGCGCCAGACGCAATGCCAAGCGCATGAAGCGTGTGTCCGTGTCGGCGGCCTTTGGCATCGCGGTTTATTCGGAGAAGAGGGCCTCGGCAAACTGCTTCGCGTCGAAAGGCTGGAGGTCATCCGGCTTCTCGCCGAGCCCGATGAACTTCACAGGCAGGCCCAGTTCCTTTTGGATGGCGACCACCATTCCGCCCTTGCTGGTGCCGTCGAGCTTGGTGATGACAAGTCCCGTGATCGGCACGGCCTTGTGAAATTCGCGCGCCTGCGTGAGCGCGTTCATCCCCGTCGTCGCATCAAGCACGAGCAGCACTTCGTGCGGCGCACCGGCGAGTTGCTTGCCCATCACGCGGTGCACCTTCTGTAATTCCTGCATCAGGTTGTGCTTCGTGTGCAGACGGCCCGCGGTATCCACGAGGAGAAAGTGCGTGCCGCGCGCGGTGGCGGCGGTGATGGCGTCGTGCGCGACGGCGGCAGGATCGGCCCCGTGCGCGCCGGCGATGACGTGAACATTGAGTCGGCCGCCCCAGACTTTCAACTGCTCGACAGCCGCGGCGCGAAACGTGTCGCACGCAGCGAGCAGCGTGGTCTCACCACGTGATTGAATCAGATGCGCGAGCTTGGCCGAAGTCGTCGTCTTACCGGTGCCGTTGACGCCGACGATTGAGACGACGGTCAAGCCGCTCCCAGCGCGGCGGAGTTCGGATTGGTTCGCGCCGAGGCTCTTTTCAACTTCCGCGCGAGCGATGGCAAAAACATCGAGACCCGTGCCGCCTTGCGTCTCATACGCCTTCTTCACCGCGGCCACGATCTGCGTCGTCATCGCCATCCCGAGATCAGCGCCGATGAGCGCGTGTTCCAATTGTTCGAGCGTGGTTTCGGTGAGCTTGGGCGAGCCGGAAACGATCCGTTTGATTTCGTGGAGGAGCCGGTCGTGTGTCTTGAAAAGGCCGTCCTTGAACTTTTGGAAGAGCCCCATATCAGGTGGCTCGGCGCGCAGCGACGCGTTTCTTGAGCAGCTCGACGAACTGATAAGGAAGCTTGGTTGAGCCGATGAGCGGTTGGCCTTTGTTCATGCCGTGACAATCAGAACCGCCCGTGACCAGCAACCGGTGCTTGTCGGCGATCAGCATGTAGTGCTCCATGATCGGCGTGGAATGCTTGGTGTAGAAACACTCGAGACCGTCCATCCCCGCGGCGACGAGACCGGGAATGACATGGTCGGCACGATAAAGTCCAGGGTGAGCGAGCGAAGCCAATCCACCGGCTTGATGGATCAAATCAATTGCCTCAGCTGCGGTCATCCGATACTTCGGCATCCACGCGGGTTTGCCTTTCTTGAGAAAACGATCGAACGCCTCGTCCATGCCGGAACAGATACCCAACTGCACCAGCGCGCGGCCGATGTGCGGCCGACCCGGCGCGCGGCAGTTGGCGATGTCGAACACCATCTGCACATCGAGCTTCACGCCGAGCGCGTTGATGCGCGCGACCATCTCGCGGATGCGGTTGACGCGGACTTCTTGAAACTTCGCGAGCGCAGTGCAGAGCTTCTCGTTCGCCGTGTCTAGAAAGTAGCCGAGAATGTGCAGCTCCTGCCTCTCGTGCTCACAGGTCAGCTCGCTGCCGGGGACAAACTCGATGCCGTGCGTGACGCAGGCTGCGGCCATCCGCGGGCAGCCCTCCATCGTGTCGTGGTCCGTCAACGCCACGGCCGAGAAGCCGAGCCGGTGCGCGTGGCCGGCCAACTCTTCCGGCGTGTAAGTGCCGTCGGAGAAATTCGTGTGAAGATGGAGGTCGGCAAACATCTTAGCTGCGCGCGGGGCGTTTCAATTCGCCGCGTACCTTGTCGAGGATGCCGTTGACGAAACGGCCGCTCTCGTCGGTGGAAAACTTCTTCGCGATATCCACCGCTTCGTTGATGCTGACCACCGGCGGAATGTCATCGCGATGCAGCATCTCGTACACCGCGAGGCGGAGGATGTTGCGGTCCACCACGGCCATCCGGTGCAAATCCCAATTCTTCGCTTGGGCGATGATGATTTCGTCGATCTGATTACGGTTCGTGATTGTGCCGTGGATGAGCGGGTCGGCGAAAAGGCGCGTGGCGGCCTCGTCGGTGCTCATCGGTGGGAACTGCGGCTCCTGCCCCCACTTCGCGTCGCCCTTCTCATCAGCGATGACGATGGCACGCTGCGAACTCCAGAAATGATCGAGCGCCGACGCGAGATCCTCGGGCGGATTCACATCGTGTTGAAACAGGAACTGAATGGCGCGTTCACGCGCATCACGTCGCATACCCATACAAAAGTCGTAGTTTAATATTTCGGCACGCTGTGATCGATTTCGTCCGACCACGCAGCGATGCCGCCCTTCACGCTCTTCGCGTATTTAAAACCTTGTTCCTTGAGGAACTGGACCGCCTTGAGTGAGCGCACGCCGCTCTTGCAGTGAACGTAAAGATGCTGGTTCGGATCCAGCTCGGTGAAACGCTGTGGCAATGCGCCGAGCGGAATCAACGGCACGCCGGCAACATGGGCGATCTGGAATTCGTCCGGCTCGCGCACGTCGATGACTTTGATGCCGAGCTTCGAATCGTCCAGCGCCCGCTTCATCTCCTGCACCGTCACCTCGTCGGGATTCTGCGCCGGATGGAGCGGCTCGGGCATGATGCCGCAGAACTGCTCGTAATCGATCAGCTTGGTGATTGTCGGCTTGTCGCCGCAAACTGGACACTGCGGGTCGCGGCGGAGCTTCAGCTCGCGGAACTTCATGTCGAGCGCGTTGAAGAGCATCAAGCGGCCGACGAGCGACGTGCCCTTCCCCAAAGCGAGTTTCAAAATCTCGGTGGTCTGAATGCAGCCGATGATGCCCGGAAGCACTCCCAGCACACCGCCTTCAGCGCAGCTCGGCACCATGCCCGGCGGCGGCGGCTCGGGATAAAGGCAACGGTAGCACGGCCCACCCAAGTGCGGCGCGAACACGCTGGCTTGGCCATCGAAGCGGAAAATCGAGCCGTACACGTTCGGCTTCTTGAGCAGCACGCAGGCATCGTTGGTCAGATAGCGCGTGGGAAAATTGTCCGTGCCATCCACCACGATGTCGTACTTGCCGATGATCTCGAGCGCGTTCTCACTCGAGAGGCGGGTGTTGTAAATCTCCACCGCAACACCGGGATTGAGATTGGCGATCGTCTCTTTCGCCGACTCCGCTTTGGAACGGCCGACATCCGGCGTCCCGTGCAGAAGTTGGCGCTGGAGATTCGAGAAATCCACCGTGTCGAAATCCACAATACCGATGCGTCCGATGCCCGCCGCGGCGAGATACATGGCGATCGGCGAACCCAACCCGCCCGCGCCGATGCAGAGTACGCTGGCGGCTTTGATCCGCTTCTGGCCCGCCAAACCGACCTCAGGTAGAATCAAGTGCCGCGAGTAACGGCGGATTTCATCGTTGTTCAATTCCATAATCCAAATAAAACTCTCGTCAGAGTAGTTCAGTCGCAAGTCCGAAAGCAAGCTACGCCACAACACGTGAAGACATCGCCGAGGAATACCGCCAAAATCCTGCGCAACGCCGCGCCGTTTAAGCCGACGCTCGCCATCGTGCTCGGCAGCGGATTTGGCTCGGTGCTGGATCACGTCGAGGCCGCCGCGCGTCTCCCTTATTCCAAACTGCCGGGTTTCCTGCCTGCAAACATAGCCGGTCACGGAGGCGAGGTGGTGTTCGGCAAACTCGGCGGCGCGCCCGTGCTCATCTTGAGCGGACGCGCGCACTATTACGAAGGCCACGATTTCGCGAGCATCACTTTTCCTGTTCGCGTTCTCGCCGAATACGGCATCGAATCACTGCTACTCACCAACGCCGCCGGAGGAATCAATCGCAAATTCCGTCCCGGCGACTTCATGCAGTTGGCCGACCATATCAATTTTCTCGGCGCGAACCCGCTGCGTGGCCCGATAGTTGCGGGCCGCGAACACTTCGTGGATCTCTCGCACGTGTACGACGCCGTTCTCGGTAAACTTTTGCAACGCGCGGCCAAAGGCACCGGCGCCAAACTCCACGCGGGTGTCTATCTTGCAGTGAGTGGTCCGAGCTACGAAACTCCGGCGGAGATTCGTGCCTTCGGACGACTCGGCGCAGATGCGGTCGGAATGAGCACCGTGCCCGAAGCGATTGTCGCGCGGCAATGCGGCCTGCGCGTGGCCGGCCTCTCGTGCATCACGAACGCCGCGGCTGGCCAATCTGCACACACCCTCTCCCACGCCGATGTCCTCGCCACGGGCGATGCCGCTGGCCGAGGAGCCGCTCGATTGCTGGAAAACTTCGCCGCGCTTTATGCCAAAACAGAAACGGATTGATGCTTCCACGCTCATCGTCGCGGCTCTCGCCGCGCAACGCCGGGCCGTCGCGCCTTACTCGCGCTTCAAAGTCGGGGCAGCGTTGTTGACCGCTTCCGGTGAAATCATCACCGGCGCAAATGTGGAGAGCGCTAGTTACGGCCTCTCTTGTTGCGCGGAACGTGTCGCCCTTTTCAAGGCACTAACGGATGGCTCGTGCGATTTCCGCGCTGTGGCGGTCGTTTCGCGAGGGGGCGTCACTCCCTGCGGCGCCTGCCGCCAACTCCTCATCGAGTACGCGAAGGATGCCGTCCTTTTCGTGGCCGACAGCCGCAATCCAACCACAATCCGACGTTTTCGCGTGCGCGATTTACTTCCGGCTGCCTTCACTGACCTTCCGCCCACCCCTTCATAAATGGGAATAACAGTCGATTGACTTAATAAGTGGCCCTGATTTACTGGCAGCCATGCAAATTGAGAGCCTGAAAGTTTTCTGCGACTTGGCCGAGACCGAGAGTTTCACCAAGGCCGCCCAGATCAACGAAGTGACGCAATCCGCTGTCAGCCAGCAAATCAGTTCGCTGGAGAGACAGTTCAAGGCGCTGCTCATCGAGCGGAGCAAGAAGAAGTTCCGCCTCACGCGCGAGGGGCAGGTTCTCTACGATTACAGCAAGCAAATCGTCCAGACCTACGATTCGCTCCACCACAAGATTCAAGAGATCAAGGATATCGTTTCCGGCAGCATCCGCGTCACCACCATCTACTCCATCGGTTTGCACGACCTGCCGCCTTACATCAAAAAGTTTCTGAAGGCGCATCCGACCGTTAACATCTCGGTCGAGTATCGTCGCGCCACGCAAGTATACGAGGACGTGCTGGGCAACATCACGGATATCGGCCTCGTCGCCTATCCGGTCAAAGACCATCGACTCGAAGTGATGCCGCTTCGGAAGGATCTCCTCGTACTCATCTGCCATCCCAGCCATCCGCTTGCGAAGCACAAAGTCGTGAAGCTTGCCGAGCTTCAAAACCAGAAATTCATCGGCTTCGAACCGGATATCCCGACTCGCAAAGCCATCGATAAAATCCTCAAAGATCGCGACGTGAACGTGAACCACGTCATGGAGTTCGACAACATCGAGACCGTGAAACGCGCTGTGGAGATTGATGCCGGCATCTCCATGGTGCCGCAAGGCACCGTGGCCCAAGAGGTCGCCAAGCACACGCTCGCCCAAGTGGAGATTGACGACGCGGACTTCTTCCGTCCGCTCGCCGCTGTTTACAAGAAGAACAAAGTGCTTTCGCCGGCCATGAGACAATTCCTCGACCTGCTCAAAACTGAGTGAGCAGGTGATCGGCCTATTCCGAGCCCGTGTTTACTTCAGATTCTCGGGGTTAAGCGGCTTGAGATCTTTCGGCAGGAACAGTCCGTTCTTGCGGATTAACTCTCCGTCGAACCACACCTCGCCGCCGCCCCATTCCTTGCGCTGGATGAGCACCATGTCCCAGTGCACCGCTGAGCGATTGCCGTTGTCAGCCACTTCGTAGGCTTGCCCGGGCGTGAAGTGCAGCGAGCCAGCGATCTTCTCGTCGAACAGGATATCGCACATCGGCGAGAGAATGTGCGGATTGAACCCCAAACTGAACTCGCCGATGTACCGCGCGCCCGCGTCAGTGTCCAAAATCTCGTTGAGCTTCTTCGTATTGTTCGACGTGGCTTTGACGATTTTGCCGTGCTCGAATTCCAGCCGCACGTTCTCGAACTTCGTGCCCGCGTAAATCGTCGGCGTGTTGAACTGGATGTGTCCCTCCACCGAATCTTTCACTGGACACGAGAAGCATTCGCCGTCGGGAATGTTCCGCAGCCCTTCGCAAGCAATGGCGTCGATGCCTTTCTTGCTGAACGTGAGGTCCGTGCCCGGCCCTTTCAGATGCACGTGATTGGCGAGCTTCATCCGGCGTTGCAACGGCTGCATCGCGCGTTCCATACGACGATAGTCCATCGTGCACACATCGAAGTAGAAATTCTCGAACGCCTCCGTGCTCATGTTGGCCGCCTGCGCCATGCTCGGCGTCGGCCAGCGCAGCACGCACCAGCGCGTTTTGTTGACGCGATAATTCTGCACCGGCCGCAGCGTCTTCGCGTAGAACTGCATCTTGTCCGCCGGCACATCAGACATCTCGCTGGTATTCGCCGCACCACGAATGGCGATGTACGCCTGCACCTTTTTCATGCGGAACATCTCCACATCTCGCACTAGCGACGCGTGACTGGCGTCGGTGCCTTTTTGCGACTCGCGCAGAACACGCGTGTGGCGCGTCTCAACGACCGGAGTGGCGCCGACCTTGCGCGCTGCACGCATGAGTTCCACGGTGAATTCATCCGGCACATCAATCATATCCAGCAGCACGGCCTCGCCGCGGTTGAGCTTGGCGGAATATTCGATGAGCAGCTTGGCGAGTTTGGGATAGCGCGGATCAGTCATAGTTTTTGGATTATAGGAATGGCGCCGCGGAGTGCGAATCAAATTTAACGGCGACTTGGTTCGAATTGAATCGGCGGCGACCAATGGCTCCAGCGACCGGCGTCATCTTTGAAGCGGGCGCGGACACGATAGGTCTGTCCGGCAGCGAACGCATCCGGCGGCAAACGGATCCCCATCGGCGCGAAGGTTATTTCTTCACTTATC
>Ga0049085_10001041_pt1 | contig 10972 bp, 11 predicted proteins | sample GreLakmeSU08MSRF_FD_66721 | JGI IMG/M metagenome (GOLD analysis project Ga0049085, IMG submission 66721) | Freshwater lentic microbial communities from great Laurentian Lakes, MI, USA - Great Lakes metaG SU08MSRF | ecosystem: Environmental > Aquatic > Freshwater > Lake | place: Great Lakes... | reverse complement strand
GCTATTGAAGCTATGATAATAGAAGAAATAACTAGTTTTAAACTAGAAGGCTTCTGATTTTTTTTGGAAAAAGTCATGTTTTTTAAAATATTGAATGATTAATAAAATTAATTTTTTATGATTTACCTAATTCTAAGAAAAACTTTTATTCAATGCAACCATCTTTTTTAATAGAAAATAATTTTGACACAGCTTTAATCTGTGGCATTGATGAAGCGGGTCGCGGACCTTTGGCGGGGCCAGTTGTTGCATCTTGCGTAATGCTCGAAAAAAAAAATTTTTTGAAATCGGTGAATGATTCAAAAAAACTTTCAAAAAATATCCGAAAAAAAATTTATGACGAATTAATAAAAAATTGTAAATTTGGAATTGGCGTCGTTGATGAAAAAATAATTGATGAAATAAATATCTTACAAGCAACTAAGTTAGCAATGCTTAAAGCCTATCAAGATTTTTGTAAAAAATATAATTTATTTTTGGAAATAATTTTAGTTGATGGAAATTTTAAGCCATTCGATTTACAAGATAAAATATTACAAATTCAGCCAATTATTAAGGGCGACCAAAAAAGCTACTCAATCGCTTCCGCGTCAATAATAGCAAAAGAATACCGTGATGAAATAATGTTAAATTATCATCAAAAATTTCCAATTTATGGTTTTGATAAACATAATGGATATGGCACAAAAAATCATATAGAAAATATTAAAAAGTATGGAATTTGTGAAATTCATAGAAAGACTTTTGAGCCAATAAAGACAATGCTTAATAGTTAAATAAAATTTTAATTTAAAATAATTTTTAAACTAAAAATGTTAATAATTGATGAGAAAAAATCTAACGCTATTGATGTGGCGATCGATTTTTTACAAAAAGGAAAAGTAATTTGTTTTGCCACGGATACAGTTTATGGAGTTGCTGTTGATGCTACAAATTCTAAGGCTGTGGATGGTTTATATAAATTAAAAAATCGTGAAAAAAATAAGCCAATTGCTATTTTTTTAAAAAATTTAGAAAGCGCTAAAAAATTATTTATTTTTAATGATTTAGCGAGTGAAGTTGCAAAAAAATATATGCCGGGAGATATTACAATAATATTGGAAACAACAGATTATGCCAAAAAAATTCTCGCTAAAAACTTGAATAATAATAATTTTATTGGTTTTAGAATTATCGATAGTTATTTTGTAAAAAAATTATTTGAAAAATATAACGGAATTTTGGCGGTATCGAGTGCTAATGAAGCATCCCAGAGTCCTTGTATATCAGCAAGTTTGGTTAAAAAAAATTTAAAAAATCTTGATTTGTTAATTGCTGGAAAAAAAACTAGCAAATTATCATCAACCATTGTTAAAATTGCTGATGATGAATTAATTTTAATTCGCCAAGGAAAACTAATTTTAAAATACTATGTCAATCAATAATTTCTTAAAATTGCCTATTGTTAAAATCACTGCGATGGCCGTCATGCTTTATTATATTTTTGATAAAACCAAAGAAGATCCGCAAGCAATTTCTTATCATATCACAAAAGAAAATTTTACTAAGTCGATTGAAAATGTCAAAAATACTGTTGAAAAAATATCTACTGCTAACGAGCAACTCAAAGCTTCACAAGAGCTTGTTGATGAAGCTTCTGAAGTTAAAAAGTTAAAGTTATTTTACAGAACTATTCGCGAAGGCACTGGCGGTAATAAAGTTGTTTGTGGTAGCGAAGTAAGTATTGAATATGATTTAATGAATATAGAAAGTGGCGAAGTAATCAACAAGTCTAATATGAAATTTGATATCGGAACTAAATTTAATGAATTAATAGAGAGAGCTTTGATGGGTATGACTGCTGGTGGCATAAGAATCGTTGAAATTCCTATTGATTTTAAAACTGGAGATAATGTTTATGACGAGATGATCCAAAAATCAGGAATGGTGTATGAAATTTCATTAATAAGCGTTAGCGACAATGCAAAAAATAATTTAACTTGCGATGAATAAAAATAAAAATGCAGAAGGTTTATCAAAATTTTTATATGATTACCTTCCAATCATAGTTTTCTTTGTTTGTTATAAGCTTTCTGTGGTTTATGACAAATTATTATTTGCTACTCTGGCAATGCTTTTCACCACATTTATCGCCATTTTTACAAGTTATATTTTAACTAGAAAAATTCCAAAAGTTGCAACCTTTTCGGCGTGTATTCTAGGATTTTTTTGTGGATTAACGATTATTTTTGATGATGAATATTATATAAAAATTAAGCCAACAATTATAAATTTAATTTTTGCTGGAATATTATTTTATGGAAATTATATGCAAAAACCAATGTTAAAATATTTGCTTGGTGAGCAAATAAAAATGAACTTTAAAAATTGGCAAATTTTATCTTTTCGCTGGGCTTGTTTTTTTTGTTTTTTGGCAATTTTGAATGAAATTATTTGGAGAAATTTTGCAACGGATTTTTGGGTTCAGTTTAAAGTTTTCGGCATGATGACAATTTCAATGATGTTTACTCTTTCTCAGATTCCACTCATAATTAAAGCTCAAAAAAATTAAATTTTAAATTAAAAAATTTGATTTTATTGCCTTGTTCTTTTGAAAGAAAAGCTACCGCCATCTCTTGTTTCAAAAAGCGCTGGAATTTTTATTCTAGCCTCTTTTTGCCACTGATGTTTTTTGTAAGAGAGGTTAAAAATTTCCAATTTCATTGGAAATGGTATAATTGACCTTAAAAACAACAACCAAAAAACAATAAATTGATACTATTGAAGTCAAAATCAAATAAATTCTTCTGGTAAAAAATGTGATTAATTTTGGCAAAATAATTTTTCTTATAATTAAATTTTTGATTAAAATTTAATTTTTTATTTCTACCAGCAATAATTATTAAAATATTTCTAAAAACTTTTGTTGAAAAAGTTCTTTTATAATTTTTTGAATTTCTAATAAAATCAGAATTATTTAAATTTATAATTTCTTTTTTAACTAAAGCGAGGTGATTATTATTTTGCAATTGTGACATAATCACAATCATTAGAGCGATGAAATGATTATTCATAAAATTTGATTCTTGAGGAAAAAAATGGCTACGAATATATGATTTGTAGCAAAAGAAGTGCAAAAAATGCAAATCGTTATTGGCTACAACAGCAAGAGACAAGATGGGTTTTTGGAAGTTTTATAGTATTTGTAGTTTTTTTATAAGTAATCATTTTTCTATATTTCATCATATTTTTATTAAGAAAATTGTAAAATACTAAATTATCTTAGCAAGTAAATAATAATTTTTTTATGATTAAATTTAATTTATTATGTTTTAAGTGATGTTTTTTATTGGAAAAGTGATTTTTAATAATCAATAATTGTAACGATATTGAGGCTGTTAATATCTTCAATTCCTGAAACATAAACCGAATTTTTATCGATCTTTCTAACGACGCCAATAAGCAATCCTGGTGGCACGGCGTCACCATCGCTTGAGGTAAATATTTTATCGCCAATGTTAATTTGATGATTCTTAGGAAGGTATAAAATTTCCATTAAGCCACTGTTATTTCCAGCGAGGATTCCTCTATTTCTGGCTCTAGAAGCTATAATTGGAATGCGAGAACTTGAATCGGTTAATAAAAGTATTCTTGATTTATCTTCGAAAACTTCAGAAACTCTGCCAATAACTCCGCGATTGCCGGCAATAATCTGCCCTTCTCTGATATCGCGACTTTTCCCCGAGTCAATCAATAATTTTTGGTCAAAAGCTTGGTGTGACATTCCTATTACTCGAGCAATTTTGTAGTTTTCAGTTTTTGATTTTACAAAATTTAAAGCACTTCTCAATTCTTTGTTTTCTTGGTGAATGGCAAGCGAAGTTAGATAATAATTTTGTAGTTTAAATAACTCTTCTTTCAATTGAATATTTTCTTTTTTTGCCATTGCTAATTTATTAAAATTAACAATCAAATCAATTGATGAGCTAATCGGAAGCGATATTATTTTAATAATAGGAGTTGATATTATTATGAAGCCGTTGCTAATTTTATTGCTGAAATCATGATTGATTTTTGAAGTTATTAAGCAAATTATACATAAAAAAATAAAAAACATAGTTTCGATTTTGCGAAAAACTAAATTGAAACTATGTTGAATTATTAGGTTTGATCTTGGTGTATGGTTTAGATAACTGGTCATTGAAAATAAATTTAATGATTTTAGTCTTGTCTAAATAAAGTTGCTCTGAACATCTTGGTATTTTCTAAAACTTTACCACAGCCGTTTACTACACAAAGCAAAGGATCTTCGGCAACAAATACTGGTAATCCAGTTGCTTGTCTAATAACATGATCAAGATTTTTCAATAAAGCTCCGCCACCAGAAAGAACTATACCTCTTTCAACAATATCTGAAGAAAGTTCGGGAGGAGTGCATTCAAGTGCGACTTTAATAGCATCAACAATTTGTTCTACCGGCTCCATCAAGCTTTCAGCAATTTGGCGTTCAGTTAAAATCATTTCTTTAGGAATCCCATTTGATAAATCTCGACCTTTAACTTCTACGACTAAGCCATCGCCTTGCTCAGGAGGGCAGGCGGCGCCAATATTTTTCTTAATTCTTTCGGCAGTTGATTCGCCAATTAATAAATTTTGATAACGACGAATGTAAGAAATAATAGCCTCATCCATTTTATCGCCACCAACACGAACAGAGCGAGAATAAACAATTCCACCAAGTGATAAAATTCCAACTTCAGTTGTACCACCGCCAATGTCAACAATCATTGAACCTGTAGGTTCTGTAACGGGAAGATTAGCACCAATTGCAGCAGCCATTGGCTCTTCGATCAAGTAAACTTCGTTGGCACCAGCACCCTCTGCGGCGTCTTGAATAGCTCTTCTTTCAACTGGGGTTGAGCCAGAGGGAACGCAAATAATAATTTGTGGACCTAACCAACTCTTGGTTTGATTAACTTCGCGAATAAAGTGTTTAATCATTTCGGCGGCAACTTTAAAGTCAGCAATAACGCCATCTTTCAAAGGGCGAATTGCCTCAATTTTTGCAGGTGTTCGACCAAGCATCATTTTTGCGGTATTTCCAAAAGCACAAGTTACGGATTTTCCGCCTTCGCTTAAAACCGCAACAACAGATGGCTCGTTAAGAACAACTCCTTGACCACGAACATAAACTAGAGTGTTTGCAGTGCCAAGATCAATGGCAATATCTTTTGAAGTAAATGAAAATAATTTTGGGAACATAATTTCTCCTAATGGTTTTTTAATTTTTCTAGACAATTTATATAAGCGATTGCTGAAGCAACTAAAACATTAGTGCTGGCACCGCTTGCAGAATAAATTCGATTATTTTTTTTAAGACGAACGAGGACATTAGCTTGCGCATCTGTTCCTTCGGTTACTGCTTCAACTTTATAGAGTTCAAGCTTTGCTCCCCGTGGAATAATTTTATCAATTGCAGAAAAAATTGCGTCAACTGGACCGTCTTTAGATATAAAAGTAGTTTGTTCTAAATTGGTGTCAATTCTTATTTTTATAAAAATTTTAGCATCTTTGTTATTTCCGCAATCAACATCAAGTTCTAAAAGTTGATAATGGGCTTGATTTTCAATGATTGACCCGTCAATTAAAGAAACTAAATCTTCGTTAGAAATTTCTTTTTTCTTGTCGGCTAAATCTTTAAATCTCAAAAAAGATTCATTCATAATTTCTTCGGATAAATCATAACCTAGTTCTTTTAATCGATCTTTGAAAGCTGAGCGACCAGAAAGCTTTCCAAGCGTTAAAGAGGTTTTTTCGATACCAACTGATTGTGGAGTTATGATTTCATAAGTTTCACGATGTTTTAACATGCCATCTTGATGAATACCGCTTTCGTGAGCGAAGGCGTTGGCGCCAACAATCGCTTTGTTTGGTTGAATTACGAATCCAGTAATATTTGAAACTAATTTTGAAATTCTTGAGATCATTGTTGTGTCAATGTTGGTTTCAAAATTATAAATATCAGAACGAGTTTTTATCGCCATTACAATTTCTTCAAGAGCCGCGTTGCCAGCGCGTTCACCAATGCCGTTAATTGTGCATTCAATTTGTCTTGCGCCCGCGCGCATTGCGGATAAAGAGTTGGCGACTGCTAATCCGAGATCGTCGTGGCAATGAGCGGAAATTATAGCCTTATCGATGTTTACAACATTATTTTTTATAGCGGTAATTAAGGCAAAATATTCTTCAGGAGTGGTGTAGCCAACAGTATCAGGAATATTGATGGTTGTAGCTCCGGCACTGATAGCAGTTTCAATAGCTTTAAATAAAAAATCATGTTTTGAGCGAGTGGCATCTTCGGGTGACCAATCAACTTCATCGCATAAATTTCTAGCCAAACTAACGCTGTCCTTGATGGCTTCGAGAACTTGCTCTTGAGACATTCTCAGTTTGAATTCCATGTGAATTGGTGAAGTCGCAATGAAAGTATGAATCCGTGAACGCTGTGCCCCGTTCAAGGCTTTAGCGGTAATTTCAATATCATTTTTTTTGGCACGAGCTAAGCCACAAATCGTCGCATTTTTTATGGTTTTGGCGATGCGATTAACCGCCGAGAAATCACCCTCCGATGCAGCTGGAAAGCCGGCTTCGATGACATCAACGCGCATTTTTTCGAGAGCTTTGGCAATTAATAATTTTTCTTCAATATTCATGGTTGCGCCGGGAGCTTGCTCGCCATCACGAAGAGTGGTATCAAAAATAATTATTTTTTCTTTTGCCATTTGCATTTAAATTTGCTTTCTTGAAATAATTTTTTATAGTTTTTTTATCACTAATTATAAAACCTAAAAACACAAAATCAATTCAATTTTTGAAAAATGAATCAATATAAAAATATAATTGATATCGCTTCAATCGCAACTCCATGCACTTTTGAAGAAAATGATTTAATAAAAAAAATTCTTGTTAAAAATAATTTTGAAGTAAATTTTTTTAACGAAAACCAAGTTTCAATAAATGAACCGCAAAATAATCTTTTTGCTAGCATTGACCCTCATCAAAGATTTTTAAATTTTCAACAAGCGAGCGAAAATATTAATTCAAAAATAATTTGGTGTAATCGCGGAGGCTATGGCAGTGCAGATATTCTGCCTTTTTTATACAAAATGCCTAAGCCTAAAAATAAGAAAATTTTAATCGGTTTTAGCGATATAGTTTCGATTGCCAGTTTTGTTCAACAAAATTGGGGCTGGACAGTTATTTGCGCGCCAATGTTGGCGCAGATTTTAAAAAATAAAGTTTCTACTCAATCGCAACAAATAATTTTTGATTTAATTCATAAAAAAATTACCGAATTAAATTATGATTTAAAATTATTAAAAGGCGTTGCAAGCAATGTGGAAGCTGAAATTGTCGGTGGTTGCGTGAGTGTTTTAGCGGGAAATTACGCCACTAAAAATCAAATAAATTGGCGTAATAAAATTTTATTTTTAGAAGATGAAGGCGAAGATGGCGAAAGGCTTGAGCGTTATTTTACGCAAATTGCTTTCATGATTAATGAAAAAAAATCTCAACCAAAAGCTATTTTATTAGGAAATTTTTTAGAAGGAAATGATTTTGGTAACCCACAATCGCAAAAAATTAACATAGCAATTCAAAAATTTTGTGATAAAATAAATGATATTACAATTTGGCAAGAAACCAGCAATTCTCTAGGGCATTCCTTCAATCAGAAACCTTTAATTTTAGGAATTAAAAGTAAAATTTTAACTCGGGGAAAAATTTTGCAAAAAATTAATTTGAGTTTTTTTTCTAAAAAGTTAAAAATAAAATAATCGATTTTTTAAAGAAAATAATTTTATTGATAAAGTGACTTCTGTAAATCAAAATAAAAACATGACCATTAATTTTGGTCCACAACATCCCGCGGCTCATGGAGTTTTGCGCTTGGTTCTTGAAATGGATGGCGAGGTCATAATTCGCGCCGATCCACATATTGGCTTGCTTCATCGTGGCACCGAAAAACTGATTGAATATAAAACTTATCTTCAGGCCGTTCCATATTTTGATCGCTTAGATTATGTATCGCCAATGTGCCAAGAGCACGCTTATGCTTTGGCTGTTGAGAAGTTGTTAGGTTGCAATATTCCGCGTCGAGCACAATTTATTCGTGTGATGTTTTCCGAAATTACGCGTCTCTTAAATCACATTATGGCAATTACGACTCAAGCCCTTGATGTTGGTGCTATGACGCCACTTTTATGGATGTTTGAAGAGCGCGAAAAAATGATGGGTTTTTATGAAAAAGTTTCGGGCTCAAGAATGCACTCGGCTTATATTCGCCCCGGTGGCGTCCATCAAGATTTACCTGCCGGATTACTTGAAGAAATCGCCGAGTTTATTAAGCAACTTCCAAAAAAAATTAACGCTATGGAAAATCTTTTAACTGAAAATCGTATTTTCAAGCAAAGATTGGTCGATATTGGCGTGGTTTCAAAGCAACAAGCTATTGATTGGGGCTTTTCCGGTCCTATGATTCGTGGCTCAGGAATCGCTTGGGATTTGCGCAAAAGTCAGCCTTATGAAATTTATGGTGAACTTGATTTTGATATTCCAATTGGCAAAAATGGCGATTCTTACGATCGCTATTTAATTCGCGTTCAAGAAATGTTTGAATCGATTAAAATTATTGAACAATGTATTGCTAAAATTCCTAATGGCGAAGTTATCACCGACGATAAAAGAGTTGCTCCACCCAAAAGAGCTGACATGAAAAATTCGATGGAAGGTTTGATAAATCATTTTAAACTTTATACCGAAGGATATCATGTTCCCGCTGGCGAAGTTTATGGTTGTGTTGAAGCGCCGAAAGGTGAATTTGGAGTTTATATAATTTCCGATGGCTCAAATAAACCGCATCGTTGTCGTCTTCGCGCTCCTGGATTTGCTCATTTGCAAGGTTTAGAATTTATGGTAAAAGGCAATTTATTAGCCGATGTTGTTACGGTAATTTCAACGCAAGATATTGTATTTGGAGAAGTTGATAGATAAAATTTGACATTTGCATTTTTTAAAATATTATTTTCGCCCTAATTTTTTAGGTTTATTTAAATTTTATTATCCAGTAGCTAACTTCTAGTTAAAAATATTTTAATTTTTAAAAATCCAATTATATAAACTGTTATTTTTCTTTAAGATGAAAATTTATAATTCAATAAAATCGGCCAAAAAAAGAGACAAAAACTGCAAAGTGGTTCGTAGAAAAGGTCGTCTTTACATTATCAACAAAGTAAATCCTCGCTTCAAAGCTCGTCAGGGTTAATTTATTTATAATTTTAAGATGAATGATTTTACTAAAAAAATCAGACTTGGCACCAGAGCTAGTAATCTAGCTCTCTCTCAGGTTGCAGAAGTTCATCTTCTAATCGCCAATTTTTTCCCAGAAGTTAAGATTGAAATTATTCCAATCACAACTTCGGGAGATAAAATTCAAGATAAAAATCTTGCCGAAATTGGAGGCAAGGGTTTATTTATCAAAGAGCTTGAAGAGGCTTTAATAAATAATAAAATTGATGTTGCGGTTCATTCCTCAAAAGATATTCCACCAATAATTCACGAGGACACAGAAATTTGCGCCTTTACCAAGCTTCTTGATTCGAGAGATTGCTTTGTTTCAAAAAAATATTCTTCATTCAAAAAATTACCAAAAAATGCTGTAATTGGTACTTCCTCAACTAGGCGCAAAGCTTACATTCTCAAAGAGCGCCCCGATTTAAAAGTTGTTAATTTTCGTGGCAATATCGATACCCGTTTGGACAAAATTGAAAATGACGAAGTTGATGGCGCAATTTTGGCGGTTGCGGGCTTGATGCGCTTGGGTAAAGAAAATAAAATTACCGAAATTTTTAATGTTGAAAAAATGTTGCCGTCGGGTGGACAAGGATCTTTAGCTCTTCAAATTCGCGAAAAAGACAAAAATTTGGCAAAAATTTTACAAAAAGTTAATGATGAACCAACACAAATTTGTGTTAAAAGTGAAAGAGCTTTTTTGCGCGAACTAGGAGCTTCTTGTACTACGCCAGTAGGGGCTTATGCCTATATCGAAAATAAAAAATTAATTTTAAAAACATCAATTATTGATTATGATGGAAGTGAAATTTTTGAAACCACTTCCAAATGTGATATTTCTTTAGAAAAAGCTCTCGAATTAGGTTTTAAAGCCGGCGAGCAAACCAAGAAAAAAGCACAAAAACTTCTTCAAAAAATTATTTAAATTTACAATTAATTAATTTTCATGAAAAAAATCAAAGACTTCTTAATAAAAAATAATTTTGACTATTTTTTATTGCCCAATTCCGATGAATTTTTTTCGGAATATCTTCCACAAAATCAAAAAAAAATTGAATTTAGTTGTGGTTTTACTGGCTCAAGCGCCACTATAATTTTTGGTCAGAAAAAAAATTATTTTTTTACCGATGGTCGTTATATTTTACAAGCTAAACAACAACTTAATTTAAATGAATTTGAAATCATAAATATTGCCGATAAGTCTTTAATTGCTTGGCTTCAGGAATTTGTTGACGAAACACAAAATTTGGCTTTAGATCCCAAATTATTGAGTAAAGATTTTGTAGATGAATGTGAAGTTTTTTTATCCAAAATTACTTTTTTACAAAGAAATCCTATTGATGAAATTTGGGTTGATAAGCCTATTACAAAATGTTCACAAGTTTTTTCTTGTCCGCTAAATTTAGTTGGCGAAGATTTTGAGCAAAAAAAATCAAAACTATTGAGTAATTTTGTAAGTGATGGGATTTTTATTTCTAAGCCTGAAAACTTAAATTGGCTATTGAATATTAGAAGTGATGATATCGAATTTACCCCTTTGTTTCTTGCGCAGGCGCTACTTTTTAAAAATGGTAAATTAATTATTTTTGGAGAAAAAGAAAGGTTTAAAAATATTAATTTAAAAAATGTTGAAATAGTTTCCAAG
>Ga0049085_10001039_pt1 | contig 10977 bp, 12 predicted proteins | sample GreLakmeSU08MSRF_FD_66721 | JGI IMG/M metagenome (GOLD analysis project Ga0049085, IMG submission 66721) | Freshwater lentic microbial communities from great Laurentian Lakes, MI, USA - Great Lakes metaG SU08MSRF | ecosystem: Environmental > Aquatic > Freshwater > Lake | place: Great Lakes... | reverse complement strand
AATGTGGCGCAATATGCGGCGTTGGCCGCCGTTTCAGGCGACTTGTCGGCAGTTGCGATGATGCGCGAGAGTTTCGCGCGTCGTGGCGAGTTGATGCACAAAATGTTGAATGAGATTACTGGTGTCAGTTGTATGCAACCCCAAGGTGCATTTTATTGCTTTCCAGATTTTTCTGGTTTATTGAATCGCAATTTAAGTGGCGTCACTGCGGCGACGACCCTTGAATTGGCTGATGTCGTGCTTGATCGGGTGAAAGTTGCTTTTGTGCCGGGTGAGGCGTTCGGTTTGGCGCGCTATGCGCGCTTTTCGTTCGCGCTCGGCGACGACGACCTGCGCGAAGGCATAAATCGTCTCGCAAGTTTCGTCAACGGCTAATCCGCCGTTGCAAAAACGTTTTAGCGGGCGCTGAAAGTTACGAGAATCAGAGCCTCACTGACTTGTTCGGCGGCACCGAGAACATCGCCCGTGATGCCGCCAATTTTCTTTTTTGACCAGAATCGAAGCGTCATGGCACCGACAATCGTGGCGCCAACTGCTGCAACAGCCCAAACACCGGTCAACACAATCACAATTGCTAGCGAGACAATCAATGAAATTGTGGTACTTGATGTTCGCAAAGATTTGACGTAGTCAGAACCGAGACCTTCGTGACGGGCAAGAGCGGTAGTCAGCATCAGCGCGAGTGCGCCCGCACGAGCCAAGCAATGTGCGGTGATCGCAGTGACAAACATTTCGCGTGGTGGAATTGCACTGAGTGCGCAGACCCGCAGCACGATTGACCCACACAAAGCGGCAACTCCGTATGAACCGTGTAGTGGATCTTTAAGAATTTTTAAACGCTGTTCGGTCGTCCATCCACCAACGAAAGCGTCGGCAATATCAGCGAGACCATCTTCATGAAACGCTCCAGTTATCAAAACGCCACAGAGCACACCGACAGCAGCCCCGACCAATGGTGTGGTGAGGTTGCTGACACCCCACGCAACCCCGCCGACAATTGCACCCACAACAATGCCGACAAACGGAAACCATGGAGCCGCCGAACCGACTTGTGGTTCATGTTTGTGCCGAACCGGAATTCGCGTGAGAAAACTCAACGCGACAAGAAAGTTTCGAAAAAGTTTCATGAGCCGAACCATTCTTGAAATGTTGGAACATCCGTAACGCCTGAGCAAGCCATCGTGATCAAAGGTACGGCAGCCATTGCACCACTGCCTTCGCCGAGTCGCATTGATAAATCGAGTATTGGCAATTTATTCAGGTGCGTCAAAACTTTGCGGTGACCTTGTTCTGCCGAACAGTGGCCAAACAAACAGTGATCTAAGGCCGTCGACGAGATTTGATGCAACGGCAGTGCCGCAGATGTAACGACATAGCCATCAATCACAACAGGCAGTCGTCTCAGGCGAGCAGCAACCAACGCGCCCGCCATTGCGGCAATTTCTGCGCCACCAACTTGTCGCAAAATTTCAAGCGGATCTTTGATTTCTTTGATGCGCGTAACTGCGCGATCAACAGCCGAGCACTTGCGAGCCATACCCTCCTCATCAACACCGGTGCCCCGACCAACCCACGATGTTGTTGCGCCACCGAGAATTGCAGCGGTAACTGCGGCGGCGGCAGTGGTGTTGCCGATGCCCATTTCTCCGAGAACCAAAAGATCAGCATCAAGTTGTTCGACAGCGTTTCGACCAGCAGTTATTGCTTGATCAAACCGTTGTTGTGACATTGCTGCTTCAACTTGTATATCTTTTGTCGGTCGACCCACACCAACATCAACGGCGTGCACGGTTGCCCCGGCAATTTTCGCAAAAACCGACAGCGTCGACTTTCCTGATTGATACGCCTTGAGCATCGACGCAGTGATATCGGCAGGGTAGGCGCTAACTGAACTACTGGCGACACCGTGGTCTGCGGCAAAAACTAGGGCGGCCGGTCGGGTAATTCTGGGTGCTGAAGTCGCGTGCCAGCCAGCAATCAAAATTGCAATTTCATCAAGTGTCTGAAGTGCTCCCGCGGGTCGCAGAACATTACTGGCTCGGTCGCGTACCGCGTTTTGTGACGCTTGATCGCAGGTCGGTAATCTCTCGAGCGATTCTCGCAGCCATCTATTTGTCATACCAGTAACTCCTTTGGATTCGTCAACGAAAAGGCTTTTCCAGCCACAAGGAATAGCGAATTTTTTGCGGCTCGCACCCACTGTTGATTGATCTGACCAAGTACGTCTCGGTATTCACGACCAATGACCGTGTCTGGTACTAAGCCGAGACCGACCTCGTTGCTGATGACGAGTGAGGGAGAAATTCTCGTGGCGATTTGTGAAATTGATTTTGTGCTTGCGGTTCGGATTTTAGTTTGGTCATATCCGGCGAGCATCAAGTTTGAGATCCAGAGTGTCAAACAATCGATGATGATCAAAGAATTTGACGGGCAATTCTTGATCGCACCTGGCAAGTCAATGGGTTCTTCAATTGTTGTCCAGTTTGGCCTCTCGACTTTGTGACGGGCGATTCTTTGTTTCATATCTTCATCGCGAGCCTCAGCGGTGGCGATGAAATAAACATCATGATTCGACTGACAGGCCAGTTCTACAGCGAGCGAACTCTTTCCGCTTCGGGCGCCCCCAAGCAAAACGATTAGTCCCGAAGGTATTGAGATCGTTGAATTTTTAATACTCATCAAAAGTCGATTCCACGCTTGGCCTTGAAGCCTTTTTGATATGCATGTTTGACACTGTGAACGTTGCTAACGGTGTCGGCAATATCAATTAGTGCTTGAGGCGCATCTCTGCCGGTTATCACAACATGGACATTGCGCGGACGATTGACAAGTGCGTGCACAACACGCTCAGTTTCGATCCACTTCCAGTTGAGTGGATATGTCAACTCGTCAAAAATAAGCAAGTCATACTCACCGCTCATCAATAATTTGTGTGCTTGCTCCCAAGCCAAGGCACCAGTTGCCTGATCGTTTTTAAGATTCTTTGAATCCCAGGTGAAGCCCTCGCCCAGAGTTAGCCAGTCAACACCCAACTGGCGACCAATTTTTTCTTCTCCGACATTCCAATCGCCTGATTTGACGAATTGCACGACTCCAACTTTCCAGTCACAGGCCACTGCACGAATCATCATGCCAAAAGCCGCCGTACTTTTGCCTTTGCCGTGGCCCGTGTTCACGATGATCAGCGAGTCGGGTGTAACTAGTTCTGCAGGACGCGGATCAATTTCTAAAGGCTCGGTATTTTTTTTATTATTCATGGTCCTCGTTCTTTTTAAGTTGCATTGCGATGTGATTACTGTTAGATTCTTCTTGCTTTGGTAATAGCCAAGGCAATGTATTGATCAGCGAAGTCTGGTGAGATTCCAGCACTGTCCCGCAACGGTAGTTGTGAATGCTTCTCGAAAGTTCGAGAATTTTTCACAGAGTCCGGTCGCCTGTCAACGCATTCAACTCAAAGTCCTCGCCAGAGGGATAGAAGGAAATTATATGTTCAAGAAATATCTGGTCGGCATCGCCGGCCTTTTTTTATTTACTTCGTTAGCCGCCTGTGGTGGCAGTGAGACAGCAACTGAATCTTCAGTGGTTGAAACCACTGTCGAGACACCTGCGTATCCGATAACTGTCGGAGAGTTGACACTTGAAGCACAGCCAATGCGAATTGTTTCGCTATCGCCTACCGCAACCGAAATGCTCTATGCAATTGGTGCAGGCGCACAAGTTGTGGCGGTAGATGATTACTCGAATTTTCCGGCGGAAGCAGTAGCCCTCGGCACTGCATTGTCGGGTTTTGAGCCGAACGTTGAAGCAATCGCGGGTTTCTCACCCGACTTAGTGATTATTGCGTATGACGCTGGGGGCTTAGTTGATCAACTCAAATCTTTGTCGATACCTGTGTTCATGGCGGCGGCTGCAGCAACATTTGAAGATGCTTATTCGCAAATTGAGCAACTTGGTGCTCTGACCGGACATCTTGAGACAGCAGTCCAGGTGTCGAGTCAAATGCAGTCAGACATCGCAGCCGCAGTTGCCGAGGTGACGTTACCAACAACACCAATTTCTTACTTTCATGAACTAGACAACACCCTGTATTCAGCGACTTCAAATACTTTTATTGGTCAAGTTTATGGTCTATTTGGATTAACGAACATTGCCGACGGAGTAGTTGAAGGAAACGATTATCCTCAATTGTCTGCTGAGGTAATCGTCAAAGCGAATCCCGACATAATTTTTATAAGTCATTCAGAGACAGCCGAGATTGTTGCTGCTCGTGATGGATGGGGCAAGATGAAAGCCGTAACTAGTGACCAAGTAGTCGTATTGCCAGCCGACATTCCATCTCGATGGGGGCCACGTCTCGTGGATTTTGTCAAAGCAATTCGTGATGCCGTGTTACTGGTAATCACAAACTCGTAAATGGTGTCAGATACTTTTAAGTGTCATTGATGCACAAGTACCCGAAGCCCATTCAGGGGCGAGACTACACAGGGATGTGGTTTTCTCTGAGTGGGCTTTTGGTGCTTGGTGTGTTGTTGATCGGGGTGATGATTGGCCCGGCGGGGCCACAATGGTGGCGAGTGCCGCTTGAATTTTTAAATCGTCTGCCGTTTATTTCAATAGAAAGTGGTGTTAGCGAGGCGGACTGGAACATTGTTTGGCTGATTCGGTCACCTCGTGTCGTGCTTGCGGCAATCGTTGGAGCAGTTTTGTCTGTTTCGGGCGCGAGCTATCAGGGAGTGTTTCGAAACCCATTAGTTGATCCGTATTTGCTGGGTGTTGCATCGGGTGCAGGCCTTGGTGCGACGATTGTGTTTGCTTTTCGAAGTGGTGAGTCGTTTTCGTGGATAATTGACCCGCTACCTTTTGCCGCATTTTGCGGTGCATTAGTTTCGGTATTTGTAACTTATGTAGTTGGAACTTCGTTTGGTCGAAATCGCTCGACAGTGACGTTGGTGCTCGCGGGGGTTGCAGTGACCTCGCTGACGACCGCGATTCAAACTTTTATTTTGCAGAGAAATAACGACGTGATTCGACAAGTTTTTTCGTGGGTAATGGGTCGGTTGTCAAGTGCAACTTGGGGCGACGTGCGTTTGATCTTGCCGTATGTCGTTTTTAGTTGCATTGTTTTGTTGCTGCATCGACGCTTGTTAGATGTATTGCGAGTCGGTGATGATGAGGCCACCGCGCTTGGTGTGAATATTCGTCGTGTGCGTTTGACAGTTGTGTTGGCTGCAACGTTGGGTACGGCAGCGGCTGTTGCCGTGAGCGGCCTGATTGGTTTTGTTGGGATCATCGTGCCGCACACTGTGCGCTTAATTGTTGGATCGAGCTATCGGCGAGTGTTGCCGTTGAGCATTTTGTTGGGTGCGGTGTTTTTGGTTTTGGCTGACATACCAAGTCGTGTATTGGCCGACCCGGCTGAAACGCCAATCGGTGTGGTGACGGCATTTTTTGGCGCCCCGTTTTTCTTGTTGTTGTTGCGGATGCGAAAAACCCAAGTATGAGCACGCTTGGCTTTTGTGATTTGTCGATTTCGTATGACGGAGTTTGCGCCGTAAAAAGTTTCAACGACATCTTGCATTCGGGAGAGTGGCTGTGCTTGATTGGCCCCAACGGTGCCGGCAAGTCATCTGTGCTGCGAGCAGCAGTCGGGTTGGTTGAATATTCGGGTTCGGTGGCGATTGATCAACAAGAAATACCTGCAACATCGGCGAAATGGCGAGCACAGAATATTGCCTATGTGCCCCAGTCACCGTTGATGCCCGACGACATGACGGCTTACGAATATGTTTTGTTGGGTAGAAATCCATATATCAAACACTTTGCGTCTGAGACGAAGTACGACAAAGCCGTGGTTGAAAAAGTTTTGATGCGACTTGACCTGACAGATTTTAAGACGCGAATAGTTGGCACGCTTTCGGGCGGTGAGCGACAGCGAGTGGTTATCGCACGTGCACTCGCCCAAGAAGCGCCAGTTTTGTTGCTCGATGAGCCGACGGCGGCACTAGATATTGGTCACCAACAGCAGGCACTCGAACTGGTTGACGCTTTGCGACGAGAACAGGGCTTGACGGTTGTTTCGGCGATGCATGATTTGACTTTGGCTGGTCTCTATGCCGATCGACTTGTGTTGATGCATCAAGGTATTTGTGTGGCATCGGGTGATGCACGAACCGTGTTGCGTTCAGAAATACTCGCTGAGTTTTATGGGGTGTCAGCAAGGGTGCATCACGAGTCTGATGGCACGGTTGTTGTTATTCCACAAAGGGCGAACAGCAACTAGTTTGTCATAGATGACTGAATCTGAAGAGCGAAAACTTGCTAATGCGTTGAACGAGCATGTGGCCGGTTGTTCGGAGGCTCACCAAAAATTGCTTGGGGTGCTTGAAAATCTGAGCGATGAGCAATGTCGCGAAGATTCGCTGTTGCCAAATTGGTCGCGTGGTCATGTGTTGACTCACCTGGCGCGTAACGCAGACAGTCACGTGAATTTGTTGCAGAGTGCCGTGCGTGGTGAAGTGGGGTCGCAGTATGCGAGCGTCGAAAAGCGCAATGGCGATATTGAGTCGGGTTCAACTCGCAGTGCCAAAGAACTAATAATGGATTTACGACTCAGTATTTATGGTCTTGAAGCGGCGTGGGCGAGCGCAAACGAAAAAGCTTGGCAGGGTCAGGGGCGAAGCGTGGGTGGTCAAGTAATTGAAATGTCGTCATTGGTATTTTTGCGCTGGCGTGAGGTTGAGATTCATCATGCTGATTTAAGTTTCGATTTTGATTACGACGATTTGACACCTCTTTATGTGCGACTTGAACTTGATCAGCAGATAATGCTGTGGCGTAGTCGCAAGCCGATGGGTATGACAGAACTACCAGAAATCGCAAAAAAACTCTCACCATCGCAACGCTTGGCGTGGCTGATGGGTCGGGTCGAAGTTGAGGGGCTTGCCAAACCTGAGCCGCTGTGAACGAATTTAGATTTCGCGCACGACCAAGTGGTGTGGCAGTTGTGTGACACCTTCGGTGAAACTATCGCCAACTGAAATAAAATTATTGCGCAGATAAAAATTTAGCGCCGCATCTCGGGCTTTTGCCCAAATGTATTTGGCATCGAGAGTTTTTGCGTGACCGACGCCTGCATCGAGCAGTAGTTTGCCGAGGCCCAAACTTTGATGACTGGTCGCCACGGCCATGCCTCGAAGTTGAACAGCCGACGCGGTTTGGTCGTCTTGCCACGATTTGACGACCCAGGTCGAGGTGCCGATCAGTGCTTTGTTTTGGTCAAAGATGCCGAGGTGAATCGTGTCGGGTTGCGTGTCTTCGGCGTATTTTGGATCTGCATTTGGCATGTTGGCACGCAAGACTGCGGTGCGCAGACCATAGGTTTCTTCGGTATCAATCTTTACGACCTGAAAATTTTGTGTGGCCACGATTTATGAGATTAGTTGGCGCAAGTCGAGAACTCTGTCGGCAATCGCCGATGCTTCGGCGTGGTCGTGGGTGACATGCAAAACAGTCGTGCCACGCGCGCGCAACAATTTGCTGAGATCGTGTAGCAAGCGACTGTGCAAGTCTGTGTCGAGACCTGTCATGGGTTCGTCGAGCAGCAAAACTTGAGGCTCAGCAACCAGTGCGCGGGCGACAGCGATGCGTTTTGCCTCGCCACCTGACAAATTTGTGACTGATCGATCGATTAGATGTGAAAGACCAACGAGAGACAACACTTCACGCACTTTTTGATCCGTTAATTTTTTAGCGACGCGTCTTATTTTGAGCGAGTAGGCAATGTTTTGACCGACAGTCAAGTGTGGAAATAGTTGATTGTCTTGAAATACCATCCCGATATTGCGCAGGTGGGCTCGTTGATTGGTGATGTCACGAGAGTCGAGGTGGATCGTGCCAGCAGTAACTGGTTCGAGACCGGCGATGCAGCGCAGCAAGGTTGTTTTGCCCGAACCGCTGGCGCCCGTGAGAGCGACGATTTCGTGTGTATTGATCGTTAGCGAGAGGTTCGAAAAGAGTGGTGAAGACTCGTAGACAACCGAGACGCCCGTGATTTCAAGCATGAGAATTTTCGGTGGTTGCATTGCTGCTGCTATCGAGTGAGTCGATTACGAAAATAATCACGGTGCTGAATAGCACCAGCAGAGTTGCCAAAACGAATGCCTGTGATTGCAGTGAGTCGCCTGGGCGTGAGAGCAAGCGTGAGATCATGATTGGCAAAGTTTCGGCGCCACGGCGTGTAAGAAAACTGCTCGCACCGAATTCGCCGATTGAGACGGTGGCAGAAATTGCAGCAGCCGAGATAATTGCGCGCCGAATTATTTTGAGATCGATATTGCGCCAAGTTTGCCAAGATGACGCACCGAGCACGCTTGAGGCTTGGCGAATTGAGTCGGGGATTGTTTGCAGTACCGGAGAAATAATGCGCATTGTCAGTGGCAGCGCGACGAGAGCGTGCGCGAGGGGCAACATGAATTGGGCTCCACGCCAGTCAAAGGGTCGTTGATCAAATGTGATGATGAGGCCGAGCCCTATCGAGACGGCTGAAATAACGAGGGGCATTGTGGTGAGAGCAGAGATGATGCGCAACCTTTCGTTGCCGTAAACAATGGCGCAGGCACAAAACAAGCCAAGAAGAGTTGCCAGTGTCATCGCTACAAGTGCGTACAAAATTGTTTTTGACAACGACTGCAGGATGTCTGGATTTCTGAAAACTTCACGCCAAGCTGCAATTGTGAATCTTGAATTAGTGATTACAGACTTGAGCGCGATTGCGAAAACTGGCGCGAGGGCGAACACGGTTGCACTCGAGATGATGATTGTGGCGACTATTTTTTGTATTTTTGTTCGCAACGGCTTTCGTCGAGAGATTGTGGGTCGTGAGGTTTGCTCGACGGTGTTGCGCTTAATTTTGGTCGATGCATAAAAAAGCATGACAATAATTACTACCTGCAGTGCGCTGAGCAACATCGCACCCGAAACATCACCCATTTGCATCGCTCGAAAATAGATTTCTGTTTCAATCGTCGAGCGTGATGGCCCGCCAAGAATTCGCACCACGCCATATGAGGTGAAACAAAGGGTGAACACAACCAAGGCCGCGTTTGTGGTTGCTTTGCGGAGAAGAGGCAAAGTGAGAGTTAGAAACACTTTTTGGGGTGAGGCGCCGAGCGTTCGTGCAGCATCATCGAGATGGGGATGAATTTGCAGCCAGCGTGTGCTTATTAGTCGCACCGCGAAACCAAAGTTAAAATAAACGTGAGCCAAAATCAGGGCAAATGCTGTTCGGCGCGAGTTGCGAGGCAAGATTTGCAGGAACGCAACGCCAACGACGATGCTCGGCAAGATGAAAGGCATGCTGATCAGGCTTGTGATAATTCGCTGAGTCGTGAATTTGAAATTTGCCATGCAAAAAGCAACTGGCATGGCGATTAGCAATGCAAACATGGTGCTTGCGAGGGCTTGCCAAGTTGTGAACCAAACGATGTCACGAATCGCAGTTGTGCGCAGAAGACTAAGTGAGTCAAGTCGAATCGACGAAATAAAAATATTGATTACCGGCACACCGACGAACAAAGATATGGCAACTATTGGTAATGCAGCCAGCCAATTAGAGGCTCGGCTGTGATTATAAATAGTCGTCATGACATCTAACGCAGCATGATGTTTGTAAACGTGTCAAGCCAGATGAGGAGATTTTTTGCGATAAAGACCGGGTCAAGTTGCAATGGCGACTCTGGACGCAGCGAATATTTGAGAAAATCCTCGGGAAGTTTCGCTTTGTTGTTCGCCGGATAAACAAACAGTGTCAGCGGTAGGTCTTCTTGAAACTTGATGTCAGTCAAATAATCGATTAACAGTTGTGCTTCGCGTTCATGTTTTGTGCCGCGCAAGATTCCAGCGAATTCGACTTGACGAAAACACGTCAGTGCAGCAACCGCAGTCGGGGCAGTAGTCGGACGGGGGTTCGCGAAAATCATCTCAGCGGGGGGGCTTGATCCGTAACTGACGACGATTGGTCGTTCACCTTTGCCTGACGAACCAGAAAATTCTGTGTAGTAGGCGGTTGTCCAATCGCCGACGATCAGCGCGCCATTTTGTTTGAGTGATTTCCAATATTCTTCCCAGCCGTCTTCACCAAATTCGGCGATCGTGGCAAGCATGAAAGCCAAGCCTGGTGAAGAACTCACAGGGCTTGGCACGACGAGCAAGTTGGCGTAATTCGACGAGGTCAGGGCTCGAAGTGTGAGTGGAGGGGCGAGATTGCGTTCTGAGAACCAGTTGACGTCGTAGTTGATGCATACATCGCCCGTGTCGACGGGGGTCGCCTCGTTGTTGGGCACGAGGCTGCGTGCCGACTCGTCAAGGTCAGCAAGATTTTTTGTGGCGTAAGGCGCAAAGATTTTTGAATCAAGTGCACGAGAGAGAAGAGTGTTATCAACGCCCCACAAAACGTCGGCTTCAGGATTGCCAGCAGTGAGTTGGGCTTTTGTGACCAGTTCACCTGTGTCGCCACCCAACACAATTTCAACTTTTATACCCGTTTGTGAGGTGAAATCGTCGAAGATGGTCGGAGTTGGAGTGAACGAGTCGTAGGCCAACAGCGTGAGAGTGATGTTCTCTGCATCATTCACCGGTTGATTGTTGCCGCATGCACTGGCGAGTAGCGCGCTGATGAAAAAAAATGTAAGTTTTTTTTGGTTGTTTTTTGACGGCATAAAACTCATAATGTTGCTTTCGGTTGGTGGATTACTAATAGTCGGTCAGATTTGACAAAGATTGAAACTTGGCGAGCTGTCGCGATATTGCTGACGCCGCGGGTTTCAAAATTAGACAGTGACTCGTCAGTTAATGGCCATTGCAAACCAGTTGTAGTGATTTGGGCGGCAGAGTTGCCCCAACTTTGTAGACCGACTGTGTCACCGATTTGAGCCTCAAATTCACAAGTTGTAGGGCCCTGCAGCGCATATATATATGAGT
>Ga0049085_10001034_pt1 | contig 10988 bp, 12 predicted proteins | sample GreLakmeSU08MSRF_FD_66721 | JGI IMG/M metagenome (GOLD analysis project Ga0049085, IMG submission 66721) | Freshwater lentic microbial communities from great Laurentian Lakes, MI, USA - Great Lakes metaG SU08MSRF | ecosystem: Environmental > Aquatic > Freshwater > Lake | place: Great Lakes... | reverse complement strand
GGCAAGTAGCCGCCGCTTCCTGCCGCATTTCATGTCTGGCCGCCGATGCGTCTTCTTGCCATCGAGACTTCGTGCGACGAGACCAGCGCGGCCATCATCTGCGACGGCGCAGTGCTGAGTAACGTCGTCTCCTCGCAGATTAAACTTCACGCCGAGTATGGCGGTGTGGTTCCGGAACTGGCCTCACGCGAACACCTGCGAAATCTTCTGCCGGTCATCCGCGCCGCGCTGAACGAAGCGAATCTCTCCAATGGACAACTCGACGCCGTCGCTGTCACGCAAGGCCCCGGTTTGCCTGCCGCGTTGATGGTTGGGTTCAAGGCTGCGCAAGCGTTCGCCTTTGCGCTTCGTCGCCCGTTTCTCGGCATCAACCATCACGAAGCGCATCTTTACTCGCCGTGGATCACCGGCCAACCGCCGCGCGCCGACTTCGCCGTATTTCAACCGAACGTCTCACTCATCGTCAGCGGCGGCCACACGATGCTCGTCCACGTGGCCGGCGAATTGAAACACCGCGTGCTGGGCGGAACGATTGATGACGCTGCGGGCGAGTGCTTCGACAAAATTGCCAAGCTCATCGGCCTGCCGTATCCGGGCGGGCCGGAACTGGACAAACTCGCCGCGCAGGGGAATCCGCGCGCGTTCGATTTCCCGCGCCCGCTGCTGCATGAGGCGAACGACAACTTCAGCTTCAGCGGGCTCAAGACCTCCGTGCGTTATTTCGTGCGCGACCATCTGCATCTGCTCGAGAACGCGCAGTCGCTGCGCGATCTCTGCGCGAGTACGCAGGCGGCTATCGTGCAGGTGTTGGTGACGAAAACGCTGCGTGCGGCGAAACGGCTCGGCGTGCGGTGTGTCACGGCTTCCGGCGGCGTGACGTGTAATTCGGGTTTGCGAAACGAGCTCGCTGCCGCGTGTGCGAAGAACGGTTTCACGCTGCGTCTCGCGGAGAAGAGTCTCTGCACGGACAATGCCGCGATGATCGGGATTCTCGCCGAGCGGAAGCTGCTCGCGGGCCACGCGCCGTCGCCGTCGGGCGCCGAGATTAACGTCGGCTGGGCGTTGGCGTGACGGTCACTTCTTCTTCGTTCCGAAGCGTTCTTGAAAAGCCTTCACCGCCTCGGCGCGTTCGGCGTCGTTGAGTTTGCCGTCGCCGTCTTTATCGAAAAGTTTGAGCGCCTCCTGCATCAGCGTCGTCATCGCCTCGCGATTTCCACCACCGCCGCGGCTCATCCCACTCGCGACGATACCTTGGGCGAGATGTTCGGCATCCACCGTGTAGGCGTAGAAAGCGATGCACATCTCGTCCGTCGTCTGCTCGCCCCAACGGACGGCTTTGGGCGGGTGGCTCGGGTTCGCGGGGTTGTTCGTCGAGTTGTCGTATTGCGCGGTGAGCTGGATTTTCGTACCGGCGGGGAACTTGAGCGGTTCCTTGAAATGATAGCCGAGCTGCCAGTTGAAGTTCCAGTCAGGCACGGTGACCATCGGCTGCTTGGTGCCGCCGGGAAGCGTGGCTTCCACGTTCATCGAACGGCCGATCAAGTGCATGTGCGGCCAGACGGCGAGCACCGTCACGCCTGCAGGCACGGTATAGGTGTTGGTGACGTTGTAATGAGCGTTGCCCGGGGGGATGTTCAGGCCAGGATAAGCGTGAGTGTGAATGCGCACGCGTTTATCGACCGGTCCCTTCACGAAATGGAACCCGATTTTCGTGAGATCGGTCTCGGCTTTGCCGGTCTTGTTGTAATGGACCTGCAGAATGATGTCCGCGCCCTTTGGCACGAACATGCCGTGACCGGCAGGAAGGTGGCGCGGACTTTTGCCCGGAGCCCAGCCCTCGAGCCATTGCGCGCCCGGCACGCCGGGACCGCCGAACGTCCGATAGCCCGGTTCGGGTGTCGCCGCGTCGCGCTCGCGCCCTTTGCCCGTGGTGTCGGTGAAGGCGACGACGTGGTGAACCACGCGCCGGTTGCTCGGGCGCACTTCCAGCGCCGAGAGATAACGGTCCTCGGTGAACTTTGTTGGGATGACGAAGCACTGGTAAACATCGCGCCCATCGGCATCGAGCGTGAACTCCTGATCAGCCTGAAGTACCAAGCCCGGTTCGCCGAGCGACCAACCGGTAGTGAACTTCGGCAGTGGCGGCAACTCGGCGCGGTTGCCCTCGGGCGCGCCCGTCGCAGCCCATTCCTTGATCAACGCGATCTGCGCATCGCTCAAGCGCGGGTCATCGTGGTAAGCCACGAGTCCGGGCGCGGCCTTCCACGGCGGCATCAGCCGCTTCTCGACAGCCGCGACGATGGTCTTGGCCCGCTTGCGCGCATCCTCATAAGTGAGCAGCGGGAAAGGGCCGACCTCGCCGGGGCGATGACAGGTCGCGCAGTGGGTGAAGAGGATTGGCGCAATCTCCCGGCTGAACGTCGGCGCGATGGGCTTGGCCAGCGCGGACGGCGTGGAGGAAGTGAAGAGCGCGCAGAACGCGAGCGCAGTGATGAGGGTCAGGGAAGGGTTCATTTCTTCTTTGGTTCAGGGATGAAACAGCCGATGGCTTTCGTCTCGGGCACGGCCACAGGCTTGCCAGCCATCACGGACAAAAGCGCTTCACGCAGGTCATGCCGCGTCGTCACGTTGCGCTCCTTGCCGAGATCTTGGAAGCGGTTATTGATGCGCCCGCGATAAAGCACCTTGCCCGCGGTATCCACGACCACGGCCTCGGGCGTGATGGTCGCACCCGCTTTTCGCGCCAACTCGAGCTGCGAATCGAGCAGCAACGGCGCGGACAGCTTGAACTCGGTCGCATGCCGCTTCGCCTCGGCGATCGTCACCTCGGGATCGGGATAGACGATGTAGAACTGCGCCTGCGCGAACTCCCCGATCAAGCGGCCGATCTCCGGCGCGTACATATTCGAGATGGGGCAATCGTAGGCCACGAAGAGTAGCACGGCGGCTTTGCGGTTCGCCTGCGCGAACGGTTGATGAACCTTCCCCTCCGCATCATGCCACGCCAACGGCTCCGCCGCCCAGAGGAGCGGAGCAACCAGAGCGAACAAGATGGCGAACGCGCGCGATAAAATCATTCCAACCTAGAGACGACTGAACCTTAAAACTGGTTACCCAGCATAATCGCCAAGCGCCATTCGTCGAGTGCCAACCGTTTGCCTCGCCACGACAGAGAGTCGGCGCGTCACGATAACCGCTCGGCACATCGAGACAGTCATTCGGCAGGGCGCGACAGGCGTTCGGCCTAGCGGGACAAGGGCTTGGTACGTCATAACGACCGTTTAGCACATCGGGACAGATGCTTGCCGTGCCGAGATAACCGCTTGGCGTGTCAAGATGATGAGTTGGTGATGTGAAAAAGCAGGCATTAGTAATAATGTTATATGTGTTTAAGGCCTTAAAAACCCCATTTCATTGGGTTTTAAACTCGAATAAGGCGGCGAAAATTAGCGTGTAACTTATTTCTAGAATAGCGCGTCATTATGAATAGTCAGACACATGTAATCGGTCGGTATATGAATCAAGACCTTGGCGGTGGTGGGCGTTGAGGGATTGGTTTTCGGTAAAAACAAAAATAATAACCCAACAAAAATATTATGAAGAATCAACTCACTAAAGATATCAGACGCCTTATCGAAGGCTGGAAGAAATACGCCCCCGCTCTGGAGTTCGCGGGGATGACAGTGCAGGAGTTCGAAGCCAAATTTAACGATTTGGCCCAGCTTTTGCGGGTGATGGAAGTGCTCCGTAACGAATACAGCGGCAAGATTGCCGTGCGGGAAGGGTTGGCTGGCGATCTGAACCTGCTCTTCTTGCAAATCGTGGACGCCATCAAAGGCGACAAGCGGTTTGGTCGCTGGAGCGAGTTCTACCGTTTCCTTGGCTACAAGACGCCAGATGAGAAGCATTCACCTAGCCCAGAGCCTTCGGAAAGCGAAGGGACAGATGAGGCGACCGGCGCGGGCGAAACCCCGCCTGAAGGAGGTGACCTGCCGAAAGCGGCGTGAAGAACAACGTGAAAGGGTCGTCTGCAGCGGCCTGGACACGGCGTTTTTCAGAAAGATCAGAAAGTTTGAAAGATTGGTGGTAAGGTCAGCGATATACTAAGTAGATGCAACGCATGGGGACAACCGCTGGGAGTCAATGCTCGAGGATTGCGCCTATGAAAAATACAATTCTCACCGCGGTTCTTCTGACGACGGCCCTCTGGTCCGCGATGGCGGCGGATAAAATCAAAATGTCAGAACCAGTTCAAACAGAACGGATAAAGGAGTTGGTGGGTCTCGAAACGCAAGAAGTCGTGGCGAAACTAAAGCGGAAGCCGTATCTCTCCTACATGGAACTTCTCGATGACGATAAGACGCAAACGCTGGTCTGGTCCTTCCTTCTCAAAGATTGCGACAAGTGTGGAGAATGGGTTGCCCTGCATCCAAACGACAAAACGCAGGTGTTCTGGCTTCCATCGGAAAAATGCTCACACAGAGAAGTGGTTGTCGGCAATAAAACCTACTTTAGAATGACAATTGAATTCCGGCGCGTGGGTAACTCTTGGGTGAGTGGCAGGGCCGAGTATGAGTACACGATTAGGAATTAGCGGAGACAGAACCTGCATGACGTCGAAAAAGCTACTTTTCCTTTTCTTCGCTCTCACTCAAGTGGCTGTAGCCGACCTGACTCCTGGCTACACCGTTGTCCAAAGATTCAAGACTCCCCTTGAATTGAGATGGGAGCTGCGAGCTGCGAGCCAAACGGGGAAGACGGTAACGCTGGCCGTGATGGTCACGAACAAGGTGGCTGCCACGAACTCGCCTACGACGAAGAAGCCGACAGAAACAGTGGCGGCGGCAACGATAAAAATCACTGGCTCGACCATCTACAAAAACAGAATCCAGTAATCACTTGGCAATCTGAAGGAAATAGCTGAAAGTCCCGGATAATAATTCAGACTTACATGATTCGCTGTAGTTTCATTTCAAGCGTGGTTGCCGGTTGGTTTCTGATGGGCTTTGTTGCGTCGTTGGGCGCAGAGGAATCGAGGGCGTTGCGAGTGCTGTTTGTTGGCAACAGCCATACGTGGATTGATAGAGGCTACGATGTGCCGAGGACGGTTGCGGCGTTGGTGAATGCGAATCCCGCCCGTCGGCGAATCGAAACGGCGATGGTGCCAGTCCGGCAGACGTTGCAGTTGCATTGGGAATCCGGCGCGGTGCAGAAACGGCTGAAGAGTGAGCGCTGGGATTACGTGGTGATTCAGGGACAGAGCGGCGAGGTGTTGTATGATAATCAAGGAATGCGTGAGTATGGCAAGAAGCTCGCGGAAGTGGTGAAGGCGGCGGGAGCCAAACCCGTCTTCTACATGCTGTGGGAGCGGCGGGATTCTCCGGGCACTTTCGAGCAGATCATCCAGCCCACTTACACCGAAATGGCGCGAGATAATGAGGGTGGCCTCGCGCCGGTGGGCGCGGCGTGGATGCAGTCGCTCAAGCTGCAACCGAAACTGGCGTTGCACAGGCTCGACGGCAACCACTCGAATGACACGGGTTGCTATCTCACGGCGTGCGTTTTCTACGCGTTGTTCACGGGAGAACGGCCGCAGGGATTGGCCGGTGCTGCGGGGTTGTCGCGTTTGCCAAGCGGCGTGTCAGCGTTTCTGGAGGAACGAGCTTGGGAAGCGGCGAAGGGGCATTTGTTGGAAGAGTCGGTGGCGCAGTCGGCGTCCGTGCCTGCGTCCGCACCGGCGCCGACGCCAGCGGTGCCGGTTGCCGTTGCACCTGCTCCGTCCACTCAATCCGTGAGTCTCCCCGTTCGCAATAACCGGGTGGCGTTGCGGGTGCAAAGCACGCGGAGGGGAATGGTTCTCACGCGCTGATTTTCACCGGTGTGATAAAAGAAAAAGGCTGGGATTGCTCCCAGCCTTTTGTGTTTTCCGTATGAGAATTACTGCGCCTGTTCGACTTGGTTCGGCGATTGTCCGAAGGCGAGCAACGGGATGAAGATGATTGGCAGCAGGACGATGCCGATGAAGAAGCCGGTGCCGTGACCGAGGCGCTCGGAGATCTTGAACCAGATATACCAGAACACGAACATGCCGACGCAGGGAATCAGCAGCAGGATGATCCACCAGAGCGGCAGGGCGGCGACATTGAGCAGCGGGACGTATTGGGCAATGGGAATCCAGATGATCGCACCCGGTTCCTCTCCGGCTTTCAGGCAGATGCGCTTGAAGCAGTAGCATAGGAACGCATAGACGGCGAGGACGAGGACTGTGGCGACGCCGATGATGGCCAACAGAACGCCTATGGGGAGGTCAGCGGTTTTATCCATTATGTGCGGCTCCGGATTTTGATTGTCTGGTTGCGGTTGGGTGAGACACGGGGAGAATTGGTGAATCGCGGACGGCTTTCAAGCCGAAAGGCGCGACAACATCAAGTTAGCCTGAAGCCGGATGCGGGATCGCGTGTTCCGGCAAATCACTTCGCCAGCGTCTTGCAGAAACGCTCGAGGCGGTCCAGGCCCTTCTCGATATTCGCAAGGCTGGTGGCGTAGCTGATGCGCAGATAATCGTCCGCGCCAAAGGCGATGCCGGGCACGGCGGCGACTTTCTCCTGTTCCAGCAATCGCGCGGAGAAGTCGGCGCTCTTGAGGCCGAGCTTGGAGATGTTCGGGAAAAGATAGAACGCGCCTTTGCTGTTCACGCAGGAGATGCCGGGGATGCTGTTGAGCTTCTGCCACGCGCAGGTGCGGCGCTTGGCGTACTCGGCGAGCCAACTTTTCAAATGATCCTGCGGACCGTTGAGCGCGGCCACGCCACCCTTTTGCGCGAAGCTGGTGGGGTTACTCGTGCTGTGCGATTGAATGGCGTCAATGGCCTTGGCAATTGGCTCCGGTGCGGCGAGAAAACCAAGGCGCCAACCGGTCATACTCCACGCCTTCGCGAGGCCGTGGACGATGATGGTGTGGTCGTAGTGCGCTTGCGAAAAGCTCGCCACGCTCACGTGTTTGGCGTCGTCATAGACAAGGTGCTCATAAATCTCATCGCTCATGATGAGCACGCCCTTCTCCACGCAGATGTCGCCGAGGGCTCTAATCTCCGCTGGCGTGTACACAGTGCCGGTGGGGTTGCTCGGTGAATTGAGGATGAACAGGCGCGAGCGCGGTGTGATGGCGGCGCGCAGTTGCTCGGGCGTGACTTTGAACTCGGTCTTGTCGCTCGTGGAGAGAATGACGGGCGTGGCTCCGGCGAGCTTGACCATTTCCGGATAGCTCAGCCAGTAAGGCGCGGGAATGATGACCTCGTCGCCTTCCGCGCACGTGGCGAGGATGACGTTGTAACAAGAATGTTTGCCCCCGCAGGAAACGATGATTTGACTGGGCTTGTAAGTGAGACCGTTGTCGCGCTGGAATTTGTCGGCCACCGCTTGGCGCAATTCAGGAATGCCGCTCGAGGGCGTGTACTTGGTGAAACCCGCAGCGAGCGCTTGGGAACAGGCGTCTTTGATGTGCTGCGGCGTGTCGAAGTCCGGCTCGCCGGCACCGAATCCGACGACATCTTCGCCGGCGGCCTTCATGGCTTTGGCCTTGGAATCAATGGCCAGAGTGAGCGAAGGGGCGAGCGAGGCGGCGCGCGGCGAGATGCGATAATTCATATCCAAAAGGGCGGCAAGGTTAGCCGACACACGCCGGACTTCAAGGCGATTATGGGCGACGGAGGTGCGGCGCGACCGCTTTCTACGATGATCGGTTCAACGATTGAAACCGTGTGTGCGGAGAAAATCCTCCGCCGACGCGGTGATGTGAACATGCCGTCGCGTGAAAGGATCGGTGTAGCCGAGCGCGACGGCGCGCAACGCGAGCGGTCCGTCTTTGAAACGTCCCACGGGGCCGTAGATCGGATCGCCAACTACGGGATGGCCCGCGTCGACGAGGTGGACGCGGATCTGGTGCGTGCGTCCTGTGAGCGGATGGACTTCGATCAGCGAGCGGTCGGCTTTCGTTTCCAGTACGCGGAAATGCGTCTCGGCCGGCTTGCCATCGTGCTCGTCCACTTTCATACGGCCTGCCACACCGGGCGCGGGGCTGAGCGGTTGGTTCGAGGTCCATTCACGTTGGCGCGGTTCACCGTGGACGACGGCGAGGTAAACCTTCTCCGTCTGGCGCGATTCGAAGAGCTGGCTATAACCCGCCATCGCGCCGGGACTTTTCACGCAGAGCAACACGCCGCTGGTCTCCGCATCAAGCCGGTGAATGTAGCGGAGGAAGCGAAGGTTTCGGCTGTGCGCCCAGAATTCGCACGCCGCAATTGATGCGTTGATGGCTGCTTGCAGATTGCGCGAGGTCTGATGCCAATCGTCGGGCACGAGCAGCCAGCCGGCCGGTTTGTCGAGGGCGAGAACGGAGCGGTCCTCGTACAGGATCGGAATCTGCAGTTCGCCCAGCTCGATGAATTTCGGTTTAGCCATTGAAATAATGAGAACGAATAAATCCGCGCGGTCAGGCTGTCCAGTGAGGCGCGAGGAGTCCGCTGTCAGGCGCGGCGGCACCGATGAGCGGTGACTCGGGATTGCGGAAATCAATACCGGCAAGATCGGTGTAGTGGCGGAACACGTCGGTGTTCTGAATGAATCCAGCGAAGCGTTCCGCGCCCGGACCGAACGCCGAGATTGGCACGTAGTCGGACGTGTGCGCGCCGCTGGTCCAACCCACGCCGGTGTAGTTCGCCATCAACTGCCCGAGTTGGCAGGTGAGCGTGTTCATCAGGTTGTAAACCGGCTCGCCCTCTTTTTTGAGAAACGGCACGAGCAACTTCGCGCGGCGCAGCGTGAGTTCGTAGCCGGTCGTCTCCTTGATGATGGCGATGATCTTACTCGGGTCGGTGACGGGCACGAGTTTCTTTTCCGGTTCAGCGGGCGCACTGAGCTTTCTCGGTTCTTGAGCCACACCTAACTGGATTAGAATTTCCGAGAACGACGCTTTCACCTCGAGAAGATTCGAGAAGAGCAGCGGGCTGAGACTGTAATTCAAGCCTGTTCCGTTCAGACCGGGGTTGCCGGTGCTGTGGTCAGTGGTGATGACGAGAAGCGTGTCCGCGTGCTGTCGCTGGAACTCGATACAAACTTCGAGTGCCTCATCGAACGCAATCTGGTCGAAGAACGCCGCCGCGGCATCGTTCATGTGGCAACCGTGATCCACTCGGCCGCCTTCGACTTGCAGGATGAAACGCTCGTGGCGCACGAGTTTCTCCAGCGCACGCTTGGTCATCGCGGCGAGCGTCGGCACGGCCTTAGCCAGCTTCACGTCGCGCGTGTGATCCACGGTGAAGGGCAGGTGACTCGCGGCGAAAGTGCCGAGCCACGGCTTGTCGATCGGTGCGCCAGCGAGGTCATCGGCTTCGTTCAAGATCGCGTAGTTCTTCGCCCGATACTCGGCGAACACGTCGCGTTTATCTTTACGTTTTGTTTTGTCGAAGAACTTGCGTCCGCCACCGAGCAGCACTTCAACGCCGCGGTCGAGATACTGCGTGGCGATAGCCTCGGCGGCTTCGCGCTTCAATCCTTTCGTGGCAAAGCCCGCGGGCGTCGCGTGCGTAATCTCGGTGGTTGTGACGAGACCGCGCTTCCATCCGGCTTGGGCGAAGAGTTCGTAGATTGTCGTCAACTCGCGACCGTCGGGCAGGATGTTCACCGTGCCGTTCACGATGCGGGAACCGGAACCCCAACTCGACGAGGCGGCCGAGGAATCGGTCACCAGCGAATTGAGCGAACGCATGTTCATCAGCCCGTGATGCGCGCCGGCACGCTGATGCAATTCGAGCCACGCAAGACCGCGCTTGCGGCTGAGGTGGGCGAGTTGATCGGCCATCGAAAGCGTGGCGAGACTCATCCCATCGGCGACGAGGTGGATGATCTTGGACGGCTTTTGCCCCGGTCGCGCCGAGGCGGTGTCCACCGACCGTGCGATGTGCGGGAAAGCGGCGGCGCCTCCGGCGACGAGGCCCGAACCGGAGAGAAATTTGCGGCGTGAGACAGCCATGAAGGGAATAGTAACAGACCAACGGACTGTTTTCAAAATCACTTTTCGGTTACACCGCGCACGATTGAGGCGCTGAGTTTCCCGCGGAAACACGGAGCGTTTTGTGGCTTGCGCTTGCCTGCGCGAGTCGCTTTGCTTCCTACACGAGATGCCCGACTCAACCGGAAAAACACTGGTCATCGTGCCGACTTACAACGAGCGGGAGAACCTGCCCGCGCTCGCGGAGCGTCTCTTGAAGCTGTCTGCGCCGGTGGACCTGCTGGTGGTGGACGATAATTCGCCCGATGGCACCGGACGTTTGGCGGATGAACTTGCCGCGAAGCATCCGCAGATTCACGTGCTGCATCGTCCGGGCAAGGCGGGCTTGGGGCGCGCGTACATTGCCGGTTTCAAATGGGCACTGGAGCGCGACTACGAGTTCATCTTCGAGATGGACGGCGACTTCTCGCATAACCCCGACGACATCCTGCGATTTCTCGCTGCGATCACCGAAGCCGATCTCGCTATCGGCTCGCGCTACTCGAATGGCATTCGCGTCATCAACTGGCCGCTGCGGCGGTTGATGCTGAGCCTCACCGCGGCCAGTTACGTGCGCATCATCACTGGGATGCCGTTCACCGATCCGACCGGCGGCTTCAAATGTTTCCGGCGCCACGCGTTGGCGAGCCTCGATCTCGATGCGGTGAAATCCAACGGCTACAGCTTCCAGATCGAGCTGACGCACAAGATTTGGCGGCAAGGGATGAAAGTCGTCGAGGCACCGATTATTTTCACCGACCGATTTCAAGGCACATCGAAAATGTCTGGGGCCATCGTGCGCGAAGCGGTCTGGATGGTTTGGAGCCTGCTGTTTCAGAACGGACTACGCCGCTCGCCGCGTCCGCAAAAAATGTAAACCGAATGACTCCGGTCAACATCGGCATTGTCGGCACCGGTTTCATGGCGGTGGCGCACATCAA
>Ga0049085_10001033_pt1 | contig 10989 bp, 3 predicted proteins | sample GreLakmeSU08MSRF_FD_66721 | JGI IMG/M metagenome (GOLD analysis project Ga0049085, IMG submission 66721) | Freshwater lentic microbial communities from great Laurentian Lakes, MI, USA - Great Lakes metaG SU08MSRF | ecosystem: Environmental > Aquatic > Freshwater > Lake | place: Great Lakes... | reverse complement strand
TGAAGGAATAATATCATCATTAATACGGGTTTTTAAATTAACTAATTCTGATTCAAAAGGCGAAACAATCAAATCAGTAATATAAATAAATTCAGAAAGTTTATCGTTAATGTTTTTGTCATCAGTAATGACAGAAAGTTGGGAAGGAAAATTTTCCATATCTACTTCGCATTTTAAAACATATTTTCCTAGTTTTTCGAGTTTATCTAATAAAGGAGCCAAGATAACAGTTGCCGGAAAGTCACTTTCAGTAGCATAAAATAATTCAATTAACGAACTATCAAGAAGTGTTACCGCTTTTTGAAAAGATTTAGAAGCTAAAAATGTAAGTTTAGATGTTTTCTGAGCTTCTTCGTATAAAGAAATTATTTTTGACTTCTGCCCACCACCGCCATGCTCCAACAACCAATCACCTTTATCAAGAGAATCCATTGCTTTGCGCATGCCATTAAACATTAATTCATTTTTAAATAAAACATAAAACAATTTATTACATTCAATTTGTGTTCTTAGTAAAGTTTTACAAAAATCAATGTCTTTAAATTCTGAATAAGTTTTAGATGAAGTAACTAATCGGCTTAAACCAAATGTTTCTATAGCAATTAAATCCTTATGGTGTTTGTAAATAAAATCTAGAATGGAATTTATGGAATAAAAATTAAAATTTGAGCTTTCGATTATTGAATCTAACAATAAAAATTCTAATTCCAGTGGGGAAAGTTTTTCAATAGCAGTAATGAACTCTTTATTTTTAAGAGATTGAAGTAAAACTTCATCTTTTTCGATTTTTAAATTTCCAAAAACTGAATTAAATAAAATCCGATACTTCTTCAGGTCCAATTCTGTGAAACGAGAATACATATCTCCAACAGATACCAAACTAGTTAATTTATTATTGTTATTATCAACCCCAATGATCAAATCAGAATAATATTTGATATCAGAATTAAAACTTTTTAATACATTTGGATCAAAATTTGAAACTATCCAAGCATTCTCAAAATCAAATAATGTGGTCAAAATTGAAAACATGATCTTTGGACTTTTTTCGTAGCCATTCTTCTCTTTCAATTGGTTGAAATTAATCCAAGCTTTAGAATATTCTTCAGGCCAAATAAAGGGAAGAGTTAGATCTACACCACCGCCTTCAATTTTATTTTTCGGTTCCACAATTGGAAATTCCCTACCCCACCCCACATAAAAAGGATTTTGAGATACACCAAAAACTTGAAGAGACTTCTTATTGACCTCAGAAATAACTGTCTTAGTAATATTTTTTAATGTTAACAAACCTGAAAAGTCGCCAATTTTTTTTGATATTATATTGTCGAAAGTGTTATACATTTGTTCATTAAAAAGAGTATCAGTCGCACCTAATTGACGACTGAAACTCCCTTCACCTGAAGCACTCAACATATGAAAATTGATACTTTCTGCAGATAATCTGTTTTTATTTTTAAATTTAGATTTCGCCAACTCTAAAGTTTTATTCATCTCGAAACCAAGATCCCAAAGTAATGCACCATGACCAATATTATTCCACGGTGCCATAACATCAATTATAACAAGCCGGTTTTTGCATGGAAATTCCATTATTAGACAAAGGATTTCAGAAAGTTCGATTCCATTAACTGTTGCATTGGTTCCATAATTACTAGGTAACAGAATAATATCACCTTCACCTGAAGGTAAAGCCCTAGCATCTATTCTAAAAACAATATTTTCATGAATACAAGCCTTATTTTTTTTAATTAAAAAATCTAAAATATCTTTTTCGGTTTGAAGAGAGCTAGATATACCAGGAAACATATTTAATGAAAATTTATTTTGAAAAGTGTTCAAATTTATTCGCAAAGATCCAAATTTTGAAATTGATTTATCCTCGTAATTAATAATACTAATTGGAACTAAGAATCCGCTCCTGTGGGGATGTATTAAAAAGATTAAAAAAAAAGTTGTCCCAATTAAAAACAAAAATAATAAAAAAACAATAATTTTGGTAAATTCAATGTATCTAAAAGTACTACTAAAGTAAGAAATAGATGCACTTTTAAGATCATTATTCCAATCATGTTTATTTTTTAAAAACAGCAGCATGATTTTGCCCATATTCTCAATTAAAAAATTTAAGGATTATTTAATATTGGCACTGGATATACATCATTAATATCAGGATTAGGTAAATTAGAAAACTCCAAAAACATGCCTCGTGATTCAGCATTTTTCTTCATTTGGTCAACTGACGAGAAAACAATTGCTGACGGTAATGGGGCAGTTAACTCAACTGGACCTAACACTACAACGGTTTGACCACTACCTTTAAACCAATAAGTTTCCTTGCTTAAATTATTTAACCCTTCAATTTTTACCAATAATGACATATTTGACGGATGAATTATTGTTAACACCATAGCATTATGAGAATCCATGAGCCCGCTTTTATTCACAAAATTGAAAGGTTGAATAGAACAACTAGAAACCATTATGGTTTTACCATCAATTTGTAATTTTTTCCCTTCTAAATCACCCCAAGAATTAAAATCTATACCTTTGTCTAACTTTGATATAAAAGGTATTTCTTGATCAGAATTCCACCATAATGAAACCACGGGTGCTGGTTGATCTTTAAATAATAAATCAGAAGGCCAATTTAAAGATTCAATTGTCCAAGCTTGTGCTGGAAAATCATTAAATCTACTAACTTTATATTTTATAAAATCTAAATTTTTATTATTTGTTTTTAATTCCCACCAAACCTCTTTAGGTTTAATTTGAGAAAAAAATTCTTCTCTTGGGTCATATTTTTTTTCTAAAACTGTAAACAATTTGCAATTTTTATCATACATTTTATTTGCAAGGATGGCAGATCGCCAATTTTGCTTTTCAATACTAGGCCGTCCAATATAATCAGTTTCAGATATTAACAACCTTTTAAATTGAAAAGGGAAATTAGAATCAGATTTATCTAAACCAATTAAAAGCCTATCATTCTGTTCTATTTTAATATCTTTACTTATTGCAGGATAATCATTCAATTTACTATTATAAAACCCTGGTTTTAGCCCACCAGGAATCCACCGATCTCCTGAACCAGATTTAGAAATTTCCAATGTTTTTTTTACTAACTCATCTGGTTTTAAATTATTCAAATCTACAATTCTTACAGATGCTGAAGGCGATAAAAACCTATTAATTCTGGTTATTAAATCACCAAGAGATTTTACGCTTACAAAATTACCAGGCGGGTCAATCTGTTCAATTATAGAAAATTGTAATTTCATTTCCTCCTCTTCCTCAGGGGCCGCTCTAAAACCCACAATTTGAACTTGAACATTTTTTGAGTTTAACAAAGAAAAAATAACGGCATCTGCATTTTTCGAATCAGGATTTATAATTTTATCTTTTTTTATACGGTTGTCTAAACCATCAGTTAAAACAACCATCATTTTGGGGCCATCTGATTTTATTAAATCATTAAGAGCTAAAGACATTGCACGAATAATAGGTGATGCATTCCATGGTTCTACTAACGGGTATCTTAATTTAGAAATCAAATCTTTTCTAACATTTAAGTTATCAGGATCCCAAGTTAATGGTTTAATAATTTGAACAATATTGTTTTCAGGATCCAACACAGTTTTTCCACCACCAACAGCTTGCCCAAAAATCCAAACACTCACTTTTATTCCTTTTGGTACTTTACATAAAACCTGATCAAGAGCGCTAACCGCCTGAAAATATTTTGATTCTTCAATGGAACTATCTCCAGAAGATCCCATACTCCCAGAACAATCAAGTACAAAAGAAATTGACCCTATACCATTAGCAACATTTGCTAAACTAGTACTTGAGCGAAATGAAACATTTCCATTATCAAAAGATGCTATTTCTTGGTTGATTATATCTGCTTGATTCCGAATATCGATTGGGATACCAAGGGGAAAAAATTTCCCTCTAAAAAAACATTGGAAATTAACCATACCTAATTCTTTTTCTGATTTATTAAAAAGTGTAGTTCCTCTGCTTAAATTTAAAACTAATGATGAAGGATCATTTTTAAAGTTTTGAGCGTCAACTAATCGTGGGGAAAAAGAATCCCACTTTTTATCTATTACAACTAAATTATCAGAAACTTTTACTCCTACCGCTACTTTTCCAATTAAAATATTGTTTTCATTTTGAATATAAGTACTAATTTCCATTGTTCGGTTTTTTTCAAAAGTCCAAGGAATTTCTCCATTTAAACCAGATATTAACTCAGAATTTTTTTTAACTTTGAATACGTTAAAAAAACTTATATTCGAAACTTTTTTTAATACATCAGAAATATTAGTAACTCCTTTAAACTTTTTAATATCAAGCAAAATATTATTTACTAAAATTAAATAATATGGATCTTTGCTTTCTTCAACTGAATACAAATGATCACTCCAAGTACGAAGCGCTTGCCAACAAAGAAAATCTCTTATTTCTGAATGTTTCAACATTAAGGATATGGAAGACATGTTAAATTTTTTATCAAAGGAGAACCAAGGGAATGTTCTAGCAATTGAGTCGCTTTCCTTAAGAGACACATATGAAAATGGAATATCTTTTTGAAAATCCGAAGGGTTATTTGATTTAATATAATCAACGACATTTACAACCAAATCTTCATCTGAATAAAGGCATTTACTGATTTGCAATTTTGCCATTTTAACTATTTCAAGAATATCATTTTTGGTTGAAGCTAACCGTAATTTTTCATGCAATTCAGATACTAAATTCAAATTTTTTGTTTGGTCTGGATTGTATTGCCTAATCCCTTTACCAAACGAAGCCACCCAAAAATCAATATGGGCCAAACTTTTTTTATAATTGCTAATTTCTAAGTCATTTCCTTTATCAATTTTATCTATAGTAAATTCTTGAATTTTATTTGAAAAAAACTTTTCAACTTGCAACTGGTGCACTAATAATTTTGATCTTAATTCAATTGAAAAAAAGGGTGTTTCTAACAAATTTTTTATCAACAACCAGCCTCTAAAAGATTCTTTTTCTAATGCCCGTAATGCTAAATTATTTAAGTTCTTTTTTATTGTAGAGGCAATGGTCGCAGCTTGATCTACAAGGTTACTTAATTCCACTAATTGTTGTTTTTGGAATTCAAACTCGAAACTTAGATTTAACTCATTTTTGCTATTTATTTGAGGAGTCGGTAGCGAAACAAGAAAATTGTTAAGTTTATGATATTTTTCCCAGAGTTTTTTAATCTCAAGACCCCAATCATACGGGGAATCTTCGAAATCGGAATTATAAACAGGATTTGCTAAAATAACCCAATGAGTTAGCCACGGTAAATCACTTGCAAGGTTGTCTCTCATATTAAACGCTAATTGAAGCGTTATTGCAGTTTCGGTAGCACGATCATACAATAACTCAGCTTGAACTTGTAATTCCCGGTGCAAATCTAGGTCATCCTTAGATGCGCTAAAAGAATAATCTTGGCTAAGCGATTTATCCGAATCTGCTTTCGTGATGATTTTGGAAATATAAGGCCAAATTTTTTCGCTATATGGATGATTTTTACGGTTTACACCTAAACCAAAAGCCGCTTTTTCTGATTTGATTTTTAATTTAATAATGCTTTCAAATTCCGTTACAGCGCTTGGGTTTTCAATAATTTTTACATTTTTTTTGATTTTTGGATGGACTATTTGGCCTGTCTGAATTTCATTTGGGTAAAAGGAATTTGGATATAACAAAGGCAATACTTCATCAAAATTACTTTCTGTATTGATATACGGACTTAAAATTGCTGCTTCTAATATTTGTTGGGTTAAAAAAAAGCCTATTCTTCGTTGGGAATATTCAGGTAAACCCTTTTTTTTCAAATTGTCAAAATGAACTTTAATTGAACCGGCCTTTTCCTGATCTAAAGTTTTAAATATAGAATTAGCAATCAAGTCCTCTTCCCCAGGAACGCCTTCCATCCACATGTATTGAAATCCATTTGATTCCGATTGCAAATTTAGTTTTCGTATTTCAGCTATTTTTACTTCAATTTTTTTCATTTCTAACGAAAGTTGTTTCGCTTCAATATCTGCCCCTATTTTTTTTAATACCTCCAAACGAATGCATTTTTTTTCATATTCTCTCCACAATTCTGGAGCATAAACGACGGGAGATGTCCCTTCTATTTTTAACTGCATATAAGTTGACCAAATTTCTTTTAAAAGTGAATCGTAATCATTAACAAAAAATTGGTTTTCAAAATTAGGTTTTGAATAAATCTTAGGAATTGACAGAAAAGCCTTATTGGCTCGGACTTGCCCCTCTTTATTAATCGGAAACCAATACATATCGTTTTCAATTGATTCGCTTGTTACATTAAGCCTAGTGTCTAATGAGCCAATCCAACCAATATACTTTGAAGTATTCTGCAATTCTTCTGAACCCAACAGCAAAGTTATGATTTTATTCCAGAATTTTTTTATTTCAAAAACTTCATTTTCAATTAAATTTTCTTTATTCGTATTAGCTATAACTACATTTAAATTTGGAATTGCTTGTATTTTTTCGTTCTCAACTTCATTATTTAAAAAGAAATCCAACCCTGCTTTGCCAAGGGTGTTTTTATTACTTACTGGACTTAATATAACAAATTTTTGCATTTTCTCAGGCAGTTTCCCCATTTCGCCTATAACTGTGTCGAATCTTATCTTTCCTTTTTCCTCATCTCTCGGATTTGCATCATTTTTCAATAAAAACAAACCTTTTTCATCCGCATCTAATGCCATGGAAATCATTACTATTGCAACTTTTGATTTGGGGTTAATTTCTGGGAAAACAAAAACCGAATCAGTTGTTGGCGTAAGTAGTGGCCCCACCTGAGTTATTCCCATAAAAGAATGACTATTCATCCAATTTGAAATTACTCCTAGAATGCGTTTCCCTTCATAATTTGAAGAAATATTGGTGTTCACTTCGTAACCGGCACCAATAAATACCACACTAACCTTGCCGACTGAACTTAGTAATGAAATGAAATAAAACAATAAACTCCCAAGACTTAAGGTAAAACCTAAAAGGAGCCAAAAAAATGGTTTAAAAATCACCTTGTTATTAAATTTGTTTGGATGATGATTATCTGTTAACCAAAAGCGCTGGCTTGTTTTTTCATCTTTTTTATTAAAATCCTGAAACCATTTCATTATTTAACCCATTAATAATCTGCAGTTTCACAATTTAAATAGGTATATAAAACCTTAGTTGTTATTTATTCGTAATATTCATCCATTAACTATCATGCCAAATTCAAACTTGGAAATACGATTCCCTTAAACATCTACTCAAAACAAACAAATTCGGATTTGTTTGTAAAATCAAAATATAACTACTAATTAGTACAATCGTTATTTTACTCTTTTTCAATTAAGATCACTGCATATTGATAAGATTTTTTAAAGATTTATCATTTTTAAATGCGAAAAATGCTGTTCCTTAACTATTTATTTTAAAACGTAATTGGTTTGACAAAAGAAGAAAAATACAATTTTCGAGAACAAATACAACCTAAAACAAAAAACATAGGCTTAACTCAGCAACATTACTGATTTAGCTAATTATCTACAACCAGCAAGTATTGGGGGTTTGCATAATATTTCAAATTATTAAAACAGAACCCCATATCTTATTGTTTTAAACCTAAAATGAAGATTACTTTTTCGAGTATTTTGCACTTCAAATAAAAACAAGTTATCTATCGGAATCCAATGAAATATCAGTCTTTTCTAAAATTGCTAGAACTTTTTCTGGAACCATAAAAAGGGTAAAATCCATACTGATTTCATCCGCACCCGACTGAATTTTAATGACTTTTTGATCTTGAATTGGGCCTAATATCCGTTTCTCATTTAGGCGAAAAGCCAAACTTAGGGTTTTACAAACCTCAACCCATTCCTCACTAGTTGATTCTACTAATATTCTAAAATATGCAAAACTACTTGGTAATATAATTGGGTACTTTGAGACAGGAATCAATTTTAACCCTGCCCTACCAGACCGAAAAACCATATCGACCCTTTGCGAGCTAGCTACTTTTAAATCCAAAAATCCCGGTTGCGTTAGAATAAGCACTAATTGTTCTGGAGAAACCGAACCTTGAACTCCAATGAACATCTGCCATCCCTTTTCAACCCAACCGGATTCCAGAGGGACTTCCATTCTTAAACCGGCACCAATAAAAGGCCTCTCTTTATATTCTGGTTCAACCAAAAGGTTTAGGATACTTTCAATTATCAATCTAATTTTAAAGAAAGTTATCCCAAGTTGATCATGGTCATACAAGGGAGTCTCGGGTGGAACCCGTTCTGGTGTAAAAAATCCTATTTTCCCAATAATCTTAGAAAATTCCAAATAAACCAGAAATGGATGCAATCCAGGGGAACTTACTAACGGCGAAAGGATGGCTTTAACTTCACCCAAAGCTTGCAATTGCATAAATGTAAATCTACCGGTTTCGGTGGACATAAAACCAACTGCTGGCAATTGCCTCACTAACACATCCAGTTTTCTAGATACCCGGTCAAACAATAGATCAATGATATCATTCTTTAAATTGGGCCAGATATCAAAAAAAAGTAGAGGTGGTATAAAAGAATTAGAAATTTGAGGCGCACCGGAAGAGTTCGAGGACTTTTCAAGCTGAACAAGAGGAATTTTCCAAAAACCTGTCAAATTTTCAGTTTCTAATGCCAATTTAAAATTGAGATATCTAACTTCAACAATTTCAGGATTAGTACCCGTATTTTCGTCAAGAATTTCACGACTTTCAACCCGCCACCTTGGAGGGGAGTCTGGTGAAGCTGAGGGGGTTAGCGAGTCCTGGGGGACTGCCAGAAAGACGGTAAGCTTAGAGGAATTTTCAAAGTGCTTTTTTAAATCTAAAACTGGAATAGGTCCATCATCAGGTGCAACAACTATCGTGCCATCAGGCATCCGCGCTTTTATTGAATTAACAACAAAACGGAAATTTTCAAGGGCTGAAAGGCTAATTTTAAGGTCCCAGAAACCCCAATTATAAGGAAATAAACTGCTTACTAACAATGCATGTTCATTAAATGAACACCGGTCGGCCGCTTGAAAATGTTGCGGCCTGAGAAACATTCCCTCGTTCCAATGAATGCTCCTGAATTGCATTTATTCCTCTTACAATCATTAATTTTTAAAATCTAACTTCATACCAATAACTATTTCACTTATGACTCAAATATAGTAACTTAAGCAAATTGGGATTTCAATATTCAATATTATGAAATGGAATGAAAATAATGGACCCAGCATTGGCTAAACCAATTATTAAAGTTTTCCAAAGGGCATTTTCAGTTTTAGAGTCCATTGATAAAAATGATGACCTCAGTTTTCACGCTGAAAGGGCAACATTGTCCGACTTGCTCACAGAAATCCCTGAAATCAACTCCATTCTAAAAAAGAAAATAAAATCTGAGTTTAGCAATGAAACATCTTCCGGCGATTCAAATAATAAATCAATCCGATCAGAATTTTTAGGCATACGATATCCTCTTATTTGTTGGCTTGACGAATTATTTACCCATCCTTCATGCCCTTGGGCCAACAAGTGGAATGAGCAGAAACTTGAGATAGAATTTTATGACTCCAACGACAGGGCTTGGCAGTTTTGGGATCAAGCAAAACTTGCCGAACAATTTCAAAGCTTAGACTACCTTGAAATATTTTTCCTTGCCAGCGTAATGGGATTCCATGGCACAAAAAACGAAAACTCGTCCGAATTGATTGGTTGGCAAAAAAAAACCTCACGCAAACTAAATGAAAAGAAAACCCCGTTAACTTTTGAATGGGATTCCCCCATGCAGACTAATGTTTACCCTCGACTAAATGCAAAAGCTTTCAAATCAATGCTATTGGTTACCGGACTATTATTTTCAACGACAATTCCAATCATAGCATTTCTTTTTTTTTCATGGTTAAGCGCTATTTAATTGAGAGGTCAAAATCATGGCGGAATGGTTTCTATATATAGCAGGATGGATCTGGGCAGTTATCGCCCCGGTTAGCAAACATAATCCTTCAGCCAAAACACTTTTGCTGATTTTGAAATGGTTTCTTCATGTTCTACTTATTTTCATATGTATAATAGGATTTCAATTTTTGCATAATTATTCCGAATTTCAACGGTTTGTCAGATTCCCCGGACCAGGAATCCGAGACCATTGGCTGCCCTTGTTTTTCTTGATTTTATATGTTCACATTTGGATGGTTTGGTTTCTTTGGTTTTACTCCTCATTTTTTTTGACTTCATCTCCTTTCCCAGATATTGATTCAGCTTGGGACAACGGCCTAAAAACAACAAAAGTTCAAAATGTTGATATATCAACAACCCCAATTTTCTTAACAATTGGCCACCCCACTTCGGGGCTGAACCACTTATTGAAACTACACTCACAAAACACGAGAAACTTAATATGGCAAGACTCGCATTGCCTTCCTACTGTCGATGGTGTGTATATCACCTATGGAAATAACTGCAACCTTGGATCGCTAGAATCAAACCTTGCAACAGATTACCTCGAACAATGGAAGTCGTTTTCTGAAGAACAAAGTTCCTCCGATTTTAATCTTTTGGCGACTACCATAGAAGTCGAAACTAACCCGAACCACCTTAACCCTGAAACCTTAAACCAAAAACTAAGCTCTTTGCCAATTCCAGCATCTTCGCCCCCACAAACCCAAGAAATGCCTCAACCTGATATATCAGCAACAACTTTAAAACCAACCCCCGTCAGTGAAATCAATCCCGAATCAGTTTCATTGGCAACAAACCTGCCAAAAGCGGAAGCAAATCTTAGGGCAGCCTATTTTACTCAAAAAATTGTAGATCTGAGATTTCCTCTTTGCCCTGCAAACGGAATCGCCGTTATCATTCCAATCCCTTATTTAACACAAACAAACATAAAATCCATACTTGCT
>Ga0049085_10001030_pt1 | contig 10994 bp, 7 predicted proteins | sample GreLakmeSU08MSRF_FD_66721 | JGI IMG/M metagenome (GOLD analysis project Ga0049085, IMG submission 66721) | Freshwater lentic microbial communities from great Laurentian Lakes, MI, USA - Great Lakes metaG SU08MSRF | ecosystem: Environmental > Aquatic > Freshwater > Lake | place: Great Lakes... | reverse complement strand
CTTTCGTGGACAAGGGGTGGGTGCGCCTCGCCAACCGCCCCCGCAAATTCACTTGGTAACGGCGGGCCGTTTGCCTAGAATTTTCGCGTGACCTTTGTCATTCATCCATGAAGCCCGCGCTCCGCGTTTTGATCGTCGAGGATTCTGAGTTTGACGCCCAGATGATGGCGAGCCTGGTCCGCAAGTCCGGCTTCGAGGTCGCCTGCGAACGTGTGGAAACCCGGGCCGCACTCCTCGCCGCCTTGGCCGGCCCAAGGTGGGACGTGGTGCTCTCCGACTACAACCTCCCCGACTTCAGCGCGCCCGAGGCCTTGCAGATCGTGCAGGAGAGCGGCCTCGACATTCCGTTCATCATCATCTCCGGCGGCATCGGCGAGGCGACGGCGGTGGAGGCGATGAAGGCCGGCGCGCACGATTATCTGATGAAGGGCAACCTCAGCCGACTCGGCCCCGTGGTCGAGCGCGAGGTCCGCGAGGCCGCCAACCGCGCCGAGCGGGCCGAGGCCCGCGAAGCCCTCCGCGAAAGCGAACTCCGCAATCGGCTCCTCTGGGAATCCTGCCCCGACGCCGTCATCCTCATAGACACGGAGAGCAAGATTCACTTCGCCAATCCCGCCGTCAAAGAAGTCTTCGGCTACCAGCCGGGCGAAGTCATCGGGCAGAGCATCGCGCTGCTTCAGCCGGAGGCGCCGCCCGGCGACCAGCGGTTCAGCCTCCAGCGCGCCTTGCAGGCCGGGAAAAAAAAACTCAGCGCACTGGCCACCGAAACCCTCGGCCGCCGCAAGGACGGGACGGAAATCGTCATCGAAGTCAGCTTCAGCGACTTGGAACTGCACGGCCAGCGGCGCTTCGTCGGCTTCATCCGCGACATCACCGGGCGGAAAAAGGCCGAGGCCGAACTGCGCGAAAACCAGGAGCAGTTCCGCGTCGCCCGCGAAATCCAGCAGCACCTTTTTCCCAAGGCCCCGCCGCAACTCCCCGGTTTCGACATCGCGGGCGTCACCTATCCCGCCGATTCCACGGGCGGCGACTATTTTGATTTCCTCCCGATGCTGCATGAGCGCCACGGCTTCATCGTCGCCGACGTGACCGGCCACGGCGTCGGCCCGGCGCTGCTCATGGCGGAGACGCGCGCCTACCTCCGCACCCTGGCCGGCAACCGCGAGGACGTGGGCGAAATCCTGACCCGGGCCAACGGCATTCTCGCCGAGGACGTCGGCCACGAACGCTTCGTCACCCTCTTCCTGGGCCGGCTCGATCCGAAGACGCTCGCGTTTTTTTATGCGAACGCCGGGCATCCCGCCGGCTACGTCCTCGACGCCGGCGGCGCGGTGAAAGAAACGCTGCGCCGCACCTCCGTCCCGCTGGGCATCATGCCGGACACGCGCTATCGCGGCGACGCCTTCGTGCTGCTCGCGCCCGGCGACCTCGTGCTGCTCCTCACCGACGGCATCGAGGAGGCCACCGCGCCGGACGATTCGTTTTTTGGGATTGAACGCGCGCTGGACGTGGTCCGCGCCCGGCGCGACCAGCCGGCCAAGGAAATTCTCGAGGCGCTTTACCAGGCCGTCCGCGACTTTTCCGGCAACGCCCCGCAGATCGACGACGTCACGGCCATCCTCATCAAAGTGCTGTAGGCGGCCGGCGGCTGGCCGCCCGCCGGATCAAACCACAAACTCCAGTTCCGGCGCGCGCGGGATCAGGCCCTGCGCGTGCGCCCGGCCCAGAAACCGGCGGATGGATTCCCGGCCTTTCTCGCCGTAGTCGAGCGTCCAGTGGTTCACGTACATGCCCACGAATTTGTCCGCCAGCTCGCGGCCCATGTCGCGGGCGTATTGGAGCGCGTGCTGCACGGCCTCGGCGCGATGGTCGAGGCTGAACTGGATGCTCGCGGTGAGAATGTCGGAAATGATTTTGCGCGTCGCGGGCGGGAAACGCTTGTGAATCACGTTTCCGCCGAGCGGCAGGGGCAGACCGTCGTTTTCGCGGCCCCACCACACGCCGAGGTCTTCGCACATTTGCAGTCCCTCGTTTTGATAGGTGAGCTGCCCCTCGTGGATGATCAGGCCCACGTCCGCCGCGCCGGCGCGCACCGTCTGGAAAATCTGATCGAACGGCACGACGACATAACTAAAATCCTTCGCCGGTTTGCCGAGCCAGAGCTGCAAGCCGAGAAACGCGCTGGTCATGGTGCCGGGCACGGCGATCTTTTTGTGGAGAATTTCCGCGCGGGAAAATTTCTGTTTCGCCACGAGCATCGGGCCGTAGCCGTCGCCCATGCTCGCACCGCTCGGCAGCAATGCGTACTGATCGCAGACGTGGGCGTAGGCGTGGATGCTGATGGCGGAGATGTCGAGTTCGCCGCGCGTGGCGCGTTCGTTGAGGGTCTGGATGTCCTGCAAGATGTGCTCGAACGCGAAGCCAGGGCAGGGGATCAGTCCCTTGGCCAGCCCGTAAAACATGAAGGCGTCATCGGGATCGGGCGAATGGCCGAGAGTCAAAAGTTGTTGCTGCATCGAGGGAGTTTAGCCGGAACGATGGGGATGGGAAATATTTTAACCACGGATGGGCACGGATGAAAGACAGGTTTTCGGATCCAGCATCATGTCACTGGAAAATGGGTCGGGCCGCGTTCGGATCAAGGCGGGCATTCGACCGGACTCATCCGTGTTTATCCGTGGTTTCCACTGCCTTGTTCCGGTAAAGAAAGGACGGCGGCGGAGTCACGGGGGAATTTTCACATCACCGCGCCCGCCAGGATCGTTTGAAAATGCGGCGGCTGTTCTTCGGCGGCCACGATGCTGATTTCGATTTTCTTGAAACCGGCGGCTTCGAGCCAGCGGTGCAGATCGCTTTCCGCGAAGCCGAGCCAGCGATCGCCGTAGAGTTCGCGGGCCTTGTCGAACTTGTGCGCGAGCAGATCGAGCAGCAAAATCTGGCCGCCGGGTTTTAGTAATTTGGCCGCGCTCGCCAAGGTCGCCGCCGGGTCTTCGGCGTGATGCAGCGCCTGGCTCAAGATCACGAGGTCCACGGTGTTCGGTTCGATGGGCGGGTTCTGCAAATTGCCAAGGCGGAACTCCAAATTTTTCAGGCCGTTCTTCTTGGCCTTGGCCGCGCCGAACGCCACGATTTTTTCCGAGTTGTCCACGGCGATGACCTTCTTGCAGCGCCGCGCGAGCAGTTCGCTCAACAGACCTTCGCCCGCGCCGAGATCCGCCACGGTGATGGCCGGCAGCATCCGGAGCAGCAGATGTCCAAAGGCCTGCCAGGAGCGGCCCGGCCCGTAAACGCGGTCAAACCGTCCGGCGACCTGGTTGAAGAAGACCTGCGCCTGCTCCTTGCGCCGCCCGAGAATGCGCTTCAAGTTCACCTGGTCGGCCTGATGTTCGTGCATTTCGCCGGCCCCGCGCACGGCCAGCGCGATGAACTCGCGGGCCAGCGCGCCGGCGTGGGCATTGAGTTGGTAAAAGGCGCGCTTGCCCTCGCGGCGGGATTGCAAGAGGCCCGATTCCTGGAGCAGCCGCAGATGCGTGGAGATGCGCGACTGGCCCATGCGGGTGACTTCCTGAAGCTCGTTGACGGAAAGCTCATCCCGCTCCAGCAGCGCCATGATGCGCAGCCGCGTGGAGTCGGAGAGGGCGCGCAGGGATTTCAGGGTGGGAGACATGGCGGGCATAAAAAATACAAATAATCTGTTGACGCTGCTTAAAATGAATATATCTTCGCATCACGATACGTCAATATGTTATTTGGCGTGAATAACTTGATCAATAAAACATGAGCAAAAAATTCATTTTCTCCTCGGAGTCCGTTGGCGAAGGCCATCCGGACAAAGTCGCTGACACCATTTCTGACGCCGTGCTGGACGCCTGCCTTGCGCAAGACAAGCACAGCCGCGTCGCCTGCGAAACCTACGTGAAGTCCAACGTCGCGATTGTCGGCGGCGAGATCACCACGCGCGCCAAGCTCGACTTCGTGAAGATCACCCGCGACGCCATTCGCGAAATCGGCTACGTGAACGACGACGACGTGTTCCACGCTGACAAGGTGTTTGTGAACACCATCATTACCCAGCAGTCCCCGGACATTTCGCAGGGTGTCGATGCCAAGGCCGCGAAGGGCAAGAAGAAGGCGGAACAGGGCGCCGGCGATCAGGGCTTGATGTTTGGTTATGCCAGCGATGAAACGACCGAGTTGATGCCCGCGCCGATCATGTTCGCGCATCGTCTCGGACGGAAACTTACGCAGATTCGCAAGAGCGGCAAAGTCCACTGGCTCCGTCCCGATGCGAAATCGCAGGTCTCCGTGGTCTATGAGAACGATGAACCCGTCGCCATCTCTAATGTTGTCATCTCCACCCAGCACACGGCGGATGTGGAGCACAAGCAGATCGAGGAATTTTGCATCGAAGAGATCGTCAAGAAAGTCCTGCCGAAAAACCTGCTCACGCCGGACACCCTCTATCTCATCAACCCGACCGGACGCTTCGTCGTCGGCGGGCCGCAAGGCGACACCGGATTGACGGGCCGCAAAATCATTGTGGACAGCTACGGCGGCTATGGTCGTCATGGCGGCGGCGCGTTCTCAGGCAAGGATCCGAGCAAGGTGGACCGCAGCGCGGCTTACATGGGCCGTTATGTGGCCAAGAACATTGTTGCGGCGGGACTCGCGCGGCGCGCGGAAATCCAGTTTGCCTACGCGATTGGCTATCCCGATCCGGTCAGCGTCTACGTGAACACCTTCGGCACGTCCCAGGGTGGTTTGACTGACGAAGCCATCACCACTGCCGTGTGCAAAGTTTTCAGTTTCAAGCCGGCGGACATCGTGAAGCAACTTAACCTTCTCCGCCCGATCTACGGAAAGACAACCAACTACGGTCACTTCGGCAAGAACGACAAAGACCTGACGTGGGAAGCCACCGATAAAGTCGGCGCCCTCAAGAAAGCACTGTGATCGTCATCAACTATCAACTTAAAACTATCAACTAACATGACTTCAATCAAACTCTCCCCCTCCCGCACCAAACTCGCAAAGACCACCAAGCCCGCCGCCGCCAAAAACGGCAACGGCAAGGCGCAGGACTTCAAAGTCAAAGACCTCAGCCTCGCTGAATGGGGTCGCAAGACCATCCAGGTTTCTGAGCACGAGATGCCCGGCCTGATGTCCATCCGCAAAAAATACGCGACCAGCAAGCCGCTCCAAGGGGTGCGGGTTACCGGCTCGTTGCACATGACCATCGAAACCGCCGTGCTCATCGAGACCCTCGTGGATCTCGGCGCGAACGTGCGCTGGGCGAGCTGCAACATCTTCTCAACGCAAGACCACGCCGCCGCCGCGATTGCCAAGGCCGGCGTGCCCGTCTTCGCCTGGAAGGGCGAGACGCTTGAAGAGTATTGGGATTGCACCCTTGAAGCCGTCACTTTCCCCGGATTGAAAGGCCCCGAACTCGTCGTCGATGACGGCGGCGACGTGACCTTGCTCATCCACAAAGGCTACCAGCTCGAAAATGGCGACACTTGGGTCAACACGCCCAGCGGTTCGCACGAAGAGCAGGTCATCAAGAACCTCCTCAAGCGCGTCGCCAAGGAACGCCCTAACTTCTGGCATAATGTCGTCCGCGAATGGAAGGGTGTTTCCGAAGAGACCACCACCGGCGTGCATCGTCTCTATCAGATGCTCGAACAGGGCAAGCTCCTCGTCCCCTGCATCAACGTCAACGACTCCGTCACCAAGTCCAAGTTCGACAACCTTTACGGTTGTCGTGAATCACTCGCCGACGGCATCAAGCGCGCCACCGACGTGATGATTGCCGGCAAGGTTGCCTGCGTCTGCGGCTACGGCGACGTCGGCAAAGGCTCTGCGCATTCGCTGCGCGGCTTCGGTGCTCGTGTCATTGTCACCGAGATCGACCCCATCAACGCCCTCCAGGCCGCAATGGAAGGTTTCCAGGTCAACACCATTGAAAGCACGCTGGGCACTGCCGACCTCTACGTCACCACCACCGGCAACTGCGACATCATCACGCTGGAACACATGGCGAAGATGAAGGATCAGGCCATTGTTTGTAACATTGGACACTTCGACAACGAGATTCAGATCGACCGCCTGAACACCGCCAAGGGCGTGACCAGGCTCAACATCAAGCCGCAGGTGGACAAATACACCTTCGCCGCCGGCAAGAGCATCTACATGCTCGCCGAAGGTCGGCTCGTGAACCTCGGTTGCGCCACCGGCCATCCGAGCTTTGTCATGTCGAACTCCTTCTCCAACCAGGTGCTCGCCCAGCTTGACCTGTGGAAGAACAAGGGGAGCTACAAGGTCGGCGTCTATCGCCTGCCCAAGAAGCTCGACGAAGAAGTCGCCCGCCTGCACCTGGAAAAGATCGGCGTGAAGCTGACCAAGCTCACCAAGAAACAGGCCGACTATCTCCGCATCTCCGTGGACGGCCCCTACAAGCCGGAACACTACCGCTACTAAAATCGTAGCGGCGACTCGGAAGAGAGCCGCTGAAATATTTGCTGCGCTCTGCCGAGACGCAGCTTCGGAAATTCAAAAGGGCGAACGGGAAACCGTTCGCCTTTTCTGCAAATGGAGTTCTGGAATGCAGTTGCACCCAACATCCCGCTCGCCAAATTTCACGGCCGTTGCAGGCGCTGCAGGAGCTTCGCGTGGATGCCGTCGAAGCCGCCGTTGCTGAACACGCAGATCACATCGCCGCCGTTTACGTTTTTCTTGAGGTGCTCGACGATGGCGGGGGCGTCGGGCAGGTAGGCGGAAGGCTTGCCCGTGGCGGCGAGGTCGCTCATCAGGCGCGTGGTGTCGAGGCGGTTGTCGAGAGGCAGTTGATCGGGCCGCGCGACCTCGGCGATGACCACGCCGTCGGCGTCGGCAAAGGCGGTGACGAGTTCGGTCTGGAAGACGGCGCGGCGCGTGGTGTTGGAGCGCGGCTCGAAGACGGCCCAGAGTTTCTGGCCGGGATATTTCACGCGCAACGCCCGCAGCGTCTCGCGAATGGCCGTGGGATGATGGCCGAAATCGTCGATGATGGTCACCCCGCCGGCGATGCCGCGCACTTCCATGCGGCGCTTGATGCCCTTGAAAGTGCTGAAGGCGGCTTGAATCTGGGTGTTGGTCAGACCGCAATGGCGCGCGCAGGCGACGACGGCGAGGGCGTTGCGAAGGTTGAGTTCGCCGACGAGATCGAGGTGGTATTTGAAATTAGGCGTTTGAAAGGTGGAGGCGGTGGCGCCGAGCCGCAGGTCGGTGGCGCGAAGATCGTTGTTTTCGTTCAGTCCGAAACGGCGGAGCGGGCAGGGGAGTTTCTCCAGCAACGGCGCGAGGTTCGGTTCGTCGCCGTTGGCGAGGAGGAGGCCGTTGCGCGGGATGAGGGCGATGAGGCGCTGGAAGGAGGTCTGGACGGCGGCGAGGTTTTCAAAAATGTCCGCGTGATCAAATTCGAGGTTGTTGATGATCGCAACTTCGGGGAGGTAATGAACGAACTTGCTGCGCTTGTCGAAGAACGCCGTGTCGTATTCGTCGCCCTCGATGATGAACCATTCGCTGTCGGTGAAGCGCGCGCCCTGGCCGAGATTCGTCGGAATGCCGCCGATGAGAAAGCTGGGATTCAGCCCGTTGTGCTCGAAGACCCACGCGAGGAGCGAGGCGGTGGTGGTCTTGCCGTGCGTGCCGGTGACGACGAGGGAGCGTTTGCCGCGAATAAAAAATTCCTTGAGCAGTTCCGGCAGCGAGCAATAGCGCAGCTTGTGATCGAGCACGGATTCGGCCTCGGGATTGCCGCGCGAGATGGCGTTGCCGATGACAACGAGATCCGGCTGGTGGGCGAGGTTCGCCTCGGTGTAACCGACCATCACCGGAATTTTGCGCTCGGCCAGGAAGGTGGACATCGGCGGATAAATGTTCTGATCGGAGCCGGTGACCTGAAAGCCGCGCTCGTGCATGGCGACGGCGGTCGAGGCCATCGCCGTGCCACCAATGCCGACAAAATGAACGGAACGAATCTGTGAAAGCATGGGGCAGTTTTTTGTCTGGCGCGCTCCGGTGCAAGCATAGATTTCGGAAACAAGGTTTTCCTTCATCTTTATCAAGCCTTCGGTAGCATGGGCGGCGTGCATCCCTTCGTCGGGACAGTCGGGCAGTCGGTCGCGCAACGGCGTCTCTTTCGTCGTGGCGAGCGGATTCTTGTCGCCGTCTCGGGCGGCGTGGATTCGATGGTGCTGCTGCACGCCTTGCACTCACTCGCGGGTGCGCCTGGCTGGAAACTGGTCGTCGCGCATTTCAACCACCAGCTCCGGGGCCGCGCCAGCGTGGCGGACGAGGCGCTGGTCCGCCGCACCGCGCAACGGCTGGGCTGTCCGTTTGTCGCCGGACGCGGCGATGTGCGGACGCAGGCCAGCCTGGAAAAAATCTCCATCGAAATGGCCGCGCGCACGCTGCGGCATGAGTTTCTGGCGCGGGTCGCCCGTGAACAGAAGATCCGCTCCACCGCGCTCGCCCACCACACCGATGATCAGGTCGAATTGTTTTTCCTGCGCCTGCTCCGCGGAGCCGGCAGCGACGGACTGGCCGGGATGAAATGGCGGGCACCGTCGCCGGTGGACCAGACGATTTTTCTCGTCCGCCCCTTGCTCGATCAGCCACGGGCGGAGCTTGAAGCCTTCGCCGCCGCCGAAAAAATTGCATTCCGGCATGACGCGAGCAACGCCTCGCTCGACTTCCAGCGCAACTGTCTCCGGCACGAGCTGCTGCCGCTGCTCAGGAAACATTATCAGCCCGGGCTGACTCAGACGACCCTGCGGCTCATGGAAGTTCTCGGCGCGGAAGGCGAACTGGCCTCGGCACAGGCGGCGGCGTGGCTGGCCGCCAAACGGCGCGCGGACTTTGCCCACCTGCCCGTCGCCGTGCAGCGGCGCGTGGTGCAGACGCAGCTTCAGGCGCTCGGTGTGGAGGTTGATTTTGCCTTGGTCGAAGCCCTGCGTCTCACGGCAGATCAGCCGGTCACGATTGCTCCCGGCCGGCACGCGCGGCGGGACGAACAGGGCAGGGTGGACATCCAGAGCCAGGCGTCGGCTGGATTTGAGGGCCGGGATCAATCGCTGGTCCTGGGCGGTGCAGCCGGTGCAGCGTGTTTCGGGCCGGTGCAGGTGGAATGGGCGCGCAGCACCGGGAAGAAATTGCCGCCGCGCCGCGCGGGCTGCGAGTGGTTTGACGCCGGGAAGGTCGGGGCCAGGATCAGGTTGCGGCATTGGCGGCGCGGAGATCGTTTCCAGCCGATTGGTTTTCCGCACGCGGTGAAGCTGCAGGACTGGTTCACGAACCAGAAGATTCCGCGCGACTTCCGGCACGAACTGGCGGTGGCGACCACGGCGGCCGGGGAGATTTTCTGGGTGGAGGGGCAGCGCATCGGTGAGCGGTTCAAGCTCGACAAGCGGACGGTTCAACGCTTGAAATGGCGCTGGCGACGGCTTTGAAAGCCTTGGTTGCGGCAGTTGTGGGCGCATGGTAGTTTGCCCATCGAATTAGGAAAAAAATGGCTGACGACAATAAAAATAGCGGTGACAAAAAGAGCGGCGAATTTCGCGTTCCGCCGCGCACCTGGATCCTGTGGATCGCCATCCTCGGCTCCATCCCGCTGCTGATGTTTTTCAAGAACACCACCGAAACGAACATCAAGACGCTTTCCCAGTACGAGTTCACCCAGATGGTGGAGTCCAACCTGATCGTCAAGGCCGACATCAACTACGACATCCAGTCGCCGATGCTCAACGTGATCGTCGGGAAATATCTCCAGACTGACGCCGCCGGGAACAAGACCCCCGTGCCGTTCCGCGCCGAGGTGGACCTGACCAAGGACTTGAAGAAAAAAATGTTCGCCACGGACAAGTTTAACGTGAAGAAGCCGAACACCCTGCTGCTGGGCCTGCTTTACAGCGTGCTGCCGATTCTGCTGATCGCGCTCTTCATCTGGTTCGTCTTCATCCGGCAGATCAAGATGGCCGGCAAGGGCGCGTTGAGCTTCGGCAAGAGCAAGGCGCGGATGCTGAACAAAGAAAAGAACAAGACGACTTTCAAGGACGTGGCCGGCGTGGAGGAGGCCAAGGATGAAGTCTCCGAGCTGGTTGAATTTCTCAAGGATCCCAAGCGCTTTCAAAAGCTCGGCGGACGCATTCCCAAGGGCATTCTGATGGTCGGTGCGCCCGGCACCGGAAAGACGCTTCTGGCCAAAGCCATCGCGGGCGAAGCGGATGCTTCCTTCTTCAGCATCAGCGGCTCTGACTTTGTCGAAATGTTCGTCGGCGTTGGCGCGAGCCGCGTGCGCGACATGTTCGAGCAGGCCCGCAAGAGCACGCCCTGCCTGATTTTTATCGACGAAATCGACGCGGTCGGTCGCAGCCGTGGCGTGGGTATGGGCGGCGGCAACGACGAGCGCGAACAGACGCTCAACGCGCTGCTCGTCGAGATGGACGGCTTTGACACTCAGGAAGGCATCATCATCATTGCGGCCACCAACCGCGCCGATGTGCTCGATCCCGCGTTGCTCCGTCCCGGCCGCTTCGACCGCCGCATCACCGTGAACCTCCCCGACGTGCGCGGGCGCGAAGCGATTTTGAAAGTTCATGCCCGCAACGTGAAGCTCGACCCCGCCGTTGATCTCTCGGTCACGGCGCGCGGTACGCCCGGTTATTCCGGCGCAGAACTAGCGAATTTATTGAACGAAGCCGCGCTGCTCGCCGCGCGCACCGGCAAGAAGGCCGTTGGTCAGCCGGAACTGGAAGAGGCCCGCGACAAGGTCCGCTGGGGCCGCGAACGTCGCAGCATGGCCATGACCGACGAGAACAAAAAGCTCACCGCCTGGCACGAGGCCGGCCATGCGCTCGTCAATGTCATGCTTCAGCACACCCATCCGCTCCACAAGGTCACGATCATTCCGCGCGGCCCATCGCTCGGTTCCACGATGTCACTGCCCAAGGAGGATA
>Ga0049085_10001027_pt1 | contig 11006 bp, 9 predicted proteins | sample GreLakmeSU08MSRF_FD_66721 | JGI IMG/M metagenome (GOLD analysis project Ga0049085, IMG submission 66721) | Freshwater lentic microbial communities from great Laurentian Lakes, MI, USA - Great Lakes metaG SU08MSRF | ecosystem: Environmental > Aquatic > Freshwater > Lake | place: Great Lakes... | reverse complement strand
AAAGCTGCGGTTGCTGCGCGACTTCTGGCCCGGCTCGGCGGCGGGGACTTCGCCGGGGTTCAGAAAGATGCCGATGGTCACGGGCATTTCTTTTTTTGAGATGAGATTGTCGAACACAACCGGCACGCGGAACTGGCCGTTGGTGTTCACATAACTTCCGCCGTCCTGGAAAACCATCACGCACGCCGGCTTCGCGGCGTTGTACTGCTTCGGCACGTAAATCCAGTAGTCGCGCACCGTGCCGGGAAAGGCGGTGCTGTTCGTGAGCCGATGCTTCGTCACCTCGCCGCGCGGCACGCCTTCCTGCGGTTGGGAGTCGGGGCCGAGCTTGTAATCGGCGGCGGCGGCGAGCATGCCGGCCGGAAGGAGGACCACGGAAAAGAGAACGCCAAGAATTTGTGAGTTCATAAGTCAGTTTGTTTTGTAATCCCGCCAGAGCCAGCGCAGCGCGTCCGGGAAAATCGAGCCGCCGTGTTTGCTGTTGTGACCGCCGTCGCCATAGACAAATTTGTAGTCGTAGCCGGAAAATTTGAGCGCGGCGGCCATCTGCTGGTTGGCCAGCGGCCAGTTGCCGAACTCGTTGTCGATGTCGTTCGAGCCGTCCTGCAAAAAGACGCGGACCGGTTTGCGCTCGGTCTTGCGAAGGAGCGACGGATAGACATGCCCGCCGCGAATGTTGGTGAAGGTGCCGATGGTGCTGAGAACTTTTCGGAATTCATCGGGCCGTTCCCACGCCACGGTGAACGCGCAGATCGCGCCGCTGCTCGCTCCGCAGATCGCCCGGCCCGCCGGGTCCTTGGTCAGGTTGTAGTTCTTCGAGACTTCGGGAAAAATTTCCTCCAGCAGCAACTTCGAGTAGAGATCGCCCAGGGAATCGTATTCGCGGCTGCGGTGGCTTTCCTGCCACGGCTTGGCGGCGGGCGCGCCGGTCTGGTGGCCGGGGTTGATGAAGATGCCGATGGTCACGGGCATTTCTTTTTTTGCGATGAGATTGTCGAAGACCGTCGGCACGCGCCAGCCGCCCTTGAGGCCGATGTAGTCGTGCCCGTCCTGAAAGACCATGACGCAGGCGGCGTGGTTGGACTGGTATTGCGCGGGCACATAAATCCACCAGTCGCGCACGGTGTTCGTGAGAATCTTGCTGTGCCAGTTCGTGAACTTGGTGATGACGCCCGGCGGCACGCCCGGCTGCACCATCGAGTCGGGGCCGAGCTGGTAGCCATCGGCGGCGCGGGCGCCGAGCGGCAGCAGGGCGAACGCGGTGAGGCAAAGTGATCGGAGCAGGTTCATGCGCTGATTCTCGAAATAACGGGGCCGCTGTCAAAGGGGATTCCGAAGTGACGGCGGGCGTCCCGCCGCCCGGAAAGAACCGTGCAAGTTTTCACGGGCTGGCAAAACTTCGCGTGTGTTGCAGTGCGGAGCGTTTTTTCCGCCGGGCGGGACGCGCCGGCTCCACGGCAGGCGGGACGTCCGCCGCTACAGGCCCGGCTTCGGCGGCTTGATGGGCGCGAGGGACGACAGCGCGCCCTTCGGCTTTACCTTCCGTTTGTAAACCTTGTCGCCGCACGTCACGTACAGCTCGTCGAACTTCTCGCCGCCGAAGGCGACGTTCGACAGCCATTTGTTTTGCGGCTTGGGAATAATGCCGTTGACGCGCCCCGGCTGGTCGCAGAATTGCACGCCCATTTCCGTCGTGACGTAAAGCCGGCCCGCCGTGTCGCAGGCCATGCCGTCCGCACCGCTCTGCGTCGAGCCGTCCGCGAGGTGTAGATAAAAATAGCGCTGCTTGTATTGCAGCGTGCCGTCGGGCGCGATTTGGTAACTAAAAACAAACTGCCCGCGCGTGTCGGCCACGTAGAGCAGGCTCTGATCGGGCGAAAGACAGACGCCGTTGGGCTGGGCGACACCTTCATCCACAACCTTCTTTTCGCCGCGCTTGGTGATGAGCCAGACTTTTTTGTGGCCGGGGTCGGTCACGTAAAGATTTCCATTTTGCGTGATGCAGAGATCGTTCGACTCGATTTCTTCGGCGACGACTGCGGCCTTGCCGTCCGCCGCGTAGGCCGTGATCTGTTTCTTGCCATTGGCGCAGGCGTAGAGTTTTCCGTCCGGGCCAAACTTCAAACCGTTCGCGCCGCCGGTGTCTTCCGCGAACACGGAAACTTCTCCATCGAGACCGATCTTGTGAATGCGACTGTTCGGAATGTCGGTGAAGAACACCTCGCCCTTCGTGTTGACTGCCGGGCCTTCGGTAAACTTGTGCCCCTCGCTGACGAGCTGCCAGCCCTCGCCCGCGAGGAGCACGTCCTTCATCACCGGCTGCTTTGATTTCTGCTCCGGGTTGGCCTTGATCTCCGCCGGATAATCCCGCCAGAGCCAGCGCAACGCGTCCGGGAAAACCTGCGTCGCCTGGTTGCCGTCATGCGCGCCCTTGCCCCAGACGTGGCTCACGTCGTAGCCCGCGAAGACGAGCGCCCGCTCCATCTCCTGGTTCGCCATCCACCAGTCGCCGGCGTAGATGTTCAAATCATTTTCGCCGTCCTGGAGAAAAATGCGGATCGGCTTCGGCTCGGTCTTGCGGATGAGCGTGGGATAATTATTGCCGCCGCGCAGACCGACATAGGTGCCGATGCTGCTGAAGACGCGGCGAAAGGCGTCGGGCCGTTCCCACGCCGCCGTGAACGCGCAAATGGCCCCGCTGCTCGCGCCGCCGATGGCGCGGTCGTTCGGGTTCGTGGAGAGCTTCAGATTATGTTTCGCCTCGATGAACGGGAACAGCTCCTCGAGCAGGAACCGCGCGTAATGGTCGCCGAGGCCGTCGTATTCGTAGCTGCGGTTGAAACGGTCGAGGGCGTTCGTCGTCAGCGCCGGCACGCGGCCGTGCATGACGAAGATGCCGACCAGCGCGGGGATTTCCTTTTTCGCGATCAGGTTGTCGAAGACATGTTGTCCGCTGTAACCGCCGCCGTCCTGGAGGGTCATGGACGGCGCGGGCTTGGCGCGGTCGAGCTGTGCGGGAATATAGACCGTGTAATCGCGCGTGGTCCCGGGGAAAATTTTCGACTGCGCGAACACGCCCCGGACCAGCTCGCCGTGCGGCACGCCGTCCTGCTTCTTGGAGTCAGCCGTGGGCGGATACGGATTCTCGGCGGCGTGGAGGGTGGTGGCGAGGGAGGCGGCCGCGAGCAGGGTGATGGCGAGAGTTTTCATGATTAATGGGCCAGAGTATGAAGTGGTGGCGGCGGGTTTCAACGAAATGTTGGCGGGGCGATTTTTCGGAATGCAAAACATCGGACATTCAACGCCCAGCGCTCAACATCCAATGGCCGCGCCTTCACAGGTGCCGCTCAGGAGAAGTTCACGCATCGAAGCGCGTGAGGAATTGTCGCGGGGTCACGATCTCAATCCCGAACGGCTTCTCCAAAACGAGCAGGTCGTCGTCTCTGGAAATAATCACCTTGGCCCGGCACGCGAGGGCGCAGACGAGGAACGGATCGTCGTCCGCATCGCGGCTGCGTTGTTTGCCGAGCGGCCTCGGCTCATAGACCTGCGCCTTGCGCCCGATCCAATCGAGCCACGGCCTAGGATTGACCGCCGGAATTTTCCGCGCCGGGCGGTGCGCGATTTCTGAATACTCCTCGAAGATGGGAACGGTGATGGCGAGATGGAAGCGCCGCTTCGCCCAAAGGGCCAGACACCGCCGCGAGGCGCCGGGCCAGAAGATCGCCGACACGTTGACATTGGTGTCGGCGACGACGCTCATCATTCTTTGCGCCGCTGCTCCGCGCGGTAACCGGTGATGGTTTCGCGCAGCATGTTTTCTTCCGCTTTGCTCTGCGGGCGTGTCAAGGAACCGGCGGCGGCGATGACCTCGCGCAACTCCTTCTCCGTCGGTTCGGCGTGCGCCGTGACATACAGGCCGCCGCCCACCTCCGTCACGCGCAGGGCCGTGCCGGGTTTGATCTTATTGCGCCTGCGGAAATCTTCCGGCAACTCGACCTCGCCATTCTTCAACACGCTCACGGTGGTTGTCATGGCTGCAAGCTACTTGAATGACCATTTGTCAACAAGGCCTGGTTCCAGCGGACTCCGGCCACAAATATTTTTACGTTTGGAGCCGGTTGTTTTTCCCACGGCCAAGTCGGGCTTGATCCGGCGCGGACTTGCGGGATAATCCGCCCATGACTCCCGGCCCATCATCCGTCAGACCCGCCTGCGCCCGCGGGCCTTGGCCTGCTGACTCAGATAAAAAATTGTGGAATCACCGGGCCGGACCGGAACTGAAATGAGCTTTCGCGCCACTCGCCTGTCCGCGCCGCGCCGGTCCTGGCTTGGGTCATCGCTCTCCGCCGTTCTCGGGCCGCTGGTCGGCGCCGGGATTCTCGCCGGCTGCGGACGGGACGCCGCCCCGCCGCCCGCCGCCGCCCGCTGGTTCGAGAACATCACCGCGCGCTCCGGCCTCCAGTTCATCCATGATGCTGGCCCCGCCGGAAAACATCTCGTGCCCGAACAAATCGGCTCGGGCGGCGCGCTCTTCGACTATGACAACGATGGCCGCCTGGATGTTTACCTCGTGCAGAACGGCGGGCCGGATTCCAAATCGGTCAACCGCCTCTTTCACCAGGAACTCGACGGACGTTTCCAGGATGTCAGCGCCGGCTCCGGTCTCGACGTCGCCGGTTTCGGCATGGGCGTGGCCGTCGGCGACGTTAACAACGACGGCTGGCCGGATGTCCTCGTCACGGAATACCGCGCCGTGCGGCTGTTCCTCAACCAGGGCGGTCGCCGGTTCACCGAGGTGACCGCCGGCTCCGGCCTGGACAACCCGCGCTGGGCCACGGCCGCCGCCTTCCTCGATTACGATCGCGATGGCTGGCTGGATCTCGTGGTCGCCAATTATCTCGACTACGATCCCGCCTTGTCATGTCCCGATGCCCGGGGCGTTCCCGATTTCTGCGGCCCGCACGGTTTCCCCGGCCTGGTCGCGAAATTATTTCACAATCTCGGAGCGCGAAAAAATGCCGGAACCGCGGCGGCGGGCGGATCGCCGTGGTTTGAGGATGTCACCATTTCCTCCGGGCTGGCCGCGGCTTCCGGGCGCGGGTTGGGCGTGCTCTGCGCCGACTTCAACGGCGACCGCTGGCCCGACATTTTCATCGCGGACGACAGCCAGCCGAACCGGCTTTTTCTGAACCGTCAGGACGGGCGCTTCACCGAGGAGGCCGCCCTGCGCGGCGTGGCCCTCAACGCCATGGGCCAGACGGCGGCCAACATGGGCGTCGCGATCGGTGACGTGGACGGCGACGGCCTTTTCGATCTGTTCGTCACGCACCTCGCCGAGGAGTCGCACGCGCTCTGGAGGCAGGGGCCGCGCGGGCTGTTCCAGGACCGGCAGGCCGGGGCCGGACTTTCCGCGCAAGGCTGGCGCGGCACCGGCTTCGGCGCCTTGTTCGGCGACTTTGATCACGACGGCTCGCCCGACCTCGCCTTCGTCAACGGCCGGGTCAAACGCGGAACGGAAACCGCGCCGCTCGTGCCCGGCACCAGCCCCTTCTGGGCGGCCTACGCGCAACGCAACCAGATCTTCGCCAACGACGGCTCCGGCAAATTCCGCGACGTCTCGGAGTTCAACCCGGACTTCTGCGGCCAGGCCGCCGTCGGCCGTGGTCTCGCCAGCGGCGATCTCGACAACGATGGCGCCCTCGATCTGCTCGTCACCAGCGCCGGTGGCCCCGCCCAACTGTTTCGGAACGTCGCCCCCCGGCGCGGACACTGGCTGGTCATCCGCGCCCTGCTCCCCGCGCAGGGTGGCCGCGATGCCTGTGGCGCGGAAATCATCGTGCAGGCCGGTGGCCGCCGGTGGTGGCGGCTCGCCCATCCCTCCTTCAGCTACCTCTCGAGCAACGATCCCCGCGTTCACTTCGGCCTGGGGCCGGTCGCCACGGTGGACTCGATCCAGGTCTTGTGGCCGGATGGTTCAACGGAAAATTTCCCTGGCGGCCCGGCCGATCGCGCGCTCGTCCTGCGCCAGGGCACCGGCACGATCTCCGAACCCATCCCGCGTCCAGCCACCGCTGACACCGGCCAGAAAGAAAAACGCTGATGGCGAAAAAAAAATCCCATCGCCCGCCCGCCCCGCGCCAATCCACCGGCCCATCCGCCCGGCCGCGAACCAGCCGGATCAGCCGGCGCTGGTGGCTGCTGCTCCTGCTGCCCCTCCTGATCTGGGGAGCGATGCAACTCCGGCACCGCGCGCCGTCCGCCCGGCCGCCGGCCGTTTCCACCGCCGGCTTCGAGTCGCTGATCGTCCGCCAGATCGAGGACGCCTTGACCACTGCGCGCCAGCAACCGCGCTTGGGCCAGGCCTGGGGCCGGCTGGGGATGATCCTCCACGCCCACGATCTCGCCGCCGAGGCCCAAGAGTGTTTCGCGCAGGCGGCGCAACTCGAACCCCGCGAAGCTCGCTGGCATCATCTTCTCGGCCTGCTCCTCGCCCAGCACTCCGCTGACTCCGCCGTCGCCCAACTCGCCCAGGCGGCGAACCTGGCCCCCGACCGTGACAACCCTTCGCGCCTGCGCCTCGGCCAGGTGCAGTTTGAAACGGGCCGCCATGACGAGGCGGAAGCCAGTTTCAAAAAACTGCTCGCCGCGAATTCCGGCCACGCCCCGGCCCGCCTCGGCCTGGCCGAAATCGCCCGCGCCCGGAACCAGCCGACCGAGGCGCGCACTTTGATCAACGCGTGCCTGCAAAATCCGCACACCGCCAAACGCGCACACACCCTCCTCGCCGGCCTGCTCCAGCAGTTCGGCGAAACCGCCGCCGCGCAAGATGCCGTGCGCCTTGCCACCTCGCTGCCGCCCGACCGCGCTTGGCCGGACCCGCATGTTGCCGAAGCCGCGCGACATCGGATCGGCCGGCGGCTGTGGATCGCCGATGCCGAAAAGCTGCTGGCCGAAGGCCGCTTCCACGAGGCCGGCCCGCTCATCGCGCAACTGGTGCAGGCATATCCCGACGCGCCCGAAAGCTGGCTCTTCCTGGCCCGCCAGCACACCCAGCGCAACGACTGCGCCGCCGCCGAGCAGGCCCTTCGCCGCCATCTCCAGCTCCTGCCCCAATCCGTCACCGGCCACAACCTGCTCGGAACCGCCCTGCTCTGCCAGGAACGCTACGCCGCTGCCATTGCCGCCCTCCAAAACGCCGTCCGGCTCAAGCCCGATTTTGGTGGAGCCTATTTCAACCTTGGATTCGCCCAGGCCCGCCACGGTCTCGGTCGCGACGCGATCAAATCCTTCCGCCTCGCCATCCGCCACAGCCCGGACCAGGTCGATGCCTACATCACCCTTGCCGACCTCCTGAATCAGACCGGTGAAAAAGAGGAGGCGCGAATCCTCCTCCAGAAGGCTCTTCAACTCAACCCGGCCGACGAACGCGCCAAAATCATGCTCCAGCGCATCGAGCCCTGAAGCCCGTCAACCCGGCAGGAGGCCGCCCGTTCCGGGGGCGCCCCTTCACACCCGCGGACATTTTCATGACCGAAAAACTCTTGCCGCGAGCCAATCAAAGCGCAGAGTCGCCGCCGATGAACCCGTCACCAAAACAATTCTCCCCGCAGCGATGCCAGCCAGCGTGGGCTGCGGCCGGCCGGGCCCGCACCGGCCGCGCGCTACTGGTCGCCATCGGGCTAGCCGTCGCCGCAAACGCGTCGGGCGACGAGCCGGGCATCGCAAAACCGTCCAGCCTGGCTCTGGCCTGGCCGGCGCTCGAGTGGAAGAAAGCCGCGCCCTCTCCCTTTGCGCGCGTCGAGTCCCCGGCGGCCGTGGTTGACGGCAAACTCTACCTGTTCGGCGGATTCACCGAAACGCTGGACGCCTCGAACCAGCTCGATGTTTATGATCCCGCGAGCGACACTTGGTCGCGGAAGAAGGACATGCCCACGCGGCTCACCCATCTCAATCCCGCCGTGGACGGAAACACCATCTGGTTCGCGGGCGGCTTCAAGGGCAAACATCCCGGCCCAGTCACCGCGGAAGTTTGGAAATACGATGCAGCCTCGGACGCCTGGACCGCCGGCCCGCCGCTGCCGGAACCGCGGGCCGGAGGTGGACTGGCGGTGGTGGGACGTTCCTTGCATTACTTCGGCGGCTATAAGACCGATCGCGACACAAACCCACCTGATCACTGGAGCCTGCCGCTCGACGGGGGCAAGGATTGGCAGCTCGAAGCGGATCTGCCCGACCCGCGCGGTCATGTGAGTGCGGCGGTGCTCGACGGCAAGTTGTATGCGCTGGGCGGCGATCACGGCCACGACAAGACACAGATTGATGTCAGCTCCTGCCACCGTTTCGATCCGGCCGCAAAAAAATGGAGCGAGATCGCCAGCCTGCCGGATGGCCGCAGCCATTTCGAATCGAGCACCATCATCCACCAAGGCCGCATCCTGATCGTCGGCGGGCGCTGCAACAGTTCGAAGCCGCCGCGCAATGTCGTGGGCGACCTGCTCCAGTATGATCCCAAGGCGAACGCTTGGCAGGTCGTCGGCACCATGCCTGAGAAACTGCTCGCCCCGGCCGCCGCGATTATTTCCGGCCGCCTCGTGGTCACCGGCGGCGGACTCAACAACCCGCGACCGCTCACCGCCGCCACACGGATCGCGCCGCTGCCGGCCGCCAAGCAATAATCTCAGCCAAGTGATCCGGCAGCACGCCTTGTTGGAGTTCATGCTTTAGCATGTGTTCGGTTTGGAACAGTCCCGTGCGTGGGAGTGAACTCCAACCTGTGCGCCGGCCAAACCAAAAGACCTTGCCCGGTCAAATCAGGAAATCGGATTTTGAATTGCCAGCGGGCCGTTGTTGAACCATACTTGCCCCGATGTTTCCGCGCGCCACACTGTGTCTCTGCCTGCTCGCGCTTGGGCTGGCGGGCCGTCTTCCCGCGCAATCCCCGGCCATCCTCAATTATCAGGGCCGGGTGTCGGTGGACGACAAAAACTTCAACGGCACGGCCTACTTTGTCTTCAGCATCCAGGACACGAACGGCGTCATCCTCTGGTCGTCCGGAAATTTTCCCACGCGCGGCACGACGAATCTTCCCCCGGGCGTCTGGCGGCTGAATGTCCGCGACGGCCTTTACCACATCCGCCTGGGCGACCGCTCCGCCGGGATGCCGCTGCTGGATGCCGGACTGCTCCGCAACGCCAGCGCGCCCCAACTGCGCGTGTGGTTCAACGACGGCCTCAAAGGCTGGCTGCCCCTGGCCGGCGATGCGCCCCTCCACTCCGCTTTCCATCCCGCTGCCGCGACCGCCGCGACCTCGGCGACGGCCACCGGCACCCTCACGGCCGCGCAAGGCGACACCATCCTCCGCGAACTGCGCGAAGTGCGGGGGATGTTGCAGAAACAGCCGGGCCCGACGGCGCCCGCCCCGGAGACTCCCAAGACCGTCACCGTGCCGCTGGGCGACAGCCCGTCCCTGGGCCGCGCGGACGCGCCGCTGGTGCTGGTCGAGTTCACGGAATACCAATGCCCCTACTGTAAGCGCGCACACGACGGCGTGCTGGTGGAGTTGCAGAAAAAATTCATCGAGACCGGGAAGCTGCGGCTGGTCAGCCGCAACCTGCCGCTTCCGTTTCATCCCAACGCCGAGCCGGCCGCGCACGCCGCCATGTGCGCCCACGCCCAGCAGCAGTTCTGGCCGATGCGCGACCGGCTGTTCGTTAACACCGCCGCGCTGTCCCAGGCCGACTTCCTGAAGGCGGCCGAGGAGTTGAAGCTCGACCTCAAGGCGTTCGAGGCCTGTCTCGCCGCCAAGCCCTACGCCGCCCAGATCGCGCGCGACAAGCAGGACGCGGCCGCCGCCGGCATCACCGGCACGCCGACGTTTGTGCTGGGCCGCGCGCAGGCCGGCAAGGTCACCGGCCTGCTGATCGTGGGCGCGAAACCGCTCCCGTTTTTCGAGGCGGAGATTGAAAAACTTTTGCCGGCCAAATGAACGAGCGATGAAAAAATCCGAGAACCAATCCACGAACGTAACCTCCGCCGGACACGGCGCGCTCCGGCTGCAGGCGGCCACCCTGCTCGGCGCGGCCCTGCTCCTCGGCGTGATCTACAACCACGCCAGTCCGCTGGGCGTGCGCGCGGGCCGCACCGCCGGGACCGCGGCCAACGGGACTTCCGCCGTCCTTCCGCCCGCCCCGCCCGTCGTGCGCTCGGACTATTTCAACGAGACCATGGCCCTGACTTTGGAAACGCCCGCGGCCCCGGTCGCGCCCGCCGTGACGCCGGTCCGCCCGGTGTTTCCGGCAACTCTTCCGGCGAATCCTCCGGCGCTCCCGCTGGGCATTCCTCCGGTGATTCCGACGACGAGCTGGGCGCAGGTCAAGCCGCTGCTGGCCGCAGGGAAAATCGTGCTGGTGGACGCGCGCGCGAAAGCGACCTACGAAGTGGGCCACATTCCCGGCGCGCGCTCGCTGCCGTCCGGCAGTTCCGTCGCAGACGTGCAGGCGTTTGCCCGGACGTTTCCGCCGAACACCGTGTTTGTGACCTACTGCAGCTCGGAGACGTGCGGCGCCTCGCGGAAAGTTGCCGAAGCGCTGGTGCAGATCGGCGGCTTGAAAAACGTGAGCGACATGACCGACGGCTACGCGGTGTTTCTCACCGACAAGTCGTCCCTCCCGGCCATCGGCCCGGCCCCGAAATGAAAGTCACGTTTGAATTCGATGGGAAGACCGTCGTGCGCTGGCTGCTGGCGGCGCTGCTCGTCTGGGCGGCGCTCACGAAGCTGGCCAACCTGAACGAATTTTACGCGAACCTCGTGGCCTACCGGCTTCCGCTGCCGGACGCGCTGCTGCGTCTCACGGCCATGGTGCTTCCCTGGCTGGAATTGCTCTGCGGCATCCTGCTCGTCACTGGCGCGGCCCGGCGCGCGGCGCTGCTCTGGGCGATGATCCTGTTCGCGGTCTTCGTGCTGGCGACGGGCCAGGCGTGGGCGCGCGGGCTGGACATCTCCT
>Ga0049085_10001026_pt1 | contig 11018 bp, 4 predicted proteins | sample GreLakmeSU08MSRF_FD_66721 | JGI IMG/M metagenome (GOLD analysis project Ga0049085, IMG submission 66721) | Freshwater lentic microbial communities from great Laurentian Lakes, MI, USA - Great Lakes metaG SU08MSRF | ecosystem: Environmental > Aquatic > Freshwater > Lake | place: Great Lakes... | reverse complement strand
GGATCTACATCCACAACTACCGGCCCGATCGGCCCTACGTCCAACATCTGAGCTACATGTTTCGAGCACGGGGTTACCAATCGTGGCAACGCATTGCCGAGGCAGGAAAACTCACGCCTGCGACTGCTATGTTTTGGGGTGAAAAACCGACAGAAGAACTGTATGACTCGCACGTTGACCCCGACAACGTCCACAACCTAGCCGCTGATCCAGCGCACCGCGAAACACTCGATCGCCTGCGCGCCGCGCTCAAGGAGCGTGTGGTTGCCAATTACGACAACGGTTTCTTGCCAGAAGGCTCCGTCTTAGAAGGCTACGAGGCCTCGCATGCGCCCGGTGCCTATCCCATCGATCGCGTTTTCGAGTTGGCTACTCTTGCCTCGCAGCGTGAGCCCGCCCATTTGCCCGCGCTGATCGCAGCCCTTGCCGATCCATCCGAACCGATTCGCTGGTGGGGAGCGCAAGGCTGTGCGATGTTGCGGCACCAGGCGGCGCCGGCGGAAGCTGCTTTGCGCACGAGTCTGGCGGATCGATCCGGTGCCGTGCAGATTGCCGCCGCCGAAGCCTTGGCTTGGCTCGGAAAATTAGAGGCAGCGCTACCGGTGCTGGAACACTGGATCGAGCAACCCCAGAATGGGCCTTTCGCCACTCAAGCCGGTAATGTTCTGGATCAACTCGGATTTGCTGCCCGCCCCTCTCTACCGGCAGTCAAAGCGGCGTTGAACCAATACGGGAAGAACGCAGGCTATCCGGTGCGCATTCTGACCCGCATCACCAACGTGCTCGAAGACCGCGAGCGGCCGCTGGTCTATCCCGTCCTTTTTCAGCCGCTACTCTCCCAGCCGACCCCGTCAACCAACGGACCGCCATAGCCGCCGTCTGCTACCAACCTAGTAAAACGGCCAGCGGAACCTGCCGAGCACTCTTTGCAGCACTTGCAAGTGCGTGCTATCGATTTTTTTCGAGTGTTGTTAGCCGTTCACAGATACTCTCCAGCGTTGACTCAATGTGCTCGAGACGATCGGCTAGGCCAGCCAGCGCCTCGGGGTTTTCTGCAGGAATGCTGCGTGCCACGGCCGGCAAGGAGGCGGCGGCCGCTCCCGCACTGGTGGGCTGAAGCATCGCTTGGAGAAAACCAGCGCTGATGCCAAGCTTTGTCTGCACGTCTTGCAATTCCTTCGCTGGCAGCAGTCCATGCGTGAGGAGGCGACCGCGACCGGGCGGTGAGAGCCAGATAATGAGTTGCTTTTTTTCCAGCAGATCGAGATGAGCCCGCAGCGCTTGTAGATCTGGAATACCATCCATGCGACTGGCTCGCCCCCGTAGGTCACCCTCGCTTTGTCCGCCACGCAAGAAGAGTTCTGCCAGAATCGCCAGTTCCTCCTTTTCAACACCCAGCCACTCGTAAGCCAGATGCCTGTAGCGGGCCAGCCGTCCGTTGCCAAACACCTCCGCTGCAGCACCGCATTCGCGCAATCGAATCAGTGCCTGATTAACCTGTTCCTCATCGAGATTCATAACCGGATCACGATTGCTCTTCTGATTGCAGCCCGTCACAACAGCATTGAGTGAAAGCGGGTACTGCTCGGGTGTTGTTTTTGCCTTCTCAATAAGCACTCCCAGAACGCGGAGCTCGCTGCGTCCTAGCGACTGCACGGGCTTCACCGAAGCGATTGACCGCGCGAGTGCTTGCGTGTCTTGGCTGGGATTGTCTGGAAGATTCTCGTGCATGTTATTGAGCACCTTTCGATCAAAATAGACTTTCCGCACGCCATGCCTGCCGGGATACGGCCCCAGAAGAGTCACCAGCGAGTCTCGCGATCCCCATTTTGTATTGCCGCCTCTGGATTCCTATGCCAACGATTATGGGCGGGGAAAAACATTGGTGCGTTGGGCCCACGTCTGCCAAATGGCCGACAGTTCCGTAACCTTGTCGGCCATCAGCCCAGCCAAGTCATGCATCTCCGTAGAGTCTGTTTTTAAGTCGTAGAGCTGCCACGGTTCATTCGCTCTGCTCAGGAGTTTCCAATCGCCGACACGGATGGCTCGATTGTGTTCGTGTTCCCAAGCCAGATAGTCGCGGTGGATTGGCCGATTTGCAAACGCCGGCAGCAGGCTCTGGCCTTCCAGCGGTGTTATGGGCTGTTGGAAACGGGCCTGCGGGTAGCGAGCACCACTGACGGCGACGCACGTTGCCATGATATCGATGACGTGGCCAACTTGATCGCGGTAGGCGTTCTGGGCTGTGATCTGTTTGGGCCAGTGCACAATGAGTGGCGTTCGAATGCCACCTTCGTGGCAGTCGTGCTTGTACATGCGCAAAGGCGTGTTGCAGGCATTAGCCCAACCGCTGCCGTAGCTGTGGTAGGTCTTCGGCCCACCCATCTGTTTGAGCATAGCGCCGGTATGCAATACGTTGTTGGGGCCACTGTCTGTATCAAAGCCGAAGGGATCCCACTCCGCACAGGCACCGTTATCGCTTAAAAAAAAGATGAGCGTATTGTCGAGTTCGCCATTGGATCGCAGATTGTCAACGAGTCGCCCAATCGCTCGATCCATGCAAGCCACCATGCCTGCGTAAATGGCCATGCGACGCGCGAGGTCGGCTTGACGGTCGGCGGCCAGCGTGCTCCAGCGCGGATTGACTCCCTGTCGATCCTTGGCAAACACATGTTTGTATTCACTCAATGGAGTGAGTTGCGTTCCTTCTGGAAAGAGACCGATAGCAATTTGCTGGGCCAGACGCTGCGCGCGGATGGCGTCCCAGCCCACCGCGTAGACACTGGAATAGTTGGCGATGTCGACCGGCTTGGCCTGCAGCGGAAAATGAGGGGCATTAAAAGCTAGGTATTGAAAGAATGGCTTTTTTTGCTGCCGCGCCAGCGCTACAAAATCGATCGCGTAATCGGCAAAGGCATCTGTTGCATAGAACTCAGCCGCGGGAAACAACCGCTGCTTTCGATCGACTGGCAGCCGTGAATAAAAGGGTGGCTCATTAAAAAAGGAATTGTAACCGCCGATCATGCCATAGAATTCATCAAAGCCACGGTCGGTGGGTTGCGGTGATTTGTCTCCCACGCTCAGGTGCCATTTTCCAACCATCGAGGTGTGATAGCCCGCCGATTTCAATACCTCTGCAATCGTTACGGTGTTGGGCTGCGGATGTCCTCGGTAGCCTGGCTGTTTGGTATCTCTTGTCATTAAGCCGACGCCGGCCTGATGCGGATACAGACCGGTTAACAGGCTCGCCCGCGTCGGACAGCAGCGGGTGCAATTATAAAATTGCTTAAAACGGAGACCATGGGCCGCCAACGCGTCCAGATTGGGCGTGCTCACTTCACCGCCATAACAGCCCATGTCCGAAAAGCCGAGATCGTCGGCCAGGATCAGGAGGATATTTGGTTGCGGCGGCGGGGAAAGATCCTTGGCACGTGCTGTGCCGGAAAGAGCCAGCGGCATGGCCATCGTCAGCAGACAGAAAATGATGCGTGTCATGAACAACATTGTTGCATCTGTCAGAGCGCCGATCGGCGAATCATGCCCTGCGCCATGTCCTGCGCCACCAGAGTGCCGATCGGGGATTTTTGGCCCCGTTTACGACAGAAGTTCACCGATGACTTTGGCGTGTTCCACGCCCGTTAGTTTTTGATCGAGACCCAGATGTCGGTAGGTAAACCGTTGGTGGTCAAAACCGAGTAACTGCAGCGCAGTGGCGTGAAAATCGCGAACGTGCACTGGATTTTTCACGATGTTGTATGAGAAATCGTCGGTTTCGCCGTAGATCTGCCCCGGCCGCGATCCGCCCCCACACATCCACATGGTGAAGCACCGTGGGTGGTGGTCACGGCCGTAGTTTTCCTTGGAGAGGCCACCCTGGGAATAGACCGTGCGGCCAAACTCGCCGCCCCAAATGATCAGCGTGTCGTCCAAGAGCCCACGGGCTTTGAGATCCTGCACGAGTCCGTAGCAGGCTTGGTCGATGTCTTTGCATTGCATCGGCAATCGGCCTGCGACGTTGCCGTGCGTATCCCAGTTGTTCAAATAAATCTGCACAAACCGCACTCCCCGCTCCACCATGCGTCGCGCCATCAAGGCAGTGTTGGCAAATGTGCCCGGTTTTTTGGCTTCCTCACCGTAGAGGTTGTAGGTGCTGACCGGTTCGCTGGCTAGGTTGGTCAATTCCGGCACGCTGGACTGCATGCGAAAAGCCATCTCGTACTGCGCGATCCGAGTGCGTGTTTCCGGATCGCCAATCTGCTCGAGCATTCGGCTGTTGAGGGCCTGCAGGCCATCGAGCGTTTTGCGCCGCACTTCCGCCGAAACACCGGGTGGATTGTTGATGTAGAGAATCGGATCGCCGGCACTTCTAAAACTGACTGCCGCATGCTCTCCAGGCAGATAGCCACTCGACCAGAGACGGGCGCCGATCGCCTGCACTTGCTCGGTGTTACTGGGCCGAGCAACGAGCACCACAAACGTCGGCAGATCATCGTTGAGCGAGCCTAGGCCATAGCTCACCCATGCGCCGAGGCACGGCCGGCCGGCGATTTGATTGCCAGTCTGCATGAATGTGATGGCCGGTTCGTGGTTGATTGCCTCGGTGTGCATGCTGCGGATAAAGCACATGTCGTCGACCATTTTTGCCGTATTGGGCAGCAGTTCTGTCATCCACATTCCCGACTGGCCGTACTGGGAAAATTTATATTTGCTCGGTGCAATCGGAAATCTTTTTTGGCCCGAAGTCATCGTTGTCAAACGCTGTCCATTGCGAATGCTCTCGGGCAGGTCTTTGTCGTACCAAGCGTTCATCGCTGGTTTGTAGTCGAACATGTCTTGCTGCGGCGGCCCGCCCACCATGTGTAGGTAGATCACGTGCTTGGCCCGCGGTGGAAAGTGCGTAGCCACCGGAGGCGAGACATTGCCCAGCGCAAAACGATCCGGCAAGAGCGTCGCCAACGCGGCACCGCCGAGCAGGTGGCTGCCGCGTTCAAAAAATCGGCGCCGCGTGAGGCTTAAGCCAATTTCGTCGAGTGGATTCATCGGCTGCTATTCCTTTTTTCCCAGTGGAGTGTTGCGGGTCGAACTCACCAGCACTCTGCAGTTTATTTGCAGAGCACTTCGTCGAGGTTCATCAGTTCGTTTGTGAGCATCGTCCAACTAGCCAGCTGCACAGGATCGATGCCGCGGGGCTTCGAATCACCGGCAGCGATCACCAGCTTGGCGTCTTCGGGGTGAGCCTTGTACCACTCGGCTAAGTCGGCGAGTGATCCCTTGACAATGGCCGTTTCCTCGGGCACAAGCGGCCGCGAGAGCAGGCGTTGGGCCAGAAAAGCAATCCGTAAGTCGTCGGTGTCCCCGCCCTGATCCAGAGCCTGATCGGCCAGCGCGCGGGCCGCCTCAACAAACTGCGGATCGTTGAGCGTCACCAAGGCTTGTAGCGGCGTGTTGGTGCGTTCGCGCTTCACGGTGCAGGTTTCACGCGAGGGAGCATTGAAGATATCCATTGAGGCCGGTGGTGCCGACCGCTTCCAAAACCAATACATGCTGCGGCGGTAAAGATTTTCTCCCTTGTCGCGTTGGTATTGATTGGTGTTGCCGCCCATCGAAACAGCCTCCCAAACACCATCTGGCTGGTAGGGCTTCACACTGGGGCCACCAATCTGCTTCACAAGCAGGCCGCTGGAGGCCAGCGCCGCATCGCGCACCATCTCGGCATCCATTCGAAAGCGCGGGCCGCGCGACAGCAGTCTATTCGCACCGTCTTTGACCAGCTTTTCCGGCGTGATCACAGCCTGCTGGCGATACGCGGCGCTTGTCACCATCAGCTTGAAAAGTTTTTTGACGTCCCAACCGCTTTCGCGAAACTCAACCGCTAGCCAGTCGAGCAATTCCGGATGGCTGGGCAATTCACCGGTGGTCCCAAAATCGCCGCTGGATCGCACGAGACCGGTGCCAAACACCTCCTGCCAAAAACGGTTGACTGTGACGCGAGACGTCAGCGGGTGATCTGCGAGCAGCAGCCACTGCGCAAGCCCCAGCCGATTGCGTGGAGCGTCAGCGGGAAAAACTGGCAGAACATTGGGGGTGTCTGGCTGCACCTCGTCGCGGCGCTGATCGTATTCTCCACGGTTGAGAACGTAGGCCTTCGCGGCTTCATTCTTTTCATTCATGACGTGGGCAATCGTGCCCCGCTTTTTCACTTCAACCTGTTCGGCCTCCAAGGCGGCAGCCTTGACAATCGATGCCTTGAAGGGCTCGTCGATTGTGTTGAGCCACCAGTCAAAGATTCCATCAACCGCCTTGACCCGCTGCTCGGGGGGCAATTTCACGATTTCTGCCAGCATCTGGCCGCGGGCAAAACCGGCAACATCTCCGGCCGACAGCGCTCGCGCCCACAGCGACAGGCTGGTCAAACCAACGGCATGCGCCGGCGAGCCAGAGGTGCCGGGGCCTGTCGTGCGGCCACCAAGCACCAGCGGCGCCGGCGTGCGAATCGTATTTTTCTTAAACTTATTGTTTTCAATATTGGTTTTTTGTTCTTTGCCATCGTAAAAAACCTTGATGCCCTCTGGCCGACCAGAGCCGTCGTACGTGAGCGAAATAAGCGTCCATGTGTCGGGCTTGAGTTGGTCGTGGGCCACGGCCTTCAGAGCGTCTTCGGGCCACGCATGCACAACGTGCATCGCAATGCGACGGGCCTGCACCCACACATCCCAGCCGCGATGGGCGGCAGACTCGTCCATCCGTGACACAATGGCATACGACGAGTCGTTACCCGGGATCTTCACCCAAAACGTTACGCTGAATGGTTGATCGTGCTCGAAATCACCGCTGTCGGCCAGTTCGCCGGCCTTGCCATTGAGAAGCAGCGCCGGTGCCCCCAGCGGACCGGTCTGCCAAGTGGTTGTGGGGGAAAGCGGCAGGTCGCTCTGCTTGCCATCCAGAATCACTCGCGTGACATTCCCCTGACCTTCAAGCATCGACAAACTCAGCAGCGGAGTATCCTGTGGCAGTGCGGCGGCAACACGCTGCGGTGTGGCGGCAGCGATCCATGCCTCGCATTCCACGCGAGCCATTTTTTTGCGTTCCTCTATCGCTGCTTTTGCGGCAGGCACCTCTTGCTCGAGTTTGAACCAGCGCTCACGATCTTGCGGCTTTGGGATCGCTACGATCGGCGGAGTGTTGTGCACATTGCCGTCCATCGCCTTTTGCTGCGTGTTGTTGAAGAAGGCTGAAAACTCATAGAACTCCTTCTGTGAAAGGGGGTCGAATTTGTGGTCGTGACAAACGGCACATCCGGCCGTGAGCCCCATCCACACCGCGGCTGTCGTCTCTGTGCGATCGCGTGTGTAGAGGACCAAGTATTCCTCGTCGATTGCGCCGCCCTCGTTGGACGTGATGTTGCAGCGATTGAAGCCGCTGGCAACGCGGCTGTCGAGAATGTCTTCGGCACTGGCATTGGCACCGTGATCGTTGACGAGATCACCGGCGAGTTGCCAAATCGTAAACTTGTCAAACGGCATGTTTTTATTGAAGGCATCGATCACCCACTGCCGGTAGCTCCACATCTCGCGAAAGTTGTCGTAATGAATGCCGTGGGTATCGGCATACCGAGCGTAGTCGAGCCAGAAGCGGCCACGGTGTTCGCCCCATTCCGGACTCGCCAGCAACACCTCGACAAAACGTTCGTAGGCATCGCTTCGCGAATCGGACACAAAGGCGTCTACGACAGCCGGTTCGGGCGGCAGTCCCGTTAGGTCAAGCGACAATCGCCGCGCAAGGGTGCGCCGGTCGGCCTCGGCAGCTGGGGTGAGATTTTCCTGTTCAAGCCGGGAGAGAATGAAGCGATCAAGAGGATTTTTTATCCAACTCTCCTGCTTGACCTTCGGCAGTTCGGGTCGCTGCGGAGGGATAAACGACCAGTGCGGCTCGTAGGCAGCCCCGGAGGCAATCCACTGCTTGAGAATGTCGCGCTGCTGAGAGGTCAACTTTTTCTTCGTGCTCGGCGGTGGCATCACCTCCTCTGAATCCTCCGAGTAGATGCGGTCTAGGAGCGGCGTACCGTCGACGTTCCCCGGCACGATTGCCCCAAATTCAACGGCATCCTCGCGTCGATCGAGCCGCAATTCCGCCTTGCGGGCAGCGCCATCGGCCCCGTGGCAGGCGAAGCAGTTTTCCACCAAGATCGGCCGAATGTCTTTATTAAAACTCAAGTCGGCTGCGTCGGCCGCCAGACAAAAAAACGCAGCTTCTAGCAATGCCGCCGACAGCAACACAGCGCAGAACCGAACAGGTGCTGCATGTGCTGCAGGTGCTGCAGGTGCAGAAGCAAAATCCACGGGCCCACGTTGCATCCCATACTCCTAGTCTGAAGCGGAGACCTGAACAGCCCATAGGCTGCCCACTCAACACGTTTGGATTCATTATAGCACGGCATTTTCCCGTGAACTATCCTAGTTGCTTCTGGCACGCTGGCGGCAGGCGGCTGAAATAAGTGGGAACTTTTTTGAGGTGGCAGGCGTCAAAAAGCCAGCATGCCGTACACTTTTTGCTCGGCTCATAACTTCTTTTGATCACGAGGGGATTTCTGATGGCGTCCAACCTGTTTGTGAAACGCCTACACGCAGTCTGCGTGCTCGCGCTCTTTTTGGGAGGGGAATTTATGGTCGATCGCACCACCAACGCAGAGGACCTTGTGGACGGACCTCGGCAAGGGGCGTGGAAGCAGGTGGATCGCGCACTCGCCGAAGGGAAGCCCAAGACGGCGATTGAAGCGCTCACGGGAGTCGAGCAGGCTGCGATCGCCGATAAGGCATGGCCCGAGGCCGCCCGCGCAATCGCTACCCGTGTGCTTGCCAAAACAGGCGATCGGCCGGGCGATGATCCCGAGCGGTTGGTGCTGCTGACAAAAGAGATCGAGCAGGCTCCCGCAGAAGTGCGCAGCGTGCTACAGGTCGTGCAGGCCAATTGGACGTGGAGCTACTTCATGAATAACCGCTGGCGATTCGTGCAGCGCACCTCCGGCGGCGCAACGACTCATGATCTGGCCGCCATTGCCACTTGGGATCTGCCAAAAGTCGTCGGTGAAATTCGGGGCCGCTTTGCTGAGGTGATCGCTCAGAAGGAAACGCTTCAAAAAATGCCAATCGGTCAGTGGAATGCCATCATCAAAGCGGGCACCATGAGCGATGCCTACCGGCCGACGGTGTGGGATGTGGTCGTGCGCGATGCCCTCGAGTTTGCGTCCTCCGGTGAACGCGGTCTCGTCGATCCCGAAGACACCTTTGAGATCGAGGCCAGCGGCCCGGCGTTGGGCACGCTCACTGATTTTCTGGCGTGGCGGCCCGACGAAGACAAATCGATCACCGACACGCTCTCGCCACTGCTCCAAGCGACAATACTGTATCGATCCTTGCTCGAATTTCACCAGAAGGATGCAGACATAACGGCGCTGGCCAGCGCCGATCTGGACCGCATTCTCTGGGCTTCAGCGGCAGCAGTGGGCGTGGAACTCTCAGACCGCAAAAAAACGGCTCTGGCTGCCTTTATCGAACGGTTCGGTAACCATGAGACGGCATCGCTGGCCAGATTTCATCTCGCCTCCCTCTCGCGTCAAGACGATTCCGATTCAGACTCCATTGCCGTAGCCCGTGCCATTGCCGCAGAGGGATTGGCAGCGCATCCGCAGAGCGTCGGCGGCCGACAGTGCAAAAATCTCATCGCTGAAATTGATTCCAAGTCGTTATCGGTGCAGACCGAGCGCACGTGGGCCGAGCCTTGGCCATCCATCCGCTTCAGCTATAAGAATATTTCCAAGGTGCACGTCCGCATCGTGAAAGCCGATTGGCTGGCACGCCTGCAGGCTGGCAAGCCGCACTGGGCATGGCTCGACGATGCCGATCGCGCCAAACTTCTCACAGAGAAGCCGGTCCAAACATTTTCTGTCGACCTCCCAGCTACACCAGACTATGCCGAACGCACGCACGCGATCCCGGTGCCAAAGAATTTAGAGCCGGGGAACTACTGGGTAATCGCCAGCCATGCTGCCAACTTTGGCGACAAAGATAACGTGGTGCAGGCTGCCATGGCGTGGGTCAGTCGCTTGGCACTGGTAAGCCACGCGTCCGGTATGCTGGCAGGTGAATCGCTCGCGGGCCATGTGGTCGACATCGCTTCGGGCGAGCCGATTGCCGGAGCCAATGTCAAAGCCTTCGTGCGCGAGGAACGTGGCAATCCGCCCCGCTTTGTGCAGAAGGCAACGGCGACAACCGATCGGGATGGCCGCTACCAATTGCCGGCCGAGCAGGGACGCGAGACCGTGCTGTTAGTCGCTGCCAAGTTCGATGGACGCGAACACACGATCGGCAGCGAATCGCTCCACGTCTGGCCGCAGAACACAGCAGCCGCTTTTAGCGCGATCATTCTGCTGACAGATCGTGGCATGCATCGGCCTGGGCAAATCGTGCACTACAAAGGCATTCTCTGCCGTGTCGACACCCATGCAAACGCGTACGCAGCGCAGGCCGACAAAGCTGTCAGCGTTGTGCTGCGCGATGCCAACGGTCGCGAAGTGGCCCGCATGCCGCACACGACCAATGCCTTCGGTTCGTTCCACGGCAATGTACCAATTGCCACCGGGGCGCTGCCCGGGCAGTGGTCGCTTACCGCCGAAGGCGAAGGAACCCTCGGGAGCGTGGCCGTGCGGGTAGAGGAATACAAGCGTCCCAAGTATCAGGTAAAGCTGGCCGCGTTGGCGAAAGAAATTGTGCTCGACGGCGAGGTGTCGCTCACCGGAACGGCAACCACCTACACCGGTCTGCCTGTGGCCAACGCGAAGGTGCGCTTTCGCGTGGAACGCCAGGTGCGGTTTCCCGATTGGTGTCGCTGCTTTTTCCCAGGACTCCCCATCGGGGGCGCGGCAGCACAGATTGCGCGTGGCACAGCAGCCAGCGATGCCAACGGCGCTTTCACAATCACATTTGTGGCGAAGCCCGATCGCAGCGTGCCACGCGAATCAA
>Ga0049085_10001025_pt1 | contig 11027 bp, 18 predicted proteins | sample GreLakmeSU08MSRF_FD_66721 | JGI IMG/M metagenome (GOLD analysis project Ga0049085, IMG submission 66721) | Freshwater lentic microbial communities from great Laurentian Lakes, MI, USA - Great Lakes metaG SU08MSRF | ecosystem: Environmental > Aquatic > Freshwater > Lake | place: Great Lakes... | reverse complement strand
CATTTAATAGAACCAAGTACTCGCAGGGAATTTTACCCATTGATACTTACAAGAAAGAAATTGATAATGTAGTTCCTAACGTATTAAAATATGATTGGGAAGCTCTGCGAGCTAGTATTAAACAGCATGGCTTGCGTCACAGTACATTATCTGCACAGATGCCCAGCGAAAGTTCGTCAGTGGTATCTAATGCAACCAATGGCATTGAACCGCCACGTGGTTACCTAAGTGTTAAGAAGTCTAAGAAAGGACCTCTTAAGCAAATTGTTCCGCAGTATCAAACCCTGAAGAACTATTATACGCTGCTGTGGGACATGCCTAATAACGACGGATATATTAAAATTGTAGCTATGATGCAAAAGTTTTTTGATCAATCAATTAGCGGAAATTGGAGTTATAATCCAACACACTATCCCGACAACGAAGTTCCAATGAGTGTTATGCTACAAGACTTGCTCAATACCTATAAACTAGGTTGGAAGACAAGCTATTATCAAAACACTTATGATTATAAGACTGACCCAAGCGAATTAGAAGATGAAGAACCACTAGTACAACTATCGGTATCTCAAAGCGAAGGCAGTGAAGAATGTGATGCTTGTGCAATTTAACAATTGACACTGTAACATATTCGTAGTATAATTTAAATTAAGTTAAGGGATTAAAATGTCAAAGAGCGTTTTCAATAAAGACAAAGTGGATTTTACTAAACAGAACATGTTCTTTGGTAAGGACATGAATACACAGCGTTATGATACATTTCGTTTCCCTGTATTTGATAAACTCAATCAAACCATGCTTGGTTATTTCTGGAGACCAGAGGAAGTTAGTTTGCAGAAAGACCGTGCAGATTTTCAAAACTTTCGTCCTGAGCAGAAACATATTTTCACAGCTAATCTAAAGTATCAAACTCTATTAGACAGTGTGCAGGGACGTGGTCCCTGCCTAGCATTCTTGCCACATGTTTCACTTCCTGAGCTAGAAGGTTGTATTGTTACGTGGGACTTCTTTGAAACAATTCATAGTCGCAGCTATACACACATCATGAAGAATGTGTATGCAGATCCTGCAGAAATATTTGATACTATCCTAGACGATGAAAAGATCATTGCTCGTGCAACCAGTGTGACCAAACACTATGATGCCTTCACGGCCGCAGCAGATGCTTTTAATCACCGCGGCGAAGGTAGTTTACATGAGGTTAAACGTAAGTTGTATCTTGCAATGATGACTGTTAACATCTTAGAAGGACTGCGATTCTATGTAAGTTTTGCCTGCACCTTTGGCTTTGGAGAACTAAAGTTGATGGAAGGCAGTGCTAAGATTATTAGTCTTATTGCTCGCGACGAAGCACAACACCTTGCACTAAGCACACATATACTGAAACTTTGGGCACAAGGAAAAGATGATCCAGAGATGATGGAAATTGCTCGAGAGTGCGAAAAAGAAGTTTACGAGTTGTGGCGTGAGTGTGTTGCAGAAGAAAAAGATTGGGCAACCTACTTGTTCAAAGATGGATCAATGATTGGATTAAATACTACTCTGCTTAATCAGTATGTAGAATATATTGCTAATCGTAGATTGAAAGCACTTAATTTAACTGCTATCTTTGATCAACCAGTTAATACTAATCCGCTACCGTGGACTACACATTGGTTGAGCAGTTCGGTACTTCAAGTGGCCCCTCAAGAAACGCAAGTTCAAAGCTACGTAATAGGCGGCATCAAGCAAGATGTGAACACAGAATCGCTTAAAGGCTTTAGTCTATAAAACCTAACTCTGTACCTCTGTTTGATAAATACTGTATGGGATACATATATAAAATATCAAATAGAGTTACAAATAAAGCATACATTGGTTATTCTGAAACTCCTGATGCAAGGTGGGAAGCACACAAGCATAATCGAGGTAGTACACTAGTATTTAATGCAATAAAAAAATACGGATTAGAAAATATTTCTTTTGAAGTTATAGCAGAAGATACATTGGACAACGAAGATCGTTATATCCAAGAACATAATACTATGGCTCCACGCGGATATAATCTTACATTAGGGGGAAATTTACCCCCTAATCATAAAGGTAAAACGTACGAAGATATATACGGATTGCAAGCAAATGCGCAACGAGCAAAGCGACAAATAAAACAACAAGATGTCGGCGGATATGGACCAGTGAAACATACAGAAGAAACAAAGCGTAAGATAAGTGAAGCACTATCAGGTAAGAATAATCCTATGTACGGTCGTAAACATAGTGAAGAAACACTTGCTAAGATAAAAGCAAATTTACGTGATACTACAGGTGCAAATAATTCTACAGCTAAACAATGGAAACTAATAAGTCTAGAAGGAGTTGAACACTTTGCACACGGAAATTTACGTTCTAAATGTAAAGAGTTGGGATTAAGTTTTTCTACAGTTCACGCCGCACATATGTATAAGCGTTCAATGAGATCAGGCTGGAAAGTAGAAGAATTATGATAACAGACGCACGACTACCTGAAATAAATAATCTTAGGTTAAAAGATGCGATGCATAAGCTAGGGTGTAAGTTTGTTAAAGTTGTTGATATTGTACCTCGGTATAACACTGTAATAAACGAATGCCATACAAATGTTGCCCGGCAAGTTGCTATGTATGGCGGAGAACAAGTAACAGGATACTATGTTGCTGTTAGCAAAAGTACAAATGATTGGATTGCAATCAACCATAGTGTTTGGAAACAAGATGAAAAGTTAATCGATATTACTCCGGTAGACGATAAAAGAACTTGTAATGTTTTTATTTACGGGGCAACTGAGTTACATACATCTGTGTACAACCACAACGACATACTAGAAATAGATGACACAGTTAAATATAAAAAAGGATTTAATTTATGATCGAAATTTATGGCAAGCCAGCTTGTCCATTTTGCGATAAAGCTAAAGCATTGTGTGAAACACGCAGGTATCCTTACTCATACAAGCAGTTAGATGTAGACTTTACAAGAGAACAACTGTTTGAACAGTTTCCAACTGCAAAAACATTCCCACAAATCCGCATCAACGGCCAGTCTATTGGCGGATACGATCAACTAATGCAATATGTAGAAGAAACCGGATATACCGGATATGGAGAAACATTATAATGTTAATTGAAGCACCGTACAAAGCACAAGACGCAATCTCTATGAAAACAACAGGTGGTGAAGAAATTGTTGCACGTTTCATAGAAGAAGATGCGCATAATATCACAGTCGAAAAACCAATGGTAGTCATGGCAACACAACAGGGTTTGGGACTTGGTCCATTCAGCTTTACCATTAACCCAAGTTCAAAACTAAAACTAAATAAAAATACACTGGTATTTGTACACAAGACTGACGGCGAAATGGCCAAACAGTATCTTTCAAGCACCAGCGGTATCCAACTAGTTTAGAGAATTACAATGACAAAGTTATGGGCAGTAGACGGTGATAAGAATACTCACGGTGACGGAGATCTAATACCTAACCATGCTAATAATGTATATGTTGAAGGTAAATTAGTTATAGTGCATGGTCCCGATCATTCTAACCCTGATGCGCTATGTATTCCGGTAGGTCCTCCACATTGCGATCCAATGACAGATCAAGGAGCTCCTAGTACATATGCATACGGACTTCCTGTTCATAGACAAGACGATCTAAGAGTTTGCGGAGCAACTACTGTGGTAACCAACGAATCAACAGTATTTGTTGGAGATCTGTCAGTAGCAAACGGTAGTGCTGTACTTGTAGAAGGAGTATTAGTTCCAACTGCACCCTACTCCGCATCAGGCTCTTCTGCTATTACAAGAGAAGGTTCTGGAGCAGCTGAGGACGATGAAGGTGGTGAAGACGGTGCGCCAACAAGTGGTGGAGGATCAAATCCTAGATTTAGTGCATACCCTTCTTCCACTGATAGAAGTACACAACCAGGGGCTCCATCTTCTCCCGCTACAGCGGACAACAGTGAAAGAAAAGGCACACCCCCTGAAAAGAAAGAGGTTGACACATCCAACGTACCTTCAACTGTTGACTACAACTATCAGCTTTCTGCCAATTACACAGTAAAAGATTATACACTCAACGCTCTTTTTAAACATCAATTAGTAGCACAAAAGGGATATTCAATACAGGCTATAATAGGTAACTTAAAAAACCTATCAGAAAATATAGCAGAAAATGTGCGTAATCAATATCCAGGATTTAGAATTAATAGTGGATTTAGGCAAGGTGAAGGCCAAAGCCAACACGGCAACGGAATGGCAATGGATATACAGTGGCCAGGATTGGCATCAAAAGATTATCTGCCAAGGGCGCAATGGATAAGAGATAATTTGGATTACGATCAAATTATTTTTGAACACGGCAATACAATTTGGATTCATCTCAGCTACGATAGAAATAAATCCAAACAAAGAGGTACAGTTACCACTATGTACCAAGGTAGATATGAATCTGGACTAAAATTATATTACGGTTGACAAATCCTATCTTTGTGTTATTATAGTAATATAACAACTGAAGATAGGCTCAAATGAAAAACAAAGTAATACTTACAGATGCTGATGGCGTCATTCTTGATTGGGAATGGGCGTTCCATGTTTGGATGGAAGAACACGGTTTCCATAAACAAGAAGGTAGCCAATTTATCTATAACATTGGAGACCAATATGGAATCAGCAATAATCAAGGCCACAAGCTGATCAAAATTTTTAACGAATCAGCGCACATGGGATTCTTACCTCCATTGCGTGATGCTATGTTTTACGTCAAGAGATTGCACGAAGAACATGGCTATAAGTTCCATTGCATTACAAGTTTGAGTAAAGACGAAAATGCATGTAAGCTACGAGAAATGAATCTACAGAAACTGTTTGGAAAAACATCTTTTAGTAAGTTTATTTTCTTAGATACTGGCGCAGACAAAGACGAAGTTCTTAAACAGTATAGAAACACAAATTTATATTGGATTGAAGACAAACCCAAAAATGCCCTCGCTGGCCTTAATGTAGGACTTAAACCGTTGCTAATGGAACACGGGCACAATATGGATTATGACAACAATCAGATCCCTAAAGTGAAAAATTGGAAAGAAATATATAATATTATTACAGGAGAAAAATAATGACTGATACTACAACAACTAATGCAACTCATGATGACATCGTTCTAGCATTTAACAACTACCTTAAAGAATCAGAAGCCTTTGAAGGTAAGGGTGTTAAGGCCGCAGCCGCTCGTGCTCGAAAGGCACTAGGCGAACTAGGCAAGCTATCAAAGGCTCGCCGCGGTGAAATTCAAGAGAAGAAAAACGGAATGTAATGAACGCTTTCGAGCGCATTTGGGCAAGAGCAACTGGTCACTTAATGGGCCAAACGGATGAGGATAAGCCTGATGTACCTATCCTCACATTGCGTGAAGCAAAGATAGCATTATTCTTAAAAACATTTTGGGTGTTTGTTCACGTTGTCACTTGCTTCTTTATTATTGCAAATGTAATAAGACATTGGTAACAAACGGATAATAAATCATGTCAGGACTAATCCTTTTATTAATTGTAGTTGGACTACACGGATTTTGGATTTATAAGCTGGCTACTTATAATTGGGATAACTTTGAAGAAGATTCAAAAAATGATGATTTTTTAAAGCCCTATGATTAAACAGCTAAATAGAATGTAGGTTGACAAACTTACAAAAACATGCAATAATGCATAATATGAAAATTTTGGTAAGCGTAATTGAGACTAATAGTAACCCGTGTGTTATATAAGAGTTAAATGAACTGAACAAATATTAGTAATATATAACACATAGGAAAAATGTAAAATGGTAACAGGTAAAGTAAAATGGTTTAACGAAGCCAAAGGTTTTGGTTTTATTACTCCAGACAATGGCGGCGCAGATGTGTTTGCTCACTTCTCACAAATTGCTTCTAGCGGCTTTAAGAGCTTGCAAGAAGGTCAAAGTGTAAGATTTGAAATTACAATGGGCCCTAAAGGACAACAGGCTAGCAATATTCAGCCTGTTTAAGAAATTGTTGTAATCCCTTCAAAGCGAAGGCATTCAAGACCCGGGTGCAACTCCCGGCAGCTCCACCAAAAGGAGATTAGAGATGATACAATTGACAGCGGGGGCTAGCAATGAAGAACCCCCTAGTATTAACCATCGGCAAATATTTGTTTAAGGCATATATTGTTTGGAGTATTTGTGCAGATCTTGTGTTGATTGCTGGCATAGTTGCATTACTTCTTGGTTATGGTAAAATCTCTTTTTGATGGGGCTGAATTAGGATCGATTGGGTGAAATAGTAGAGACGGCAACACGGTAGGCGATGACCGTAAATCAAGCAAAAAAAAGTAAACGCAGAAATGACATTTACACCTGAACTATTCGTAAACGTTGCTGTCAATGACAACAACTTTGCGCTAGCTGCCTAAGAAACAGCAAGTTCGCGGTTCACTAACCGGGCAACAGAACAGTGAGAAAAGGTACCTTTGGGTACCTTTTCTTTTGAGCAGCTAAATAAACTACGTACTAAACAAAGGAACCTTGTATGAAAGTATTATTAGCAATTATTTTAACAGCACTGATGGTTACTACAACTTTTGCAAAAGACAAAGAAGGTGTTATTTATGATTCACAAATTACTCGTGTTATAGATGGAGATACAGTGGCTTTTGCCGCGCCCTTTCTTCCAGAACCCCTCAAGAAAGAATTATCCATTAGAATATATGGAGTTGATACCCCAGAAAAAGGATTTAGAGCCAAGTGCCCTAGCGAAGATGCCCGAGGCCAAGCCGCTTCCAATTTCACTAAAAGTGCGATTGCAGCCGCAAGCAAACGCCAAATTGTTCTCATGGATTGGGACAAGTATGGTGGTCGTGTATTGGGAGATGTCATTCTAGACGGAAAGAGTTTGCGAGAAATGTTGATTGAAAAAGGATATGCTCGCGAGTATTATGGGGAAGCCAAAACTAGCTGGTGCAATTAATTAGGTTGACAATACCATCACTCTCTGCTATTATATACATATCATTGTTTATTATAGCGGAGATTTTTTATGACTATGCATTTGGTAGGTCCGTATTTGACTACTACGAATTATCGTAAACCCAAACAAAAACAGCGCACCAAAGCTCAACAAAAGAAGTTTGAACAGTCACACGTTGAATACAATAAAAGTATGAAACGAATGGGACTACATGATAAAATAATGCCGCTTGAAGAATACGATCTCTATTGCAGAGGACTTTGGAAACTCAAAACAACAGCAACTCCTAAAAAAGAATCTTATGAATATAAAGACACTAGCTATAGAAGAGAAACTGTACATATTCCTAGCTTAAACAGCAAAGATGGTTGTGGAGTTGCTCCAAGAAAAGAGCCGCAGAAATATACTGGTACACTGATTAAAGGTATTGCTACTATGCACAAAAGTAATGCTGTACCGGTCATCAACGACGAACAGATATTAGAAATTGCAAAGATGAGGAGAGGTTAATCTATACGTAGTTTTAGGTTAATTTTATAGGTTAAATACTAGATAACCAGTCTAAATAGGATAGAATAAATGTTTATAGGATTTTTCATGTTGATAACGGCGCTGGCCATATCAGCTATCGCAATCTACTATTCAGTTGCCGGATTAGCAGCTATTTTTGCCGCAGCAGTAGTTCCAATTGTTATCATGGGCTCTGCACTAGAAATTAGCAAATTAGTCACAGCAGTGTGGCTACACAGATACTGGAGCAGAGCCACTTGGTGGTTGCGGACATATCTTACAACAGCAGTATTGGTTCTGATGTTTATTACATCTATGGGTATTTTTGGATTCTTATCAAAAGCACACATAGATCAAACAGCAAATGCAGGCGACAATACTTTACAAATACAACAATTTGATCAAAAGATTTCTCGAGAACAAAAGAAAATTATAGATGCAGAACTAGTTACATCCCAGTTAGATAAGACTGTGCAAATTTTATTAGATGCTCAACGCTTGAGAGGCAGAGACGGCGCAGTTGCAGTTCGTGAAAGTCAAAAGAAAGAAAGAGAAGCACTCAACACAATCATAACACAATCACAGCAAGTTATAGCTAAACTGCAAGAGGAAAAACTAGTTATGACCACTCAACAGGTCAAACTAGAGGCCGAAGTTGGTCCAATCAAATATATTGCAGAATTTGTTTATGGATCAAGTGCAGATAAAAACATGCTTGAAGAAGCAGTTCGTTGGGTTATTATTACAATTATTTTTGTATTTGATCCGCTAGCAGTTTTGATGCTGATTGCAAGTCAGTATACATTTAAATGGATTAGAGACGATGAAGAACAGAACAAGTTGATTGTTGACTCTGAAGGAACTATTATTGGAGTTCCCCCCACACAGCACAACGAAGTTAATCATGAGCCAATTTACCCGTATCCTACTCAAGAAAACAGAACACAAGATATAATTGAAACACCGCTACCCAATGTTGGAGAAGTCCCTGTAGAAGATAAGACAGAACCTGTTGCTGTAGAAGAATATGTTAAATTTGATCCAGACAACCAAATTGAAGAACTTAAAAAAAAACAGCAACCGTTAAAATCCTTGGATCTATCAGAGGAACTAACTGAAGAAGAAAAGGTAAGAGCAGCTATCTATGATGAAAAAGAATTAGATACTGTTTTTCAAAGTGCTAAAACTAAATGGAAATCCCAGCATCCAGATCAAACATTAAAGATGTGGAAGATATTATATATAAAAGGTAAGGTTGATAGTTTGCCTTGGGAAGAAAAAGATGGTTACCAGCAAAATTCAGAACAAAGCGAAAATACCTTGTTTAACAAGTTACAGCAACGCAAAACACAGTGACTAAGATAAATCTTATTACCCCACCGGATAAGCTATACGGTGACGCAATCAGTCTCTTGCTGGTATTCCCCAGCAAGGAACTGCAAGCACAAATACAAGAAGAAGTATTCAGTGTATCAACTGAATTCTTAAATGTATACATATTCAATAAAGAACAATACACACTAACTGATGTAGATTGGCTACTAGCAGTATTCAATCTCTGTCAGATTGTTGTAATCGACGTTGACCAATGTCCAAGTTACGTTAGAGATTTAGCCAGCTATATGATAGCTAAACCTAAAACATATTGGTTGACAAACGCTACTGACATCGTATATACTACTATCAGTAGCAATAGAATCTACAACATTAGTACGCTTTCATCTGCTCTAGGAGGTAAAATTGAAGAAGATGAGGAACGGTGACGACTTTCCAAGAGGATTAGTTGTCGAAGTAAGAAACGGGGACATTAATGGTGCCCTTAGAAGATTTAAGAAGAAGGTCCAAGATAGTGGATTACTCCAAGAACTTCGTGACAGAGAGTTCTATGAAAAGCCTACTACAAAACGTAAGAAAGCTAAAGCACAAGCTCGTTCACGTTGGCTAAAAAAGAAAGCACAAATAGACGATATATATGGTCCAATTCAATATAAAACAAGAAAGTTTGATAAGTGATGCTATCAGATCCCCTTTGGGACATATAAAGAATTAAAAAGATATTTGGAAGAGGAAATATTTAATGACACAAGTCTGTCTTGAGTGCGGAAAGCCTGCAGAATGGATACGCAGCACACAGTTTGCAGGCGAGCATCCTTACTGTGAAGAACATGCTAGACTAGAATCAGATTTTAATGATGAGCACACCTCTTATACAGTTTGGTATAAGGTAGAAGATGAGAAAACAATATGAGAATTGAAGAAGATGTTAAGCTGGACTACAAGGATGTTCTTATTCGTCCTAAACGCAGTACACTAGTCAGTCGTAAGGAAGTGGATTTGAATAGGAAGTTTAGTTTCCGTAACTACGAGCCAGACTTCCCAGCAAACACAGAGGAATATCATTACAGCGGAATTCCTATCATGGCAGCTAATATGGACGGTGTTGGGACATTTGAAATGGCTGACACCTTAAGTGAGCAAGGAATTTTTACCTGTTTGGTAAAAACATACACTGTTGAAGAACTAATTGAGTTCTATGACAATGACGTATTAAACCGTACTGATTATGTTGCAATGAGTATTGGTATCACAGACGCAGACTTAAACAAGTTGGACAACGTGTATACTGCTGTAGAAGACAGTTTAAAATTCGTCTGCGTTGATATTGCAAACGGTTATACGGAACGCTTTGCAAATACTATAAGAAAGATAAGAGTTGATTACCCGCATCTCATAATTATTGCAGGTAATGTAGTAACAGGCGAAATGACGGAGGAACTTATCCTTGCTGGAGCAGATATTATTAAAGTGGGTATTGGGCCTGGCTGCTTTGCTCCTGGACAAAAAGTCAAGACTGAAAACGAATTGAAAAATATTGAAGATATCGACAAAGACGAAAAAGTTTTAACTCATACAGGTGCTTATAAAACTGTTACTAATACGTTTAGATTTGATGATAAAAAATCAATAATTAATGTAAATGGTATCAAAGCCACTCCTAATCACGAGTTTTATGTTTTGCACAAAAAACATAAAGAAATAGTAACTGATGATAATATTCATCAATATGCAGAATGGATCGAAGCAAAAGAGTTAACAAAGGATTATTTACTTCTAAAGCATAAATAATACTATAAAAGTTGCTATAGGAGTAGGATATGAAATCTAAAATGTTTAAACAGCTTGTAGAGATTATAAAATTTGAAAAAGTAGGCAGAAATAATTTTGCCTACTTAACTACAGGAGAAAAGTTTCTTTCTAGTGAATTAGAAAAAATACAGATTGAATGCAAACAATGCAACTCTTTAAAAGCAGTCGAGTTTAGATCAGCATTGCTTAAAAAAGAATATGTATGTCAAAGTTGTAATAAAAAAGGAAAACATAATCCTTTTTATGGCAAGACACATACAGAAGAAACAAAAAAACAGCATTCAAAGTATATGGAAGGACGCTTTGTTGGTGAAAATAATCCATTTTATAGTAAGACGCATACAGAAGAAACAAAAAATATACTTCGT
>Ga0049085_10001023_pt1 | contig 11034 bp, 4 predicted proteins | sample GreLakmeSU08MSRF_FD_66721 | JGI IMG/M metagenome (GOLD analysis project Ga0049085, IMG submission 66721) | Freshwater lentic microbial communities from great Laurentian Lakes, MI, USA - Great Lakes metaG SU08MSRF | ecosystem: Environmental > Aquatic > Freshwater > Lake | place: Great Lakes... | reverse complement strand
CGTGCCGCCATAACCGCGCGTAACAGTCAGCGTGCCGGTGTTGGGATCCGTTACGACCACGTTAGTCACCACAAGTTTCTCGTTATCAATTATGAGAATTTCGTTTACCGCAATATCATCAATGGTATCTGTCAGGCGGGTAGCAGATAAATTTGGGGTTCCGTAACCCACATACGGAATTGATAAATCGCCAATTAGAATAGCGCTCTGAGAAACTGCCCACCCCTTAATGGTCTTTGGGAACGCCAACTCAGTAGTTGCAGACAGCACAACCTCCTCAATGTTTGCCTGTGGGTCATAAAATGTAGGGTCGGGGGCAATTAAATCAAAAGAAATAACATTACTATTGTAATCCCAATCATCGCCGCTGTTGAATTCGTATTGCATGCCAGATTCGAGCAGCACATCGATATCCCGTACCGCCCCCTTTCGCCGCCTATCGGGGCTCTCGAACGATAAATCTGGCGGTAGTATTTTTCGCAACACACCAAGGTTAAGTTCGCCGGCAACAGGTTGCTTGTTTACACGGAAAAGCGCGAGCAATTCAGCCCGCTTGCGATAATATTCTTCGCGGTTTTTTGAATTCTCCCTAAACTCAAGTGTTATTTTGCGGGGCTGCAGGCGATAGCCCAACAAAGTCTTGCCGTGCTGAAAAGGACCTTTTTGCTCTATGTATGCAACCTCTGGCATTCCGTACCCGCCAGCAGACATAATGGCGCGCGCACTGTAATCCTGCAGCAAAAACTGCGTGGCACGTGTTTTTACACCTGTCGTTGTGTCTCGAATCCCGACAATGCCAAACTCCGGATCGATGTAGGAGCTCGGCGGAATGTAGTAGTCAAATTCTTTCTGGTCTATGCCTTTGTTCATGGTTATTTGTGATTATAAGTTATAGATTGCGCTAAATGTAAAACAAGTTACCATTACTATTGACCGCCTATTAGTTGTAATTGACAACCTCTATAGGGGCAAGCCCAGTATTGGAAACAGTACTCGCTCCACGGTCTGAAAAAGTGGTTGAACCAGCTCGCTCACTCGAATGACCAAGGACTTGGTTCACGCCCCCTGCCACCGCGGCACCAATCTGTACGGGCGTAGCCTTAGGTGCAGCTACCGTCACTAAGGTTGATGCAATAGTAGTGATACTGGAAGAACCCTGTGTAACTGGTTTCCAACCGCCGCTATTGTCGTCGACTTGCTCTCGGCTCATACCCGGAATCTTGAATGCTTGCGCCCCCTTTTTCTGGGGAGCTACAGCTTTGCCGACTCTTGCATTTTGTTCTTGTTTGCGCGCAGCATTCTGTTGTTCCAACTTCTTAGCGTCAAAATTTTCTGCTTTCTCTAGCTCCCTGTTTTCTTTCGCCTTATCCTTTGCGTCCATTTCTTTTCTTTTATTATCTGGCTCTGCTTTCGCCTCTGGACTTTTCATCAAATTTGTAGCCATAAGCCATACTTTTTCTAGCGCACTTGCGTCCGCGCCCGGTTCTCTTACCGTATCCCCGGTAAGGTCATCCCAAACTTGGTTAACTGCCGCCGTCATTTGTTTTACAGTAACCTCGGGAGTCCAGTCATCCGAAATATCCAAGTCAAAAGATGGGGCTTTCCCTTTTTTCGCTTCAAACGCATCCAACGTCCCCAAACCTTTAGCTGCATAATAACCAACCCAATCGTACATCGCAAATTCACCCAAAATCATGAAATTCTTAATAAGGAATTTTACGATGTCTACAACGGCCTGTACTTTGTTGTAAAAATAAGTAAGCCATTCAATTATGGTTGTAAAAGCGCTGCTGGTTTGAGCCCCGCCAATCTTATCCATAAGTTTTTTCCACAAGTCACGGAAAAATTCACCAGCACCAACTGCTTCCCACACCCATTTAATCATTTCAATAAAAAGCAAAACAACAGAGTAAATAGCCTGCACTAATCCAAAAAACACCTTGATAATAAACAGTACTATTTGAATTACTATTTCAATGACGAACCAGACATACATAAACGCCCCATACAATATAATTGCAAGAAGGGGCACAATAACTTTGAAAATAATTCCATAAACCAAAATCCACGGGTAAATAAACCAAAGAACCCAATCAATCAAAATAGCAATAGCACCGGCAAACATGGTGAACACAGGCTTAAGTCCCGTTTCCCATATATCCTGTATCCTTTCCCAAATTGACCAAAAAACCTCCACCACAACTCCCCATAACGCCAATAGTGTGTTCCATATCATGTAAAGCGGGATAAGCAATGTCATTAGCAATGCCTTGAGTGATGTCCAAATACCGCCAACATCGTTGTATAAACCCCAAACGATGGCAACAATAGCAAGGGCAATAAAAATAATTGGGCCAATAACTGGAGAAAAAATAGTGCTTAGTGCAGTACCAATAAAACCGAGTGAACCCGAAAGAAGAGTCAGCACCCCACCAAACAGAGAGCTTATTCCACTAAACAAGCCAGTGAATAGTGTTGTAATACCCCCAATGCCACCAGTAAATAAACCGGTTATCATTGACATGCCGCCCGAAAATAAAGTACCCATCATGGGTACGAACCCCTTGATACCGGCCATTAATCCCGTTTTAAGGAAGCCGCCCAACCCGCCACCCATTTTCAAAAGGTTAGGGCCTAGCGCAGAAATCCCGCCCGCAAACTGGCCTGAAACAGCAGTCCATATACTTCCCATTCCACTCGTTATCGGTCCCGTTAGACTTTTAAATCCGGTAGTAAGCGGATTACCGATATATGTTCCAAAATTACCGCTTAACGACTTAGCACCTTTCTGCCAAGACATACCCACTCCTGAGGCTGCTTCATCTGAGTAACTGAATACACTTTTTAAAGTACCCTTTATTTTTTCCCCGCTCTGAGTAAAAGCCTCCCCGATTTTGGTGTCCCCAAAAGCTGCACCTAGCATGCTCGTGTGTTTTCCTTTCGTCGAGTCCATAGCGCCTAGAGCCTTGGCCGCAGCTGATTTTTGCAATGAACCAGTCTCAATATCAAACGCCTCTTTTGCTTTGTCAGTATAATATTTCGTATTCTCTGCCTTAAAGAAATCTAACAGCCCCTTATGCTTCGTCTTTGCGGTTTTTTCTGTTATGCCATTTTGTGTCATAAAATCAGCCAAATCCGCAGCCAGAGAGTCTTTATTAGCCTTATTTGAATCGTACAGATGTTTCCTTAATCCCTTTGCCCTATGTAAGCCTACATCGTCCTCCGCCGCCTTGGCGAAAGCAGCGACCCTTTCAAGTTGAAATAGTCGCGCCGTTTCATCCGCATTTGCTTGAACTGTGTCCAGCATTGAAGGCAGCGCAGGAGATGACAGCAGCTTTGGTTGTGGCAACGACCCTGCGGTCACCCCCTGAAGCATCCCTCCGTAACCCACGGTTTCCGAAATTTTCGAGCCCATTCCGCCTAGTTTGCTACCCATAGCGGCAATATCATCGGAAATAGACGCAAAGCTTCCTTTAGCCTTAGTTGCAAGCCTATTAAATACATTGCCTTGTATAGCTTCTTGGGCGACTACCTTTTTCCCCCAATCATCAACCCCGCTAGCGGCTAACGCAAGTGACTCCTTGGCTGCAATTATTTCGCCGTCAAGCTTGAGCAATTCGGTGCCACTAAATGAAGTTGTAAATGCTGCTTTCAAACTCGTCAAACTTTCAGTGGACATGGTATGCATCGTGTCTTTGGTTTGTCCCAACATCGCCAGTCCTGTAGCAAAACCTTTTTCATCAAAGAATCCCGCAAGCTTTTTTCCTTCTAAGTTGGCAACCACGTCGCGCAGATGACCAGCCTTTTCTGTTACACCCTCCAGTCCCGTTTTCGCAGCTGCTAGGGCTTTCGGGTCTGCCCCCGCCAAGAAAGCCGAAAGTCCAGTCGCACCAGCCTGCGCACCCGCATCAACCGCTGTCATCCCAAGCCCGCCACGCAGTGACTGCATATTCGCCACAGTCCCCGCATCGGCAGCGGCAGGCGCAATACCAGTCGCCAGACTTCCTAAATTAACTCCAGTTGCAGCCACCAGCGCTGCGTTTAATAGCCATACCGCAGCAGTTATTTGACCTACTGCAATTATTACGGGGACAATTGCCTCGCTGTTGGTTTGCAGAAACTTAATGAAAGGCTCCATTGCTGTCTTAACATTCTTGAATGCCGTCTCGACAAAATCGATTGCCTTTTTAAAAGTGTCCATAACGCCAACCGCTATGACTACCCCAGTCTCAATGGCTTTAGCCCATCCTTCAGGTAGTAATTTTTTCAAAATATTCTGCAGCCTTGTTTGGAATGCGTACGCTTCTACGCTGCCGGGATCGGATTTCCAAAGGTTCACGATTTCATCAATCACCCCCAATTTAAACGCGGCTTTTACGGTTCCCCATACCGCGTTAATTGCTTCGACTGGCGCTACTAAAAGTTTGGCGATTGTGTCAGCCGTAGAAGGAAGAATCCCGAATTGTATTGCGGTATCTGATATTCCTTTGCGAACAGATTCAAATCCCTCCCCGTCTATTCTCCGCATTTCTTTTATAGCATTCTCAACTGTCGTGCCTTCGGTAATAAACTCACTGTTTAATATCGTTCTAATGCCCTCTTTCATTACCCCCAAGTTTTCCCGAAACACCACCCCTTCCTTTGTAGTGTTACTAAACATGGCCGAAGCGTTCTTATACCAATCATCAAAAGATTTCTTGTGGGTATCAGCAAACTTTACAACGCCCTCATTGCCTTTTTCGTACTCATTCGTTAGTATGGCTGTTGCACCCACAATCAAGCCCAAAGGTGTCAAAAAGAAACCAAACGCTTTCGCAGCCGCCATTGCAAAACCAGCAATTCTTTTAAGGAATGCCAACCCCACAACTACTGTGACCACGTTTTTTCCGATTGCCCAAATTCTGTCAAAATTATCCCTGAGGCTCTTCAGCGCATCGTTTACCGACCAAAGCCCCGAATTTTCCATTCCACCAAAAAATGTTTTTACTTCCTTCCACGCGTCCTCAGCTTTTTTCTTAAGTTTAAAGAAAATATCCTCTAAACTCAACAGAATTGCAGCAACCGGCCCGTTTTTATCTATAAACTCATCGAAGGACGCAATAATCTTGCCCATAAATGTTTCGGGCACTTTTTTTCCAGAAGCTGCGGCAGCGGCGGCCGTTTGATCTTCAACTTCTTTTAGCTTTTTTCTTACATCCTCAGCATAGAGAGTGGTGGTGTTTAGGGCCTCAGTCGTATCAACGTACGAAACAGTGCCATCCTCCATCACCTTCATTTCCGCTACAATTCCCTTATAGATGTCACCTTCTTGTTTACCCTTTGCCGCTAACGCCTCTTTCTGAGCTAATAGACTTGCGTATCGCGGACTCATGTTTTGCGCTGCAGTGCCTAACTTGTTTAATTCCTCCTTAGCTTTCGCTTGCGCTGCGGTGTTATCTGTTTGTTTTTTAGTGCTATCGACAACTGCTGTAGTGGCATCCGTCTGCGCTATTTTAGCTTTCTTGAGCGCATCCTCAGATGCAAGATTTGCCTTCATTAAATCATTGTATGTCTGAGTCCCTCTCTGTCCCGATTTCGCAAGCTTCGCAAGTTCATCGTCTTGTAACTTAATAGAGGAAGTTAAATCAGCAACCGTACCGTCTGCTGATTTAGATGCAGCGTTTTGAGCTACAAGAGTATCTGTAAGTTGTTTTCCGTATGTATTAGTCCATTGAAAATTCGCAGATAACTTCGCATACGAATTGCTGACGCTTACTCCTTTCTTTTCGGAATCGTCCAGTGCCTTTCCCAAGTCCTTTATAATTACCGTGGATTCTTTTTCTTCCTCTATTAAGTTTTTGGTCGACTTGTCCACAGGCCCATTTATCATGTCGCTTAGGTCCATGAAACCCTGCATCAAATCGCGGGTTTTATCAGCGGCAACTTTCAATCCGGGCGCAAGCGCTTCGCCAATTTTGTCTCCAAATCCCTGAATTGCTGCCATCGCATTCCCTTGCGTAAATGGCCTTACAAATTCAACCAATATGCCTTTGCCCGCCTCCATTGTTCCTTCAAAGAAAGCCGCCAGCGACAATTTATTAATGTCCTGAATCGCATTCTGTAAACCAAAAAAACTTTCGTTGATTTCTTGAAACGCAGGCGTGTATTTGCGGTTGATAAACGCCATCAATTTGTCATTAAATTCATCGAAAGGAACTTGCCCCTTTGAAACTTTGCCGGTGAATTCCTCGATGCTCATTCCCATCGCCTCGGCCATTTGGTTCATGCCCAGACCAGCCATGTTCATTTGGCGCAATTGGCGAGTCATAACCTTGCCTTGGGATTTCATCTGACCCATTGCGTACCCGAGCCGTGTGATATGCCCTTCGTTTCTACCCGTTACAGTGGCAAACTTTATGTAAGCGTCAGTTGCCTTCATGGATTCTTTGGCAGTAAAGCCGAATGCCTGTCCCTGTTTCATCACATCCAAGATTGGTTTGCGCTCAAATGGAGACGCTAGTGCCATTCTGGTTAATTGGTCAAGCATTTCCTCCGCCGGTCGTTTAGCAAGCCGCATCGCCTCGTTAATGTCATCGACTTGGTTAATCTGGCGTTTGGTCTGAACTTCAAACTCCATTCCCTGTTTTCCAAGCAAGTCCGAGTGTTTTGCCGCTGCAGCGGCAGCCTCATTCTGGGCAACCTTCATTTTTAGCAGTAAGTTGTTGCGTTCCGCTACAACACTTAGATTCGGGTCTTTTGCTTGTGCTTCGTCTAGCTTCTTTAATGAGGCCTGTATACCCAGAATGGCCATATCTTTCGAACTAGCGGCAGCTGCAAATTTGTCGGCGTTTATTAACTCTGCGTCCGTAAGGCTGTATACAGCATCCGTAGTATCCGTAACCGTGGTACCCATTGAAATCTCAATGGCCATCATCGCTTCGATAGATTGGGTGGTGCGCTCGAAATCGGCAATTGTGTTAAATGCCTCTTTCCCCATATCAACGATCTGTCCGACAACACCCTTTATTGCATCGTATAACCCCACGCCGATAGCTGTGGTTAATGAGTCGGCTTGGGTAAGCGCATCGCTAAAACCAAACCCCGCCGCTCCTTGCTCGGCAAGATTTTTTACGGCACCGGCGGCATTATCCAGTGCGCTAATAAACGCCTGTTCCGACTCTGCAACGAGCCTTACGCCAACATCACTTAAAGCCATGCTAAATCAATCTCGGCAGACTACAATTTCAGGGCAATATTCTTTTTGAAGAACCGAGTAACATTTTCGATAATTTGACTAGCCCTGTTTTTGTTTATGGCAACCAAATCATCTTCGCCTAAATCCGAAAACTCCAGCTCCTTCTTAGTAACTTTATTTTTGGGCTTTACCTTTTTGGTTTTGTCGCCCTCGCCTTCATCTTCCAGCCCTGCTTTGAGCAGCATTTCCAGCTCGGACTCGGAGTCTCTTATCTCATCCTCTGTTTGGGACAGCGACTCGATAGCTTCCTCGTCGTCTTCATTCCCAATAGTTTCCTGCGCAAGAGCGTCTTCGTCATCTAGGGCAGCGCTCATATCGTAGTTGTTATTAGTGCTTTCTGGAGAAAATTCATCAATTTCATCGTCGTCTTCAGTTCCTATTGGCGCCGCTGCTGCGCTTGGCGCTTCTGGAACAGCAGCTGCGGGCGCAGCAGGATCGACTGGTGCAACTGGTGGTGGTGTGCCTGCTGGCGGCACACTGCCATCAGCTGGCGGCACAGCAGCCCCCTGCTCTGCGTCCACTTGATTCATAAGATTTTCAGCCCCTTCGGCCACCTCTGCATCGGTTGGCAGCGCTTCACCCGGCACGCCCGGCACAGCTGCTGCCTCCTCTACGATTGGCGCTTCATATGGAAACGGCACGTCCGCCCGCTCGTAATCGCTGTAAGCTTCAACAGCAAGTTGATCAGATGGCAAAAAGTCGCGCGGTAAATCTTTGTAATCTACAAGCATTTGCAGACCTTGCTGCGCCGTAATAATTCCAGACTGAATAACCGAGCCGACAAATTGCGCACGCGCATTTGCAACCGCCGCCGCATTTTGCTCGTTGCGATAATCCTTTTCAACAAAATAAAAGTTGACGTATTCCCCAAACACAAACTCATTAAGCATGTGCGTGAAGGCTTGCCGCCACGCCACTGTCGCCCCCATGCCTTTTGCTTTCTCATCAAGCACGCGGCTTTGCGTGGCTGTCCCTAATCCCTTACCCGAAGATAACGGGGCGATATCCTGCACATCAAGCCCAAGCGCCCGCGCGTAAATCAGATATGCGTTTTGGCGCTCCTCTTCGGGAACAAACCCGCTCGGAATTTCCGCGAGCGGAACCGTTACTAATTGCGGTGGTTGATCACCCGCTATCGTTGCAATTGCCGCGCCCATATAGGATTGCACACCGCGTCGCGCAGCTTCTCCCTGTGCCGATTGCAGAATGTCATCCACATGCGATTTCAATACACCGCTCAAAAAGTGAATTGCCAGCGGTTTGCGCCCAGCCACTTTTTCGCGCATAAACTGCTCAATCGCAGACATCTTGTAAATTGTGTTATAGGCCCGTTCTGCGGCGCAATGCCCAACCCCGTAATACAGCTCACGGTGGTCCGGCATATCAGAAAGCATAAACACCTGATGATCTTTCATCTCGTGGATTGCGCCGCGCCGGTCGCGATACAGAACCGGTATTTGCGGGTCGCCGGTACGCACGCAACGATGCGGGTCTAAATGCATTAACCCAAGTACACGCGAGCCGCCGGATCGTGTAGCCCGCACAATTTCCACAAAGGCCCCGTTGCCCGTAAGCAGAAATGCCTGCATATGCTTGGAAATAAAATTCACCCAGCCCATGCCCGCTTCGGACGCCATCAACAAGTCATGCCCCTTGCGCGCCCGCAATCCAATTTCACTCTTTACCACAAACCCAAGCGCAGCCATTTTTGTTGTTGCCACGCCTACAGCTGACTGCCACATATCCTCGTGGTATATTGTCGCGGCTAGAAAATCATCCCGCTTCTGTGACCAAAACTGCGGCAAATTTGGCGGCAGCGAAAACATAGACCCGCTGTCCTGCGGCATATAGAAGTAATTAACAACACCGTTTTTAGTGGCTTGTGTTACTTCATCAGCCGTTACGGAACGGCGTTTCATTTCCTCAATATCTTGCAGCATAATTTTTCTCTAATCCCTCTCGTATCTGACAGCCCACGCTAAATAGCGCAAAGCATCCAAGCCGTGGTCAAATTCCTTGACCGGCTTACCCGAAACATCATCCCGCCGGTAGGACGTAAACTCCTTGATTAAATGCGTACAACGCGGGTGAACCTTCAGCCGCCGCACTCCATTTAGGTCAACTCCCACCATTGCTTGTAGTATACCTATGCTAGCCTCTACATCGTATGCTCCACGGCGAGTATAAATGCCCCGATTGTGCAATCTGCCCTTTAATTCCGCCGCGCTTCTGTCAACCACGCTAAATTCCGGCTCTGGATAAGGCATATTAGAGACCCGTTCAATTTGCTCTTCTGGTAATTGCTTTACCGCATAATCCTCGTTGAAAATTACCAGCGTTCCGTTTGTTCGCATTTGCGCAAGTAAAAACACGCGCGGATGCGAGCCGGCGGTATAAGTGCCAATGTCCGAGTCGTAATGCCCCGAATAACCATCGTCAATTCCCCACAAAATCACCCCGCCTTCTGGCGTGTAATCAGCCGTTTCGCTCACATTGCCATCATTGCCTGCGCTCCAAGTTTCGTACACCTGACCAGTCGCCTGCGCCCATTCCCCAAGCAAAAACCGCTGTCGCCGCAAACCAGTCAGCTCATCTAGCGTGCGTATGTAAGCCGTGCCCTCACTCGTCCACTCACCCCCCGTGTGCAGCTTGGGGTTGTCTTCATGAATGGACTGGTAAAAATTCATGCGTGGCGTGTGTGAACGGGCGTACAGCCAGTGCGTAGGCGTGTCTGGATTGCAGTCCCCTATGATTTGCTGGAAAGGCATTTTGAAGTTGCGCAAACGGGTTGTAAGTTTTTCCCACTCTTCCAAACTTAATTCCGTTGCTTCTTGGGCGAAAATCATGTCGTAGTCAGTGGACATGACCTTGGCCTTGTTGTCGCGCCCGCTTTGTTTTAGACCGGCGATGATAATTTCTGAACTGTTAGGGTACACATACGAGGTTCGTGTTTCGCGCCTAGCCCCGCTTAACATTGGAGCGCCAGATTGAAACACATCGCGCTCCAGTGTAACCAGAGCGCTTTCATTCAAACTTTCACGGGTTTTGCGCACAATCAATATGCGCGCGCCCTTGTATCTTTGTGCGTAATAGTGAAGCTTCTCAAGACATGCGCGACTCTTTCCTGTTCCCGCTGCTCCGCTGATTACAACTTCACGCCCTTTGTCCAAAAACATCCGCAGGGCTGCGCCCCTCAACTCCGGCGGCTTGGTCGCCGTCTCCTGTTGGGTTTGCGCTCGCAAGCGTATCAACGAGCCTTCGAGTTTCATGTCCTGAAACCCCCGCTGCGACAAGTAACTCTTTAGCAATGTCATCCCCCAATTCTTTAGTAACTTCTTCAGCAGTTATTAACCGCTGACGCAACAACATTACCACCTCCTCGCGCCAAGTCACCGAAATAGCTGTGGGCGCATAAAGCCCCCACATTGCTGCTTCTCTGTCCGCGGCCCGCAAGGCAACGTTTAGGTTCCCCTCTTCAAAGGCGCGCCGCCGCACCTCCCGAAACACCTCTGCGATTTCGCCATATTTGTTGCCCAGCTTTGTCTGCTGGACAGAGCGCAATCGCTCAGTTGCCTGATTAATATATGTTTGCGCCTGCCGTTTCTTAATTCCAAACAGCTGCGCAATATTGGCAATAATCCGCGGCGTATCCCCGCCAAGCACAATAAAGTCGTAGACAATCCCGATGCGGCGTTCAAATTCAATTTTGTCTACTCTGCCAGCCATTTTCTTGCCTTATCCCATATATTAGCACATTTGTACGGCAATCAAGCCCGTCGATGCGCCACCAAAACAGCGCC
>Ga0049085_10001020_pt1 | contig 11040 bp, 10 predicted proteins | sample GreLakmeSU08MSRF_FD_66721 | JGI IMG/M metagenome (GOLD analysis project Ga0049085, IMG submission 66721) | Freshwater lentic microbial communities from great Laurentian Lakes, MI, USA - Great Lakes metaG SU08MSRF | ecosystem: Environmental > Aquatic > Freshwater > Lake | place: Great Lakes... | reverse complement strand
GTGGGTACTGCTATTGGGTGCCGAAGTTGATGCGACATGAAAAAACTCACAAGATTCGATGGTGTCTTTGTGGTAGAGATTGGCCAATTCTGCTTTTGGGAAAACGTAAGCAAAACGTGAAACTTGGGTGTCTTTGATGGTGCTGGCAACCATGGGTCCGCCCAAAGTACCAGCAAAAGAGCCATCGCCAATTTTAACGTATTGTCCTATTAATGCAGGTATTATCGCACAGAAAATTGCGACAAAGACGAGCCATATTTTCAGTTTTCCCTTCATTTTATACAAACCTACGCGAAAAGCATCAACTTGCCGAGGCAATTTGTTTAATTTGCATCATCGTGAACAAGCATCAACTCGTACAACAAATCCTCTCTAAACGCTCCTATTTATCTACAGGATTAGACACCCAAATTGAGAAACTTCCACAGGGGTTGGAGCGCAACGGCAAAGGGTTGATGCAGTTTAATCGCGACATTATAGACGCCACAAAAGCGCACAGTGTGGCCTATAAAGTGAATACAGCATTTTACGAGCAATATGGCAAGGCAGGTTGGGAATGGATGGAGGAAACCGTGCATTATTTACCGCAGGAAACCTTAAAAATCGCTGATGCAAAAAGGGGTGATATCGGCAATACGAGTAGTATGTATGCCAAGGCGTTTTTTGAAACCCTACCCTTTGATGCAATTACCGTGGCTCCCTATATGGGCGAAGACAGTTTACGTCCGTTTTTGGAGTTCAAAGACAAGTGGGTTATTTGTTTGGCGCTCACGAGCAATGCGGGCCATGCCGATTTTCAATTGGGAGAATATGCGGGGATGAAATTGTACGAGCGGGTGATTGAGACCGTTTGTAAGTGGGGTAGTGAAGAAAATTTGATGTTTGTTGTGGGCGCTACCCGTGCCGAAATGGCGGGTGAAATCCGTAAAATGATACCGAACCACTTCTTGTTGGTCCCTGGTGTTGGTGCACAGGGGGGGAGTTTGTCCAAAATTACCGAAGCGGCCGCGAATAAAGAGGTGGGTTTGTTGGTAAATTCTTCTAGAGGCATTTTGTATGCTTCAGATGGGGAGGATTATGCAGAGGCCGCAGCCATCGAGGCCAAGAAATTGGCACAGGAGATGAGTGGGCTTATCCGCGTGGTTTAAGCGGTCTGATTTCCAAGTTTACGTTGTGGAAATTGTCTGGCGATTCGAGGCAATAAATGATTTGAGAAGCCACATCTTGGGGCATCAGCATATTGTCGTGCGGTTGAATATTATCGCTATGTCTAAAGAAATCAGTTTTTACCGAGCCAGGATAGATGCAGGTAACTTTCACTCCAAAATCGCGGACTTCTTTGTATAGTGCATCGCTAAAACCCCTTACGGCAAATTTGGTGGCGCAGTAACCACTCACTTGTTGGTAGCCTTCTAGGCCAGCGATGGAGGAAATATTGATAATATGACCGAGACCTTGTTTTTTCATGGATGGCAGGGCCAATCGGGTGGCGTAAAAGAGTCCGCTGACATTGGTATCGAACATTTCTTGCCATTGATCGAGGCCAATTTCTTCGCAAAAGCCAAAATAACCAAGACCGGCGTTGTTGATGAGAATGTCAATTTTTCCATGTGCGGTTAGGACTTTATCGAAAGCAGTTTGAAGGGATTGGTGATTTCTCACATCGGCGATAAGGCAATGGTAATTATCGTGTTGGGTAGTACAACCAGATCTGCAGAGGCCATAAACGGTGGCGCCTTTTTCTAACAATTGGTTTACACATTCGAGGCCAATTCCTTTGTTGGCTCCAGTTACGATGGCTATGCGGTTATTAAGATTCATTTTTTTGAAAATTGAGAAGAGTTAACAATGAAGATTCGATTTGGTTCCAATCCCAAGCAATTGAGGTAATTTTTGTATTGTTATTATTTACGAAGTGTTGGTAGGATTTATCGTAGTAGACCAAAAGAATTTCTACCCAAGTTTTGAAATCATTTGCTTCTAAAGCTTCAACTGCGGCTTGTTCATGTTGGCCTCCAAGTCGTTTTCTGAGTTTCTGAGTTTGGGTGATGAGTTGGTCTTTGGGGAGGCTGCCGTATTCTTGGATGATGCGCTCTATTCGTGTCTCAGTTGGGACTTGAATTTCAAGGCTAGGGGCTTGTTGCATTTGCTTCCAAAGCCCTTCGGGCACGGCACATTGGCCTACGGTTCTACTTTCGTTTTCTACGTAAACGGTTTGGTTGTTATGAAATTGCAGGTAATCGAAGGCGATGAGGTTTTCGAACATCTCGTTTCTGGGTTGGGCTGGCATTCCAACGCCACCGAGCGCACTGCCTTTATGGTTGGCTCTTTTTTCTAGGTCGATGACGGCTTTGCCATTGTCTTGTAGCAATTGAAGCAGCTCTGTTTTTCCGGAGCCAGTATGACCCGCGATTAATACGATGTTTAGGGGTGTTTGAAGGGTTTGGAGCACCCAGTTTCGATAGGATTTGTAACCATCTTTGATGATAAAGACGGGGTGACCGCTCCATTGGGTGATGGTGGATGCAATTTGGCTACGCAGTCCGCCTCTCCAGCAGTAGAAGAGCAGTTTTTTTTGATGGGCGTGTTGAATTTCCATCAGTTGTTTATAGATGGAAGCGAATTTAGGTCCGGTGAGGGAGAGGCCAAGCATGACGGCTGCTTCGCGGCCGTCATGCTTGTAAGCGCGGCCTACGGCCGCGCGATCTTCATCGCAAAGTATAGGTATATTGATGGCATTGGGAATGTGGGCCCGTTCAAATTCCGTCTCACTTCGTACATCAATCCAAACAAATTCGTCACGTTTGAGTAGCGCTTCCTGAATCGTTAACGCCCTGATCTGACTCATGATCACATAATTACTTCCAACAAGCTGCGGTAAGCCAAAACTGTATCGCCATACTTTTCCTTTGTTTTCGCTTGCAGTATAGGACCAAACCGATCCTTGTATTGATTGTAGTTGTCTATGGAATTAGCGGTGTACTGAATGGCATAATTGATTCCCTCGTTGTCGCCTGCTTCGGTAAGTAATTTTAGAATGGCACATTCTGTAAAACAGCCCGTTTGCATAACCTCGGGAATATGCTCCTCCTGCATCCATTTCAACCACTCTTCGGCCATGTGGCTACCCATATTGCAAGTTACATTGTAAACAATCATTGCCTATTGTGTGATTCGGATGTTATAACCTTCCATGATGAGGTTCGCCAACAATTTTTTGCATGCCAACTCGGCCATTTCATGTGCCTCTTCAGCATTGATAGCATCCAAATCCATGGTGATAAATTTTCCAATGCGTACATTGGACGCGTTGTTCAATCCAATTTTTGGCAGGCCATTGGCAACAGCTTTACCTTGGGGATCCAACAATCCCTTTAATGGTAAGATTTCAATCTCGGCAACGAATTTCACAGTACAAACCTACATTAAAATCCGCAAAAAATCGTGTACTTTGCCGGGATGATTTTTCAAATAAAACAAACGTTATGGCTGGCGCTGGCTTTCATTTTGGGTTTTGCATCGTGTACTGGAAAGCTGCAAACCGATGCGCAATCGTCCAACGACAGCTTGACGGCTCTAGTTGATAGTATACCCAAATCAGGTGAACCCTTGCGCGGTTCAGACTCTGGGATAGTGGTGATGGAGACGAAACGAGCGGAAACCACATTGTTAGGGGTTTGGCAACAGTTGCCAACGAGCGGAATTCGGGAGGCAATCAAAACCAATGCAACATTGATTGTGGCCGAAATAGTATTTCGCAAACTGAGCATGGAGGGGGGTTTAACGCTTATTTATCGAAAATTTCCTGAGAATGGTACGCAAGAGGTATTTATTGGTATACCCGTTGGTGGAAAAGTAGATCGAGTTCGTGCAATGGCAGAATTAAAAACGGGCGGAAAGGCTTCAGAAAAAACGATGTTCAAGACATTAACCCTGCCTGCAGCAACTTTTCTGAAGGCCACTGTAAATGCAGAACCAGGATTAACCACTAAGTCATGGTCGCAGTTTAAATCGTTGATGTTGAATCGGAAAGAGTGCGAAGCCACTGACTTTGAATCGAAAGAAGCTTCAAACGCAAAAGTTGGTGAGGTTGATTTAAGCAAAGCGGCTAAGACTTTCCCGTACTTGGAATATTACACAGACAGTAGGAATTTGGAAATGGCAACTACGGTGGCCCAAGCCATTTTATTGATGCGCAAACCTTGAAAAACCAACCTGCATATCTTTTACCTGGCGATACAGTTTTGCTGATTGCGCCTTCTCGGAGTGTGAGCGAAAACGATGTGGCGGCTTTTTCTGGTTGGGTTAAAGCGCAAGGGTGGCAGTTGGAATATGCGCCAAATTTGTTCGAAGTAGAACACCAATTTGCGGGTAATGATCAACACCGAGCTCAAGATTTGATTTGGGCGATTTCCCACCCTTCGGCAAAAGCAATTTTTACGGCCAGGGGCGGATATGGATGCGTAAGGACCGTGGCAAAAGCCGAGGAATTGTGTAAAGCGCGGGAGGGACATGTGCGGTACGGAGATTCGCTGAAGGGAATTGTAATCGAGGGCAAACCAATGGGGGTTGGCGCGAACCCGGATTCGGGCTTATTGGATTTGATAAAACAATCCCCAGCGAAGTGGTTGGTTGGATTTAGCGACATTACTTGGTTGCATCTTTTGTTTGCAAAAGCCAATTTTCATAGCATTCATGGACCAGTTGCTACACAGTGGAAATTAACACATGGGCATATAGATCAAAATATGTATCACTTGGGATGCGCCTTGCGAGGGGGAGCTGTGTCTTTGGACTTGTTAAACTGTGAAGTTATTGGTTCCAAGCCATTCGCCGGCGAGTTGGTGGGTGGAAATTTGAGTTTATTGTATGCATCGCTGGGGACACCTTTTCAGCCCGATACCGTTGGCAAGGTCTTATTTATTGAGGATTTGGATGAATACTATTACCACGTAGATCGAATGTTGTATTCCTTAAAATTGGCAGGCCTTTTTGATGGAATAAAAGGGTTGTTGGTGGGTAGTATGATTGAAATGAACGAAAATCCGGTTCCTTTTGGAAGATCAGTAAAGACGATGATAACAGAATTGTTGGCGGGCTGTGAATTCCCAATTGTTTTCGATGTACCGGTGGGACATGACGAAGAAAACATGTCGATAAAGTTGGGTGCAAATTGTAACTTTGAAAATTCAATTCTAACGCAATAGCACTGTGATTTCATCCAAAACATTTATAGCATTTACCAAATTTGGTATTGTTGGCGGGGTTAGCTTTTTGGTCGACATGTCTGTTTATTACGGTATGAGTCAGTTCATGCCCACGTATTTTGCCAAGGCGGCGGGCATTATGATTGCCACGTTGATTAACTATAAGCTTAATAAATATTGGACTTGGGAGAGTAAAAAGTCAAAGAGCGGCTTAATATCCAGGAATGAGACTTTAAAGAAATATTTGATGTTATATGCTTTGAGTGGTGGAATTAATGTGGGCACCAACGAAATCATGTTGGCATCGTTGCCAAATTGGGAGTTGCAGTTGAATATGGTATTTCCGGCGGTGGGAGATATTGCGGTCAATACGATAGGTGGGATGAAGCAATTGTTTGCGGTAAAGATTGACAAATTATTTGCTGTTTTAACGGCAACGGCGGTGGGTATGGGCATCAATTTTCTGGGTCAGAAGCTTTGGGTTTTTGGACGGAGGGGCAAATAGTTGGCCGTGGTGATAAATGATTAACTTTGTGAGAATTCAACTTTAAGAAAAAATAATATGGCATGTACTTCTTGTGGAACCAAGGCTGGCGGCACCCCGGGTGGGTGTAAGAGCAACGGCACTTGTGGAACCAGTGGCTGCAATGCGTTGAATGTATACGATTGGTTCAAGGACATGGACCTGCCTACGGGCTATAAACCGTTTAATGTGGTAGAAGTTCGATTCAAAGGTTCTCGCAAAGAGTTCTTTAGAAATACGAACAATTTGGACCTATTTACTGGGGATTACGTATGTGTTGACAGCAGCATTGGTTTTGATATTGGGACTGTATCGGCAACGGGCGAGATCGTTCGATTGCAATTGAAAAAATATCGTGTAAGGGAGGATTCCGATGAGATGCGAGGCATTCAAAGGGTTGCCAGTGAGCGTGATATGGAGCGTAGGGAAGAGGCCAAGAGCAAAGAGGATCAAACTTTGGAGCGGGCGCGAACGATGGCGTTTTCATTGAATCTTCAAATGAAAATATCGGATATTGAAATCCAGGGTGATGGCAGAAAGGCGATATTTTTCTATACGGCCGAAACGCGGGTGGATTTCCGTGAATTGATCAAGCGTTATGCCGATGAGTTTAAGGTAAAAATCGAAATGCGACATATTTCCTATCGGGAGGAAGCTTCTAGATTGGGTGGTACGGGTGTTTGCGGTAGAGAACTTTGTTGCAGTACCTGGCTTACGGATTACAAGCAAGTGAATACCGGTGCTGCGAGGGTTCAAAACTTGAGCATCAACATGGAAAAATTGGCCGGTCAGTGTGGTCGTTTGAAGTGTTGTTTGAATTACGAATTGGATCAATACGTTGAGGCTACGGATGCATTTCCAAAGGCAAAAATCCTTCGATTGGATACAATCAACGGGATGGCTTATGCGCGGAAAACGGACATTTTAAAGAAGTTGATGTGGTTCTCTTACGATGACAATCAGACTTGGGTTGCTTTGCCGGTTGACAAGGTAAACGAGGTGATGGAGGAGAATAAAAACGGTAAACAATCTGCGGCGTTGCAAGATTTGGCGCCGGCGAGTGCGGTATTGGAAAAGTTGGGTACCACGATGGAAGACCGCAATAATGACTTTATTGGTAATTCGGAATTGTTATCGGACGATGAGTTCGCATTGAAGAAAAGGGGTCCTGAAAAAGGGGACCAGCGCAATGGAGATCGCAGGAAGGGTGGTAATGATAGGCGTCCTGATAATCGTGGTCCAAGACCGGCGGGAGAAAACCGCGGTCCGCGACCAGACAATAGGGGTCCAAGACCGGAAGGCGGTCCGAGACCGGCGGGAGAAAACCGTGGACCGCGTCCTGATAACAGAGGACCACGTCCGGAAGGCGGTCCGAGACCGGCGGGAGAAAACCGCGGTCCGCGTCCTGATAACAGAGGCCCAAGGCCAGAAGGCGGTCCAAGACCCTTAGGAGAGAACCGAGGACCGCGTCCTGAAAACAGAGGCCCTAGACCAGTAAACGGACCCAAACCGAATACTGATTCACCAAATTCAGATACAGGCGATTCACCAAAATCAGAATAACAACAAGAGAGGGGCGCCGCAGGCGCCCCTCTCTTGTTGAATCAAATATAAACGGGGATTGGTGGCACTTGGTCCACCAATGAGTCAATAGCTCAAGTACATGCTTTTCTGCTTGTATAATTCGCGGAAGGCGGGATCTTTTAAGTCTTTGATAAACAAAATGCTCTCACCGGTACTCTTCATTTCGGGACCCAATTCGCGACTTACCCCCTGAAATTTGTTGAAACTAAACACGGGTTGTTTGATTGCATAGCCTGAAGGTCTAGCAGGAATGGTGAAGTCTTTAATCTTATTTGCACCCAACATCACCTTTGTTGCCATGTTTACATAAGGATAATCGTAGGCTTTACAAATGAAAGGTACAGTTCTAGATGCCCTTGGATTGGCTTCAATTACATATACTTTTTCATCTTTTATTGCAAACTGAATATTCATCAAACCGCGAATATTTAATGCATGAGCCAATTTCTCAGTGTATTCGATCATTAGGTTTTGTACTTTTTCACTCAATGCAAAGGGGGGTAATACTGCATTTGAATCCCCAGAGTGAATACCGGCAGGTTCGATGTGTTCCATCATTCCCAAAATATGAACGTCTTCGCCATCACAAATACTATCACTTTCCGCTTCCTCGGCTCGGTCTAAGAAGTGATCAATCAACACCCGATTCCCTGGCATATCGCCAAGCAATTTCACGACAGCCTTTTCTAAATCTTCATCGTTGATTACAATTACCATACCTTGTCCGCCCAAAACATAGCTTGGTCTTACCAAAACAGGGTATCCTACTTTATTTGCAATCACAATCGCCTCTTCGGCATCAAGGGCCACACCGAATCTTGGATAAGGAATGTCTAAGGTGGCGAGCATTTCACTGAAACGACCGCGATCTTCGGCGATGTCCATGTTATCGTAACTGGTACCGATGATTTTAATGCCTTTTTCTTGCAATTTTTCGGCCAATTTTAGTGCGGTTTGACCGCCCAATTGAACAATCACGCCTTCGGGTTTCTCGTGTTGGATTAGCTCCCACAAATGTTCCCAATAAACGGGTTCAAAGTAGAGTTTGTCTGCCATATCAAAATCTGTACTCACCGTTTCGGGGTTACAATTAATCATGATGGCTTCATAACCTGCTTCTCTTGCGGCCATAATCCCGTGAACACAACTGTAATCAAATTCGATGCCCTGACCGATGCGATTGGGTCCGCTACCAAGTACAATGATTTTTTTCTTACCACTCACCACACTTTCGTTTTCACCATCAAAGGTTGAATAGAAGTAGTTGGTTGGACTTGGGAATTCAGCGCTACAGGTATCTACCATTTTATAGACTCGGCGAATGCCTAAGCTATATCGCTTATCGCATACTTGGTCGGCTGTTGTGTTTCCACCCATCAACCAAGAAATCTGTTCATCGCTGTACCCTTTTTCTTTGGCAATTTTTAACAATGTTGCAGGAATATTGTCGATGCTATATCGTCGGATTTCCGTTTCGGTTTTTACCAAATCGGCGATTTGCTCTAGGAACCAACGATCTACGCGGGTGATTTTTTGCACACTGCTAATGGGAACACCCAAGGCCAAAGCGTCTTTAATTTGAAAAACACGATTCCAACTCGCATACTCCATGCCGTGAACCAATTGTTCTAGGTTGCGACTAACCTTATTGCCATCGGCGCCGAGGCCATGACGTGATATCTCTAGACTCTGACAAGCTTTTTGGAGTGCTTCTTGGAAGCTTCTTCCGATGGCCATTACTTCTCCAACCGATTTCATTTGGAAGCCTAGGCGGGTATTTGCGCCATGGAATTTATCGAAGTTGAAACGAGGGATTTTAACGATTACGTAATCGAGGGCTGGTTCAAAGAACGCGCTGGTGGTCTTGGTAACAGGATTCTTGAGTTCATCCAAATAAAAACCAATGGCCAATTTCGCAGCGATTTTGGCAATGGGATAACCTGTTGCTTTAGAGGCCAACGCAGAACTTCTACTTACCCTTGGATTGATTTCGATGGCAATAATTTCTTCATCCACAGGGTTTACACTAAACTGCACGTTGCAACCACCGGCAAACACGCCCATGCTTCGCATCATCTTGAAAGCCATATCACGCATCCTTTGGAAGGCGGTATCGCTTAATGTCATTGCGGGTGCTACGGTAATGGAATCCCCAGTATGAATTCCCATGGGGTCGAAATTTTCTATGGTACAGATAACAGCGATATCGTCTTTGCTATCACGAAGCAACTCAAACTCATATTCTTTCCAACCCAAAACGGCTTGCTCTACCAATACTTCATGTATGGGGCTAGATTCCAACCCATATTGCAAGGCGCGATCAAATTCTTCTTTTTTATAAACGATGGCACCGCCAGTTCCACCCAGGGTGTAGCTCGGACGGATTACCAAGGGAAAGCCGATGCGCTGTGCGATTTCTTTGCCTTCGAGGAAGCTGTTTGCGATCTGACTTTTGGCAACACCCACGCCAAGTTCAACCATCAACTGACGGAATTTCTCACGATCTTCCATTTTATCGATGGCGACAATATTCACCCCAATAATTTTACAATTGTATTTATCCCAAATGCCGAGTTCATCACATTCTTTGGCCAAATTCAATGCAGTTTGTCCGCCCATGGTTGGTAAAACAGCATCGATATCTTGCTCCTGCAGAATTTTTTCAATGCTTTCAGGAGTTAGAGGTTGTAGATAGACATGATCCGCATTCATTTTATCGGTCATGATGGTCGCAGGATTGCTATTGATTAGCGATACTTTGATGCCTTCTTCGCGAATACTTCTTGCGGCTTGGGTTCCAGAATAATCGAATTCACAAGCTTGTCCGATGATGATCGGGCCACTGCCGATGATGAGTACGTGTTTTAGAGATAGATCCTTTGGCATGATTCCAAAAATTGTACAAATTTATGGCATCGCACCTGGATATGGGGCTTAATTATCCACGATTTGTAAAAAACCGCATCAATTTGTTGTTTACATCAATAAAGCGGGCAACATCGCGTATTCTAGGAAAAACAATCCCCAATAGAACATGTAAAAGCGTTTTACTGAGGCGGGATTATCAAGGTCAACCTTTATCGCACAACCAATAAAAATAATCATTGCGATGAGATGGGCAATTTTTGCCAAGAAATTTGGCATTTGCCAGGCCATAAATAGATAGGCCCCGCTAACCAGAACGACCCCCGATAGAAATGCTGATGTTTTACCCCAAACAAGGGGAAGCGTTTTAAATCCAAATTTTTCATCGCCCAGAGTATCTGGGATATCCTTAAACCATGCGATGCCCAAGCTAAAAGCAGTAACAAAAAGAACCAGTGGAAGAAGCCAATTCATTTGAATAAGCGGCCAACCATACAACAAAGTGGCAAAGTGAATGGAAATGCCAGCATTGATTAATGGGCCTCTTACAATGGCAATTGCGCTGGCAGCCCAAATGTGATATTTTTTAAATTGGATTGGTGGCAAGGAATACAGAGCGCCAATGATTGCAATGGACGTGATTAAGTACCCAAGAAAGGGTTGGATGAGCCAAGCGGTAAAAATGGAAATGATGCCTGAGGAATAAACGATGATTTTGCCGTTTTGCATCGACAGTTCTCCGGAGGCTAGGGGCAGTTGGGGTTTATTGATTTTATCGAGATCGAGATCTACAATTTGGTTCAAACCTGTGATAAAGATGTTACAAAGCAGGCAAGCGAATAAGGTGGGAAAAAACAGTGC
>Ga0049085_10001018_pt1 | contig 11043 bp, 8 predicted proteins | sample GreLakmeSU08MSRF_FD_66721 | JGI IMG/M metagenome (GOLD analysis project Ga0049085, IMG submission 66721) | Freshwater lentic microbial communities from great Laurentian Lakes, MI, USA - Great Lakes metaG SU08MSRF | ecosystem: Environmental > Aquatic > Freshwater > Lake | place: Great Lakes... | reverse complement strand
ATTCGACAAGATCGTCAGCATTGAGATGATGGAGGCCATCGGTGATCAGTACCTCGAGACCTACTGCCAGAGCGTCCAACGCCTGCTCAAGCCCAACGGAATTTTCGCCGCCCAGTTCATTACCTATCCCGATTCACGCCATGCCGAGTTGCGCCGTAGCGTGGACTGGATCCAGAAGCACATTTTCCCGGGCTCGCTGTTGCTCTCGCTCAATCGCGTGAACCAATCGATGCAGCGGACCGGGAGTCTCCACCTGCACAGTCTCCACGACATGGGCCTCGATTATGGCCGCACGCTGCGCCAGTGGCGCACGCGCTTCAACCAGGGCCTCCACGAAGTGCGCGCACAGGGTTTCGATGATCATTTCATCCGCACCTGGAACTACTACCTGGCCTACTGCGAGTCGGCTTTTCTTTGGCGGAATATTACCGTGGTGCAGGCCACCTGGACGGCCCCCAACAACCGTAGCCTGATGTCGGCGTGAGTCAGGAAGGGCTCACCGCATGAACTTGCCCACCCCGCTCATTCTGATTCTTGGGGGATTGGTGTTTGTAGCGGCGGAGATGGTGTTGACCTTCCAAGTCGCCCGTCGTCTTCGGAACTTCGGGATTGTAGACATCGTGTGGTCCGCAGGCTTCACCCCATTGGTGCTCCTCTACCTGCTGGCCACGGCATGGCACCAATCCTCGGTGCCCGCCGGAGGGATCGAGTTCCGGGAGGCACTGATTTCCAGACTGCCCCTGACCCTCATGGTCACTCTCTGGAGCCTGCGCCTAGGCCTGCACCTCCTTATCCGGGTCCGGGCTCACCATCCGGTGGAAGATGTCCGCTACGCCCAACTTCGGAAGGAGTGGGGAGCACAGACTGACCGAAAAATGCTCGGCTTCTTCCTGCTTCAAGGTGGCCTGCAAGTGGTCCTCTCCACGCCCTGGCTCATTAGCAGCCTTCGACCGCCCACAGAGTTATCCGGATGGGTGGGTGGTTGCTTCTGGCTCGGCCTCCTGCTTTGGGCCGTGGGCATCTTGGGTGAATCCCTGGCAGACCACCAATTGGCCCGATTCCGTGCCGATCCCGCTCGTCGCGGGCAAGTTTGCCAAGAGGGGTTTTGGCGGTACTCCCGGCATCCCAACTACTTCTGCGAATGGCTGGTCTGGCTGGGCTATGGCGTCTTTGCACTCGGCAGCCCCTGGGGCTGGATCGGACTCTTGGCACCGGCGCTGATGTATCACTTCCTGGTAAACGTCACCGGCGTCCCCATGACCGAGGCATTGTCGGTGAAGTCTAAGGGTGAGGCCTACCGTCGATATCAGCAGACCACCAACGCTTTTTTCCCAGGACCGCCTCGCCGCGCCTGACCTCCGTAAGCCACCGCTTTGGAAGAACCCGCGCCCCTGGGGGGCAGCGAGTTGATTGAAACCGATGCTCTACCCCATTGACGACCGTCCCCACGGGCCGAAGCTTCGGAATTACCTACAGCGCGACCATGAGCACCGTCACCATTGCCCCGCCGCCCACAACCTCGGGACCGCCCCTACAGCGGGAGACAACCGCCGGGAATTACTTCGTTGCCAATTATCCCCCGTTTGCCTTCTGGAATGCTGAGGCCGTCCCAGCCTTCCATCAGACTTTGGATCAGGCCCCTCAACCCGGGGTACCGCTGGGACTCTACGTCCACATTCCCTTCTGCCGGAAGCGATGTCACTTCTGCTACTTCCGCGTCTACACCGACAAGAACGCCGACGACATCAAGGCCTACCTCGACGCCTTGCTCAAAGACCTCGCTTCCTATGCCCCCAAGGCGGTGATCGGCGGGCGAAAACCCCGCTTCATCTACTTCGGTGGGGGCACTCCGAGCTACTTGTCTCCGGACCAACTCCGCTATCTGACCGAGGGCATGAAGCAGTTGCTTCCGTGGGATGAGGCGACAGAAATCACCTTCGAGGCCGAACCTGGAACGCTCACCGACCACAAGCTCCGAGCCATCCGGGAAATGGGTGTCACTCGACTGAGCCTGGGCATCGAGCATTTCGACGACGCCATCCTAGAGATCAACGGTCGGGCTCATCGCTCCAAGGAAGTCGAGAGGGCCTACGGCTATGCCCGAGAAATTGGTTTCCCCCAGATCAATATCGACCTCATCGCTGGCATGGTGGAGGAGACGCCCGAGAAGTGGCAGGAAACCGTCGCCAAGGCAGTGGCCATGGAACCCGACTCTGTAACCATCTACCAGATGGAGGTGCCCTACAACACGGGCATTTACCGGCAAATGAAAGCCGAGGGGAAGCTGGTGGCACCCGTGGCCGACTGGGACACCAAGCGGCGTTGGGTGGATGAGGCGTTCCGAGCCTTCGAGGCGCGTGGCTACACCGTGACCAGCACTACGACCGTCGTGAAAGATCCCGCACGGGTGAAGTTCGAGTACCGACAGGGGCTCTTCAGTGGAGCCGACCTTTTGAGCATCGGCGTGGCCAGCTTCGGACACCTCAACCGGATGCACTATCAGAACCACCACGACTTCCAACCCTACGTTGATGCGGTCAGTGCCGAGCAGCTTCCCACCCATCGCGCCTATGTCCTTCCGGACGACGAGCGCTACCTGCGTGAGTTCATTCTCCAACTAAAACTGGGCCGCGTCAGCACCGATGCCTTCACCGAGAAATTCGGAGAAGATCCCCGGACTCGATTCGCTGTTCCCTTGGCGATCCTCAAAGGTTGGGGGTTCTTGATGGAATCGAGCACCCACCTGGAATTGACCCGCGATGGATTGCTGCAGGTCGATCGTCTGCTCCAAGAATTCTTCAAGCCCGAGCACCGCACTGGCCGCTATGCCTGAGTCCGACCCCCTCATCACCCACGCAACTCCGCCGACCACCACGGGCGCGCGCCTGAGCCATCTGGACGACCGCGGCGAGGCTCGCATGGTGGATGTCTCGGCTAAGCCCGCCCTGTTCCGAGAAGCGGTGGCCTGCGGGGAGATCCTCGTATCCTCCACCACGCTCGACTTGATGGAGTCCGACCGCATGGCCAAGGGCAATGTCTTGGCGACGGCCCGCATCGCCGGAATCCAGGCGGCCAAACGCACCGGAGAATTAATCCCGCTGTGTCATCCCTTGCCCATTTCCCATTGTGAGATTCACTTTGAAACACCCGAAACGCGGGATCGTATCCGGATCACCGCATCGGCCCGAATCACGGCAGCCACGGGTGTCGAAATGGAAGCTCTGACCGCCGTTTCCGTTGCGGCCCTGACCGTCTATGACATGTGCAAGGCGGTAGACAAGGGCATGGTGATCGGCGACATCCGCCTGCTCAGAAAAACCAAGTCTGCGCCCCTGACGCCCTGAATTCGGCCCGCTGAAGTTCATGGGCGATCCAGTCGCGGAATGTTGGCCCTTCCCACACAAAGAGGCCGAGAGTAACCGGCGCCAAAACCCATTGAGCAGAAATCGGGGTGGGATCCTCCCAAAGCGAATCCCATTGGCCTCCCATTGGCCTCCCATTGGCCTCCCATTGGCCTCCCATTGGCCTCCTATTGGCCGTCCAAATCGCAGGGGTCGCAGGATTTCAGTGCCCGAGTCCATACCGTCGGAACTGTAGGATGGACGCTTTCTTTTTTATGGCCCGAGACCCTATGTAGCCCAACCATTTCAGCACTCAAGGTACCTTGCTGAGCCGGGACGATGCGCCGGGAGAGAAAGTGAGGGCATGGCGCAGATTCTTTCGCGAGGCGAGAGCGACGATCGGGCCATGCTGAGGCCCATGCTTTGGCCGGTTTGGTTTAGGCCCGTGTGGTTTAGCCTCGTGATTAGCGACCAACGACGCTCTTGCGGAAGACGACACAAGCCAGCACCACCGACCGCTCTCAATCGTCTTAGCTGAGGCCAAGAACAGCTATCCTCGACGTAAAAATGCCGGGCGTAAAAACAAAAAATCCGACAAGATGATGAATCCATCTTGTCGGACTTGTCAGAAAATAGTGTCTCGAATTGAGACAATTTAGATCAACGGAGGAGGATCACCCGAAGATGATCAAACCGTGGACCGTTTCAGATCACGGGCGGTTCGCATCCGCTCCGGCGTAGGCGCTGATCTTCACAGGAGGTGCAACGGCGTTGCCCTTGCTGTCGGTCACCGGGGTCGTGGTCACAGCTACATTGCCCGGGATCACGATCGTACCACCCTTAGCGGCGACAGTAGACTTGGTGGCTCGACGAGCCTTGGCCAAGGCGACTTCACCACGAACTTCGGATTGCTGGGTGGGAACGAGGCGATCGGCCGTCGCGAGAATGACAGCGTCCTGACCTTCGGTGGCGAAGGTGGCGGCGGCAACAACGGTGCGGGCCATCTGAGGAGCGACCTCGAGGCAGGCGGCGACAACGGCTTCGGTGGCTTCAGGAGCCTTACGAAGGATGGCACCCACAACGGTGGAAAGAGCCGTCGGGTGATTCTTGGCAACGGCAACCACAGCGGCCTTCGCGGTCTCGATGCGGTCGGCCTTGTCAGCGGCAACTACCAACTTGGCAGCGACCAAAGGCATATCAATGACCTTTGATGCCAAGATCCTCTGGGTCAGAGCCTGCGACTCGGTGGATGTGAGAGCAAAGGCCGAATTGACGATCAGCGACGTAGCGGTGATCAGAACAGATTTTTTCAGGAGATTCATATACAAGGCTCGGTATCTAACTTTGTGGGACGAATAAATCGAAGGATGGAACTCACGTCAACGCTTTAACCGAAAAAGTTTTTCACAATTCGGTGAACCGGCTTGTTCATGCCGCTTGACGTTGCTCCCGACGTTGAATCACCGGAGGCGTCTCTCGGCGGACCACCGCACGATTGATTTCGACAGCCACCACGTCATCGCAGTCAGGCAATTCAAACATCAGGTCGCGAAAAAGTTCCTCGGTCAGGGCCCGGAGCGCACGGGCACCGGTTTTCTTTCGGGATGCCATGCTGGCCAACTCTGCGACGGCATCGTCGGTGAAAGACAACTCGACCCCATCCAGGGACAGCAGCTTGGCAAATTGACGGGTCAGTGCATTGCGCGGACGGGTCAGCACCTCAGCCATCTGCTGCTCGGTCAACTCATCCAGAGCGGTCACCACCGGCAACCGTCCGATGAACTCCGGGATGAAGCCAAAGCCCATGAGGTCTTCCGGCTCCACTCGGTGCATTAGGGGCTGGTCTGCCTGCGCCCAACCCGACTGGGTGGAAGAGGTCCCATCGCGGATTTCCACACCGAAACCAATGGATCGTCGTCCCAGACGCCGCTCAATGATGCGGTCCATCCCGACGAACGCGCCGCCGCAGATGAAAAGGATCTGGGTGGTGTCGATCCGGATGTATTCCTGCTGGGGATGCTTGCGTCCTCCTTGTGGAGGAACATTGCAAACGGTTCCTTCCAGAATCTTCAGCAATCCTTGCTGCACACCTTCACCGGACACGTCGCGGGTGATGGACACGTTCTCGGTCTTGCGGGCGATCTTGTCGATCTCGTCAATGTAGACGATGCCCATCTGGGCACGACGCACATCGAAATCGGCCGCCTGGAGCAGGCGCAGGATAATGTTCTCAACATCCTCACCGACATAGCCGGCCTCGGTGATAACCGTGGCATCGGCGATGGCAAAGGGGACGTCGAGCACCTTAGCCAGCGTTTTGGCCAGTAGCGTCTTGCCGCAACCCGTCGGCCCCAGCAGCAGAATGTTGCTCTTCTCAATTTCCACTGCACCCGGGTCATCGGGTGTTGCGGACGTAGTTTCGCCACCGGCCGCGGACCGAGCGGCCGCCGTGACCCGCTTGTAGTGATTGTACACCGCAACGCTGAGGGTGCGCTTGGCACGGTCTTGCCCAATGACATGCTGGTCCAACTGCCGCTTGATCTCTGAGGGTTTCGGGATCCGCAGGGTGGGCACCGATTGCTTTTCAGTTTCGGAACGGGATTCCTTCTCGAGCACCCCGCTGCAGACGCCGACACAGGCATCGCAAATGTACACGCCGGGGCCCGCAATCAGCCGTTTCACTTCGGCTTTCGATTTGCCACAGAAACTACACATTGTGATCTGGGTTGCGCGTGCCATGAGCCTTGAACATCGGGTCTCGGACCAATACTGCCAATGAATTCCTGCTGAATACGCAACCCGGATGCCGTGCCCGGCGAGCCAACCCGATAGGGGTCTTGGGTTCGCCCGAGAGCACAGCCCCGGAAATTCGCTCAGGCCTTAGGATCGGGAGTGATGGGATCAGGAGTGATCAAGGTCGGCACTTCCTTACGGCTGCTGACCACCTCATCGACGAGACCGAACTGACGGGCCTCCTCGGACGACATGAAGTTGTCGCGGTCGCAAGCGCGCTCCACCGCCTCGTAGGGCTGACTCGTGTGCTTGGAGAGGATGGTGTTCAGGCGCTCCTTGAGCTTCAGCATAAACTTAACGCGGATCTCTACGTCGCTAGCCTGACCTTCTGCGCCGCCAAGCACTTGATGGATCATGATGTTGGCGTTGGGCAAAGCGAACCGCTTGCCCTTCGTGCCACCGGCCAGGAGAACGGCTCCCATGCTCGCGGCCTGACCGATGCAGTAGGTGTTCACGTCACAGGTCAGCCATTGCATCGTGTCATAAATGGCCAGACCCGCGGTGACACTACCGCCGGGGGAGTTGATGTAGAAGTGGATGTCCTTCTTGGGATCGGTCATCTGGAGGAAGAGGAATTGAGCCACGATGACGTTGGCGACCATGTCATCGACCGGCGTTCCCAGGAAAATGATCCGGTCGACCAGGAGGCGGCTGTACAGATCGTAGCCCTTTTCACCGCGGCCCGTCTGCTCGATGACGTAGGGAATATTAACAAAATTGCGCATGGTTAGTCTTTCAGGTTACGAGGCTAAGGTTGACCCTGGAGAGCGTCAAGGAACCCGGCCCTCCGTCGCTACGCCCGCCCGGAACCTTTGGGATCGACCCGCAAACGCTACTGACCACAGTCTGCCCTTGGTTGTCAGTGGTGCTCTGAATCAGGAACCGCGCCGAATCCAAACCCTGAACGGACCCATCCTCCATGGACTAACCGTGTCTCAAGCCTCCTCAAAAACCCTCACCCAACCGCTCCAACTCCGGCATGCCTACGGGTTTGCCATGTTCAACGCGCTCTCCTTCCAGGTGATTCTTGGCGGGCCGATGGTCCTCTACGCGAAGTCACTCCATGCCAATGCCACCATTCTTGGGGTGGTTGCCGGAATGATGCCCCTGCTCACCATCACCCAGATTCCCGCGGCCGCCTATCTCGACCGCATCGGCTACAAGCGCTTCGTCGTGTCCGGATGGACTGCTCGCATCGTCTTCGCTTTCCTGATGGCCCTAACTCCCCTGAGCGGGGCTTGGATCGGCCACGACGCACAACTCATTCTACTTCTGTCCCTGCTCTTCGGCTTCAACCTGTGCCGTGGAATCGCCAGCAGCGCCTGGCTGCCGTGGATTACCGGCTTAGTACCGCTTGAGTTGCGCGGACGCTACCTGGCGGGTGACCAGGCCGCTTCCAATGGGGCCAGCCTGCTCTGCTTCCTGATCGTGGCCACCCTTCTTGGGGCCGGAGGTTTCCTTCCGTCGCCTGCGCAACCTTGGCAATTCATGATTGCCTTCACCTTTAGTGGAATCATGGGTGTGGCCAGTCTCAGCTTTCTGCGGCAAATGCCCGACACGCCTGTGCCACCCCACGAGCGCTCCGGAACCGCGCGAGTTCCCTGGGCGGCCATCGCAGCGCACCCGCCGTTCCGAAAACTGCTGGAACTCAATGCCGTATGGTCGCTGGCTTACGGCGGACTCACCACGTTCGTGGTCGCCTTCCTGAAAAGCGGAACCGACCTTCCCGATGGGTCCATCTTGGTCTTGATGGCAGTGCAATTCCTCGGCGGACTCGGTGCCTACTGGTTCGGTGGTCGCCGTTTAGATCTCCATGGCAGCAAGCCCGCTTTAGGCTTCATCATGCTGGCTGGGGTTTTGGTCGCCGGTGGTTGGTTCCTCATGGCCGCCGGGGTTTGGATGCCCCGTATCCCGTTGGTGCTGACGTTTATCGTTCCACTGGGATTGCTCAACGCCCTGCATTCAGCGGCTAACAATCGATTGGCGATGGCCATCGTGCCGCGCCTGGGCCGAAACCACTTCTTCGCTCTCTTCATGGTGGTTTGGCAGGTGACGCTCGGCCTTTCGCCGGTGCTGTGGGGATTGCTCATCGACACCGTCGGCGGATTTCGGTCGCTGGCCCTAGGGCTAGAATGGAACCGCTACAGTCTGTTCTTCGGTTTGGTCATGGTGAGCTTCCTGGTCGCCTTCCGGGCCAGCCTGCGGCTGGAAGAACCTCAGGCTGCAGGTGTGGAAACCCTGCTCAGGGATCTCTTCATTCAGGAACCCCGACGGCTCTTCACCCGAGCCTTGGGTCGAAATGACTGACCGGAACGAATTCTGTGAGGAGACCCCGGGGTTGCGTGACCGATTCTTTGGCAGATGAGGCGAGAGCCAGAATCTGTCCCTGCTAGGGCCCTGCTAGGGCCCTGCTAAGGCTGGTGCTTGAGGCCCGTCACGAGCGGACAAACAACGCACTGGCGGCAAAAGGCTTAGCTGGCGCGATCAATCGGATAGAATCGTTCCGGCCAACCGGAGCCCCCGCAGTCGGCAAGACCGGCCGGCCGGACCCGGCACGAGTTTCCCAGACCCATCCACCCTGGTCAGGGAAAACCCCCAGAAAAGCCCTGATTCGCGGTTTGGCATCCTCGGTGCTTAACCAGATTTCACTGATCATGATGAATCGAGCGTACACCAACGACCCGCTGTGGATCTCCCTCGTCGACCAATTCCGGGAGGCGTGTGTGCTGCGACGCAACGGCCGACACGACGAATCCGAGCATCTCCTCCAGACCGAATTGCCCAACAAGATCGCTGCCTGGTCCAAGCAACCCATGCCCGTGGGCACCGATCGCCGGAACGCCCTCGAAACCATGTTCCAAGAAGAACAGCGGCGGGTCGAAGAAGCGTTCTTTGTGCAGAAACTCGTCGCCACGCAAATCGAGGAGCAACTTTTGCCCAAGCTCTGCTTCATGATCGCCGAGGAGATCCGGGACGTAGTCCGGGCGGAGGCTCAGGCCGGAAAAGGATTAGTCGAAACCCTATCGCGTCGAAGGACCCAGTCCCCCGCCCGCCCCAGGGTTCAGTTCGACGAGCTCTCCTCAGAAGACGAATCCCAGCTCCAGGCGGCCTGAGCGAAGCGGTGGCGGGGTTAGCGGTGGCGGGAATTACTGGATATCCCCAAAAACCATCACTCGATGACTTTCTTTCCTAGGGCCCTTCTCAGGGCTTTTATCTGAGTCCGTTTATTCTGAGCCCGTTTATTCTGGGCCCTAGGATTTTACCGGCGCTGTCTGCGTTCCAGACCCTGGCAAACCGATTAGTCTACTGTGTCCATCTGGACACCCGGGCAGAACTCGGCCGAGGCCATACGTCGACGGCTACCGGTCACGCGGGTCTCGTTCACCGGGTTAGGTCGAAGCATGCGCTTCTGCCGTTCGCGGTCTCCCGCTCCCCGGACCACCGGAATAGGCAAACCGGTGTTGATGTCCAGCCCGGTCACATACATCGCAGCCGATCCGGTCATGGGCAGAGGGATGAAGTCCTGCACCTGCTGGAGGTTCCACTTCTCGTCTTTGAGGAACTGCTCCACCGCTCCCATTTCCTTCTCGGTGCATCCAGGGAAGCTCGAAATAAAGTAGGGCACGAGGTACTGCTCCTTGCCCGCCTGCTCGCTCAAATCAAAGAACTTGTCCATGAAGGCCGGAAAGTCTCCGGCCGGTTTGCGCATCCGACGCAGCACAGCAGGATCCATATGCTCTGGTGCCACCTTCATGTGACCCGAGACATGGTGCTGGACGAGCTCCTTCATGTATTCCGGGGTCCGCAGCGCGACATCCATGCGAATGCCGGACTGGACGAAGACATGCTTTACCCCGGGCTGGGTGCGGGATCCCTTGAGGAGATCGAGGCCGGCCTTTTCGTTGATCTCGAGCACCGGGCAAATCGAAGGCCAGAGACAACTGGGGCGGTGGCATTTCTTGCACTCTTCGGCGTGGCCGTTGCGGGCGCCGTAAAGATTGGCCGTGGGTCCACCCAAGTCGGACACCGTTCCACGGAAAGTGGGCGAGGACGCCAGCTTGCGGATCTCCTTGAGCACCGAGTCGATGCTGCGGCTGGAGAGGAACTTGCCCTGGTGGAATCCGAGTCCGCAAAAGGTGCACCCGCCCGGACAGCCCCGCGATACAATGATAGAGTCCTTGATGGTGGCGAAACCGGGAACGGGCTCCGTGTAGCTGGGATGCGAGGTCCGCATGAAGGGCAACTCATACAGGGCGTCCAGGTCGGGGCCATCGACCGGGAATGCGGGTGCCTCCTGCAACAAGGCCCGTTTGCCGTGCATCTGCACCAACCGACTACCGCTGTAAGGTGTCTGCTGAGCTTCGACCACCTTGGTCAGGCGCATCAAGTGGTTCTTGTCGGCCTGAAGCTCCTCCCAGGAAGGCAGGATGATGCAGTCCGAAAGATCTGCTGCAGCCGCTGCCTTGCTGCCCAAAAAGATCGCCGTGCCGCGGATGCCGGAAAAGTCCCGATCGCCAGACTGAAGGCGGCTGACGATCTCACGCACCGCCGACTCCCCCATGCCATAGACGAGCACGTCGGCCTTGGCGTCGGCCATAATGGAGGGCTTGAGCTTGTCTTCCCAGTAGTCGTAATGAGCCACGCGGCGCATGGAGGCCTCCATGCCACCCAGCACCACGGGTGCACCAGGAAAGGCCCGCCGGGCCATCTGGGAATAGACCACCGCTGCATGATTGGGGCGACGTCCCGGAACCCCGCCGGCACTGTACACATCGTCTTTCCGACGATGCCGGGCGGCCGTGTAGTTCGAGAGCATCGAATCCAGGTTGCCCGCGGTGATGCCCACAAACAACCGGGGTGCCCCCATGCCCTGAATCGACTGGATGTCCTTCCAATCGGGTTGGGCGAT
>Ga0049085_10001016_pt1 | contig 11063 bp, 11 predicted proteins | sample GreLakmeSU08MSRF_FD_66721 | JGI IMG/M metagenome (GOLD analysis project Ga0049085, IMG submission 66721) | Freshwater lentic microbial communities from great Laurentian Lakes, MI, USA - Great Lakes metaG SU08MSRF | ecosystem: Environmental > Aquatic > Freshwater > Lake | place: Great Lakes... | reverse complement strand
GGCGTTCATCCCAGGCTCCTTCCCACAGGTCGATCGTGCCTACCTAAAGCGTAGCGCCTAGACGTTGAAGCGCACGTTGAGAACATCGCCGTCTTGGACGATGTAGTCCTTGCCCTCAACACGCAGCTGACCGAGCTTCGTAGCCTCGGCACGCGAGCCCGCGTTGACGAGGTCCTGCCAGTTGATGACCTCGGCGCGAATGAAGCCGCGAGCAATATCGGTGTGGATCTTGCCACCCGCCTCAACAGCATTCGAGCCCTGACGAATCGTCCACGCCCAGACATCCTTTGGACCCGCCGTAAAGAACGTGATCAGCTCGAGCATCCGGAAGGCCGCAGCAGCAACACGTGGCGCGCTCGGCTCCTCCTGCCCAATTTCGGCGAGAAACAACGAGCGCTCCTCAGGATCCTCGATCTCTGCCAGGTCCGACTCGAAGCGACCCGCAACCCCGACCACCTCGGCGCTGCCCGCATAGGCCTGCAGCGCCGCAACCGCCTCGGGGTCGCCCGACTCGGAGGTATTCGCGACGTACATCATCGGCTTCGCCGTCAAGAGGTCGGATTGCACCTCGAGCGGCAACGTCTTGAACTTGGCAAAATCGCGAGCGGGTGAGCCGGCATCGAGCACCACACCGAGCTCGGCCAGCAAGTCGGCCTCGGCCTTGGCCTCCTTCTGCCCCACCTTGACGGCTCGCTCCAGGCGCTCCAGGCGCTTCGTCACCAGCGCGCCATCCGCAAACAACAGTTCGAGATCGACACCCTCGGCATCCGCTGCCGGGTCGATCCGACCATCGACATGGAAGACTGCTTCGTCTTCGAAGGTGCGCACGACGTGGATCAAAGCGTCTGCGGCACGCAAGGCCTGAAGAAACTCGCCACTCAGCCCACCATCGCGACCCGCGCCACGCTGCAAGCCGGCCACATCGACCAGCTGCACCGTCGGCGGCACCAGCCGCTGCGAATCCTCGACGGTGGCGAGCGGCGCCATGCGTGGATCTGGCACCTGCGCGACACCCGTATTGACCGAAACCTCGGTCGCCGCGAACGGCTGGACGACGACGCCCGCGCCAGTCAGCGCATTGAAGATAGTGGTCTTGCCGCAGTTCGGCAGACCGATGATTCCGATTTCGAGGCTAGCCACAGCACGTGACGATATCCGGGGTCACTCTTTAGCGGCGCCGCCGCGCCGGCACGAAGAGCCGCGCGACCCGACCCGTGACGGCACCGAGCACATACCCAGCCACCACATCACTCGGGTGATGAACACCAAGATGGACTCGCGTGTAGGCCATGGAGACCGCGGCAAGCTTCAGTGGCAACCGGGCATACGGAACCGCATCGCCCAGTACAACGGCCGCCGCCGCCGACATCGCTGCATGCGACGACGGAAACGACGACGAGGTCGGGGCTTCGATTGTCTGCGGAGCATCCTCGAGGTTCGGACGCTCGCGCTTGGCGATCTGCTTGACGCCATAGTTGACACCAAGCGTCCCCCAGACGGCAACCGCAGTCGCGATGGCCGGGCGTGCATCGCGCTTCGCGAGCGAGACGACAACGCCAAGCGCAACCCAGCCGAGCCCGCTATTGCCAAGCCGTGAGTAGCTCGTGACACCACGATCGACCTCAGGGCTTCGCAGACGCGCGGCCGCCACGAGCAGCGCTTCGTCCGCGGCAGCAATCGTCCCGAGGAGGCCGTTAGAAGCCGACGCGCGCCTCTTTCGAGAGGACGCGGATAAACGCAACCTGGCTCGAGCGCACGAACAGATCGCCAGCCTCGGAGGCGAGCTCGAGGACGCCCTCATCACCGCTCCCGACGGCCTTCAGCAGCTTCTTCCACGCTGCATCCGAAAGCGTCGCGGAAGTCGTACCGCCGCCAACAAAACCAATCTCTACCCGCACGTTCTCAGCCATACTGATGTCCTCCCGGTTGGACGATTTCGAGCAAGACGCCACGCAAGGCGTCAGGGTGAATGAAGGCGACCTGTAGACCGAAGAGCCCCGCACGCGGCGCTTCGTCAATCATCTCAACTCCGGCGGCCAGCAATCGTGCGCACTCAGCGTCGATATCGGCCACCTCATAGGCGACGTGATGCATGCCCTCGCCGCGCTTCGCGATAAAACGCCCGACGGGGGTGTCGTCCGCGTACGGTGCAACGAGTTCGATCATCGGGCCGGCCGGCGTACGAATTGCCAGTGCGCGCGTGCCCAGTTCCTCCGAGTCGTGGCCATGATCAACGGTCGCACCGATCAGCAAGGCGTACTGCTGAGCAGCCGCCTCCAAATCCGTCACGGCAATGCCGAGGTGATGAATGCCGATGGCGCCGTCCACAGGGCGGCATCGTATCGGAGGTCAACCGTCGCGGTCCCTCTAGGCGAGGCTGGCTTGCCGACGTGCGTAGAGACTCACAGAACGCGTTCGAGGCGCGGGTTCGGCAGCGGATCGCGTCCGCGCTTGCCACCCGCCTTGCCGTCGACCATCACAATGTCGGCGGTAAAGTCGCGCGCACCCCGAATCAGGGCCGAGCCAACGCCATACGAATCGACTGGCACGCCCGCAGCCTCGAACGCGCGGATCTTGTCGGCATTGAAGCCACCCGACACGACGATGCGGACCTTCTCGTGCCCCGCCGCGTCGAGTGCGCTACGCACATTCCAGACCAGCTGCGGGTTGACACCACGTGGATCGAAGCGACCCATCATGTCCCACAACGAACGATCGACCATCGTGCCCGACGTGTCGAGGCGCACGCCCCACAGGCGCTTGCCCAACGCATCAGCGACCTTCAGCGCCGTCCCCACGCTGTCGTTCTCGAAGTCGACCAACACCACGAGGTTTTGCTCCGGGTCGGTGCAACGGGCGAAGGCCTCAGCCGCCGCGACCGTATCGCCACCGTACGCAGCAATCAGGCCATGCGGCACGGTGCCGAGACCACGATCGCCCCACCACGCTGCCTGCGCATCCGTCGAGACACCGATCGCACCCGCGACGTGCGCGGCATAGCCATCACCCGTCTGCACGCGGTAATGGTCGTGGCGTGCGGGGAAGTACATGATCGGCTTTGGCGCAGCGGCCTGGACAACCTCACGAACATTGGTCGCGACAAGACTGCGGCGCGCAAGGCTGCCGAGGTAGACCGTCTCGAGATGACAGAAAAAGGCATAGTCGCCCTCGATCGTCATCACGCTCTCCCACGGCTCGATCTCGTCACCGTCGTAGAGCGCATGGACCTCGAGGTTCTCCCAGCCGGATTCCCAGGTGCCGTCGTCGCGCATCAGCCCAGCGCACTCACGCAACGTCGCGATCGCCTCGTCGACACCACCAAGCACCGAGGAGTAACGCTGGAAGACCTGGACCAACACGCGTGGCCGGTGCTCGTCTCGCTCCAACACCTTCTGCGTGTAATTGAAATACGCATCGGAGTAGTAGCCCGAACGAATCTTGTCGATCGGGAGATCGAAGACCTCCGAGGGCAGGCGGGTCTTCGTGGTGCGGGGCAAGACGTTCATCTGTGGCGAGGATCGTACAGGGAATCGCAGATCCGCCACGACCCGCATACTGCTGGTGTGGCTCTCGTCACGTACCTCCCCTCCTCGGACTATGAGGCAATGCCGTGGCGTAACGGGGCTGGTGTGACCCACGAGATCGCGATCGACGACAGCTGCGGTGAGAGCGAAGCGCCATTTCTCTGGCGACTGTCGATGGCCGACCTTGCCGGCAATGGGCCGTTCTCGGAAATCTCCGATGTCGATCGCATCCTCGTGCTGCTCGAGGGCGAGGACGTGCAGTTGACAATCGCTGGCGCCGACCCCGAGCCGCTCGCCGAACACGAGGCGATGGCCTTCCCTGGCGATGTGCCGACGAGCCTCACGATGGCACCCGGCAGTGGCCGCGACCTCAACCTAATGTGGGATCGCACGCGCGTGCAGGGCATGGTCGACATCTTGAACATTGGCGACACCCTGCAGATCGAAGAACACATCGCCTTCGCGATCGCACTCGGCACCTCTGCCACGGTCGAAGTCGATGGCTACGAGTACGTATTAGGCGAGCAAGATGCGCTCCAGCTCGATGACGCCACCACCTTCGCCGTCCTCGACGGCGAGGTCTACGTGGCCCGCATCGACTAGCCGAAGACGCTCGCCGGACCGCCATCCAGGGAGGACACCACAACCGCGCGGATGTCATGTCCTCCCTGGCATCGACGCACCACAGTTGATGGAGGGGAGGACATGACATCCGCGCGGTTGTGGTGTCCTCCCTGGATCAACGTCGCGCAGCGGATGGCGCCACCCGCTCGCCGCTATGTACTGCGCGATCATCAGACCCGACTTCGTACCTGGATCGGCGATCAGCACGTTCGGCAGAGGGCTCATCCCGCGATCATCGCGCAGTCGCAACCGCTTGCACGAACGAGCCTTCGACGAGCGCCTGCCCATCGATCGAATCTTCGATCCAACCAGAGACGAGCGCGGCTGCCACAATCGCCCCAATCGTCCGATCAAAATACTCGCCACCCGGCAAGAGTTCGACGGCGTTCGCTGCGAGATCGTAGCTGCTGAGGCCCGAGAGACTGAAGGCCACCGCAGTCGAATCCTGCTTCGTCAGCCTGGCCACATCTTCGATAACCACGTCTGGCTGATCGCGACTGAAGGCATAGAACTCCTGCCAGCCACGAATGAAGGCGACGATCTGGCCTGGCCGCTCGTCGGCAACAGCCTGGCGCACGACCAGCACGTGCGAGATCAAACCGGGATAATCACCGGCCGTGTAGAGCGTCTGAAGCGTTGGGTCGGCAGCAAGCGCAACCGCTGCCTGCTCGCCGGTCATGGCGGCCGCCGCGACGTCACCGCGCACGAGTCGTGCGCTGGGACCCAATCCCTCAGCAGCAACTACTTGCACAGCGTCGGGTGGTACCTGCTGTTCGACAAGCGCACCCTGCAGGAGCAACTCGCCTTCCGATTCTAGTGACACTGCCACCTGCTGCCCCGCCAAACTCGCAATCCCCTCTAAGTCGTCTCGACCCATGATCACCTGATTGGACGTGCCGGCCGTGAGCAGCAGCACAGTCCGAATTGGCAGACCGGCAGACACGAGCCTGACGGCATCGTCGGAGGTGACCACGGCTGCATCGACAGCGCCGGACTCCAACGAGCTCTTAAGGTCCTCAAAGGAAGACGCATCGGTCAGGCGCGTACTCAGACCCTGCTCCCCGAGCAAGCCGTGCATGCCAGCAACGCGCACCATGGCGAGCGTAAGCGATGGGCGCCCCGCGATGCTAAAAATGCCAGGCTCGGCAGGCAGACTCGCATCGACAGTCGATGGTGGCACGGAAACCGTGAGCGGATCGACCATTGTGCCGGTCGTCGTCGTCGCGCTCCCCGAGCCACCACAGGCCGCAGCGATCGACGCCACCACGATGGCACCGAGCAGCACAGCCCAACGGACGTGTCGAATCTCCATTCCCACCTACGCATCATGCCTTGACCCGAGCCGGTCGGTGGCGCAATAGCCGACATACGGCACACTTTGAGCACGATGGCTTCGACCACGGACTTCTCTCTGACTGCCACCCCCGGGCGTCAACTCCCGGTCGCCGTGCGGGCTCAGGGTTGCCGTATCTGGACTGCGGACGGTCGCGAATACATCGATGCCTGTGGTGGTGCGATGGTGATGAGCGTCGGCCACTGCCACCCGCGCCTAATCGAAGCGCTCAAGCGCCAGGCTGACGAGGTGACCTTTACGTACCGTTTTGCGTTCTCGAATGAGCCGATGCTCGAGCTCGCAGACCTGCTGCGCGAGATCTCACCGATGCCACGCACGTGGTCGTTCTTCAACTCGTCGGGCTCCGAATCCGTCGAGTCGGCCATCCACCTGGCCCTGCTTCACTGGCAGTTGCTTGGCCAGCCCGCTAAGACAGAGTTCATCTCGCGCTACCCGTCGTATCACGGCTCCACGATTGCGGCACTCGGACTATCCGGTACGAGCCGTCGCGATTCGTTCGAGGCCTTGCTGACAAAGAACGCTGTCGCCCAGACGCCAAATGCCGATATTCGCGCGCGGCGCAGTCCTGCCGACGAGGTCGAGTTCGCGATCAAGCAGCTCGAGGACGCGATCACGGCACGCGGGGCAGACAAGGTCGCTGGCATCTTTCTCGAGCCCATCACAGGTGCGAGCGGGGCCGCCGTGACTCCCCCTGACGGGTATCTCGAGCGCGTCCGCGAACTCTGCACCCACCACGGCCTCTTGATGATCTGCGACGAGACAATCACCGGCTTTGGTCGCACGGGCACCTGGTTCGGCGTGGAGCAGTGGGGCGTCTCACCCGACGTGATCACGTTCGCCAAGGGCGTCACGAGCGGTGTGGTGCCATTCTCAGGCATGCTCGTAGCCGGCGACGTTGCCGACGTCCTGATGGCTTCGCCCGACGGTTTTCCCGTTGGCCACACCTTCTCGGGCTATCCGCTGGGCTGTGCAGTGGGCGCCGAAATGATCCGCGTGATCCACGATGAGGGACTGCTCGAGAACGCGCGCCTGATGGGCCAGCGCCTCCGCACTGGCCTCGAAGCGATCGCCGCCACTACCCCTCACATTGGCGACATCCGCGGCAGGGGCCTCTTGCAAGGCATCGAATTTGTAGAAGACCCCGAGAGCCTCACTCCCCGTGTTGGCGCAGCCGCGCGCGTGACGGCTGCCGCACGTGACCGGCAACTAATGATCTACTCATGCCCAACCGCCCTTGGCAGTAGCGTGCTGGAGACAGTGCTACTTGCACCACCCTTGAATATCACCAGCACAGATGTCGATCAGATCCTTGATCGACTATCCGACTCGATTGGAGCCGCATGACCGAGATCGATGACGCAGCAGCGATGTACCGGGCAGCGGTCGACGTAGCCCTCACGGGCGAGGTTGGCATGTGCCCCGATTTTGATCGTCACTTGCAAGAAGAGGTTTGGCGGCTGCTCTGTGCCGACCGCGATCGCCTGCTGACGTTCTGTCAGCGCATGGGCATCATCGTCGGCCGCTTGACGACCCGGCAGACGCTCAAGAGCGAGAAGCCGATCTTCGAGCTGATCGTGCACGGCGACGATGCGGACACCGTCCGTCAGCTCGCCGGTCGCGATCGACCGCTGCGGTAGCAACAGATAGCTCCGACCGGGATCAACTTTGCTTTGGGGTCAGACCCCGATGCAAAGTTGCGAACTTTGCTTAGGGGTCTGACCCCAAAGCAAAGTTGATCGCCTCGGGTTAGCTCTGCCGTACCATCCCGGTATGTCCCGCCGTCCCGTTGTCATCAAGCTCGGTAGCTCGACGCTGGTCGATGCGGATGGGCGCTTGCGTCGCAGCCGACTTGATCGGATTGCCGACGAGATCAGTCAGGTCGCGCAGAACACCCCGCTGTGCATCGTCTCGTCCGGCGCCATCGCACTCGGTATCGGAGCTCTCAACCGCGCCGAACGGCCGACGACGGTCGCCGAACTGCAGGCCGCGGCCGCCGTTGGACAGGCCGTGTTGCAACAGGCCTGGCAGCGCGCACTCGGGCGTTCCGACCGCGCGACCGGCCAGGTGCTGTTGGCAGCAGGCGACTTCGAACGCCGCGAGTCATACCTCAATGCGCGGCACACACTCGAAACGCTGCTCGCCTGGGGTGTCACTCCGATCGTCAACGAAAACGACTCGACGGCCACGCAAGAAATCACCTTTGGCGATAACGACGCCCTGGCAGCGCAAGTTGCCGTGCTGCTCGGTGCGCGCCTGCTGGTGCTGCTGACCGACCAAGAGGGTCTCTACACGCGCGACCCGAAGCATCCGGATGCCGCGCTCGTCCGCGAGGTGCCCGACCAAGTCGCGCTGGCTGCAATCGACACGACCGCCGACGGCTCTGCCTGGGGCAGCGGTGGCATGCGTTCGAAGGTCGCGGCAGCAGAGCTCGCGCGCGCAGGTGGCGCGGCCTGTGTGATCGCCAATGGTGGCCGGAGCGGCGCAATCGCCGCGGCCGTAGCGGGCGAGTCGATTGGCACACGCTTCCCGGCTCGCGCCGACGCACCGTCGGCCTACAAGCTCTGGCTGCTCCACGGCCTAACGACCGCAGGACGCATCGAAGTCGATCCCGGCGCCCGCAAGGCATTGGAGTCGGATGGGGCCTCGCTGCTGCCGGTTGGCATTCGCAGCCTCAGCGGCCGTTTTGCTGCGGGCGATGGCGTGGAGCTCGTCGATGCGAATGGCACGGTCTTTGCTCGTGGCGTCGCCGAGATGGGCAGCGACGAACTCAAGCGTCATGTCGGCAAGCGGGGCGCCGATCCCGCCGTGCATCGTGACCGCCTCGTGCTGATCCAACCAGCCTAGTTCTCCCTCACAGGCGGTATCCTCCGCGCATGAGCGCTACTACGAACGCCGACATCAGCAGCCGCGGCCGTGCCGCTGCGCGCGCGCTGCGAAGCGCCGACACCGACCTACGCGATGCGGCTCTGCAGGCAATCGCTACCGAGCTGGAGCGGAATGCCGCGGCGATTCTGGCGGCCAATGCTGAAGATATCGCGGCGGCTGTAGCCTCGAATACCGCCGCTTCGCTCGTTGATCGTCTGACGCTCGATGACGAGCGCCTCGCAGCATTGGCCCAATCGGTGCGCGACGTCGCAGCGCTGCCCGACCCTGTCGGTCGCATCGTTGAGGATCGGCGCCTGCATAACGGGCTCGAGCTGAGCAAGATCTGCGTGCCAATTGGGCGCGTCCTCGTCGTCTACGAATCGCGTCCCAACGTGACAGTCGATGTCGCCGCGCTGTGCATCAAGTCGGGCAACGTCGCGCTGCTGCGTGGCTCGGCCGCAGCCGCGCAAAGCAACGCGGTGCTTGGTGACGCTATTCGAGTTGGCCTCACGGCTGTTGGACTCCCCGCCGACGTCGTGATCTCGATCGAGGGCTCGCGCGACGACCTCGGCGAGCTCGTCAGCGATGCCAGTACGGCCGACATCGTCGTGCCGCGCGGCGGCGAGGCCCTCAAGGACTTTCTGCTCGAGAAGAGCCGCATCCCTGTGCTGGCCGCCGCCGGTGGCATCTGCCATGTCTACCTCGACCGCGATGCCGATGCCGAGATGGCCGTGTCGATCACCATGAACGCCAAGGTGCAGCGCCCCGGCGTCTGCAATGCGGCCGAGACGCTGCTCGTCCACGCCGACCGCACGGACCTGCTCCAACCCGTCCTCTCTGCGCTGCGCGATGCAGGCGTCGAGCTACGCGGCGACGAGCGCACGCGGGCCGCGATCGACTTCGAGATCAACGCTGCCACCGATGCAGACTGGGATGCCGAGTACCTCGACCTGATTCTCGCTGTCCGCGTCGTCGACGACCTCGATGCCGCCCTCGACCACATTGACCGCCACTCGACCGGCCACTCCGAGGCGATCGTGACCGACTCGCTCGAGGCCTCCCGCGCCTTTACCGACGGCGTCGACTCTGCCTGCGTCTATGTCAACGCCTCGACGCGCTTTACCGACGGTGGCGAATACGGGATGGGTGCCGAGGTCGGCAACTCGACGGCACGCCTGCACGTACGCGGCCCGATCGGGCTCGAGGCCCTGACGACGACCAAGTACGTCGTCATCGGCACAGGCCAGACGCGCGGATGAGTACCCCGGCGCGCCCGCTGCGGGTTGCGCTTGATGTCTCGGCGACGCGGCTCGGCTCGGCTGGGGTGGCGCGCACGATCGTGCAGCTCGCGGATGCCCTCGACGCGCGACCTGACGTGGACGTGATCCGGCTCGGGCTTGGTACGCCACCCAAGAGTGGCAGCGCTGCACGGCGAGCACTTGCGCTGCGCCTCGATTTGGAGTGGTATCCGCGCGGTGTCCGGCGCGAGGCGGCTGCGCGTGGCGCCGACGTCCTCCACCTGCCGCTGCCACGCGGGCCGCTCTCCCCCGGCTCACCGCCGACGATCATCACCGTCCACGACCTTGCAGTCGTGCGCTATCCGGAGACGCTGAGCGGCTGGAATCGGCACTACTCGCAACGCACGCTACGACGGGTGCTGACTGCCGCCGACGCAATCGTTGCCGTCTCGGAAGACACGGCTGCCGATCTGGCCGCCTTCGCGCCAGCGTTGACCGACCGCGTCCACGTGATCATCAACGGCGTCGAAGAGTTCTGGTCGGTACCTGCTGACGCTCCGGATTTTGCTGGTCCCTACGTGCTCGCCGTCGGCACCCCCGAGCCACGCAAGAACCTGGCCCGTCTCGTCCAGGCGATGCAGCGTCGCCAGACCGCCGGCGCGCCCGAGCAGCTCGTACTGGTCGGTGCCGACGGCTGGGGCGCAGACGAGCTCCCGAGCGTGCCGTGGCTGCATCGACTGGGTCGCGTCGACGACCGCACGCTACGCAGCCTGTATCAGCACGCGGCCGCTGTCGCCGTTCCGTCGCTGCATGAGGGGTCTGGCCTCCCCGTACTGGAGGCGTTCGCTGCAGGCGCACCCGTCGCCGCCGCGCAGGTCGGCGCGCTCCCCGAGACCGCTGGCGATGCCGCAATCCTGTTTGATCCCCTCGATGTCCGCGCACTCGCCGCTGCCATCGACCAAGCCATCGCCGAGCGCGATCGTCTGATCCCGCTCGGTCGCGCTCGCGCAGCAAGTGCTTCGTGGTCGGCGGCGGCAGAACGCTACGTCGCTCTGTACAACAGCCTGCACTAGCGACATTCTGGGCCCGGGCCCAGAATGTCGCCACCACTCGCTCGCCTGGCCCACCAATCGCGCAACGTGACGATTCTGCGATTTGCAACACACGACTGTCACACGCAACCACGCGGGTTTGTTGGCGGTTTCGGACATGGTGGGCCCGGGCCCATTTTGTCCGACGAAGGTTTGAGGCGACATTCTGGGCCCGGGCCCAGAATGTCGCCTCAGGCTGAATTAGCGACACTTTGGGCCCGGGCCCAGAATGTCGCTAGTGGCGTGTGTTGGACGGCGCGAGACCCGGCGACTGGCCCGCGAGGACCGTCGGGTGACGGCGGATGAAGCGACCGACGTTGCGGAGATGCCAGACGGTGCGCTTGTCGAAGAACGCGCCGTCGCTGGC